>Ga0255055_10002935_pt1 | contig 11705 bp, 7 predicted proteins | sample JV7_2_27_MG_FD_188633 | JGI IMG/M metagenome (GOLD analysis project Ga0255055, IMG submission 188633) | Seawater microbial communities from Jervis Inlet, British Columbia, Canada - JV7_2_27 | ecosystem: Environmental > Aquatic > Marine > Inlet | place: Canada: British Columbia | collected... | reverse complement strand
AGCACCTGACCCGGTTCGGTGACGTAACCCCGGCCGAGGGCCTCGGCAATCCAGTCGGGCGCCTGGATCCAGGTTTCCTGGCTCCCTTCGTCCCAGGCGAGACCGGTCTCATGAGTCAGGACGTTTTCGATGGTCATCTTTCCGAAACCGGGATAATCCGGTAGGAGATCCGCCATCAGGCCATCGGTTCCGGAAATGTGGCCCTCATCGATTGCGATTCCGACCAGGGCCGAGGTGAAGCTCTTGGTCACCGACCACACCTCGGTCCTCTGGTCCTGTGAGCCGCCGTGATAGTAATTTTCGAAAACCAGATAACCGTCCCTCACCACCAGCAAGCTGCGGAAGAACGGGTCCTCCTCGGCGATGCCGTTTGCGATCGCCAGCTTGTTCGGATCGATGCCGTGCTGCTCGGGCGTCGCGCTTCTCCACGACGTCGTCGGCCAATAGGCCCGGTCACTCTCCGGCCACTCAAAACCTGTTGCGGGGACGATGTGCCCCTCGCCTGGTTCGTCGACCACCGTGTCACGGCTGTCCTCCGTCGAGACCGGTTGAACAGCACACGCGAGGCCGAGCAGAGCCAGTGTCAAGAACGTGAAACGGACCCTCATTCGTCTCCCCTCATAGGCGTCGCCCATCGCATTATTGCATTGTGAGCATCACCATCGTGGTGTCTTCGAATCAAACCGTCTGGGGTCGGAAGCTCCAGATCCAAATAGGCGCACTCTCGGAAAACGCGGAGCGGGTTGTGCCGCGACTTCAGCTGACGTCGATCGCAGTGAGGAAGTCGGATCCGACAGCGGTTATCACCGGGGAGATCTCCCCGATAATCCCCGATGCTTCAACCACCAGGACATGGGGTGTGGCCGGAAGGTCCGGGTCGGTCTCGTGCGATTCCAGGCCCGCGAGGGCCGAGAACTGACTGCGTCCGTACTCCTGTGCCGTGACGAAAGCGAAGCCAGCGGCGCTCAAGAGCTGCGCCAGCGTATCCAGGTTGTAGAGGAAACAGTGGCCCCATCCGCGGAAGGCCTTGTTGAGCCAGAGGCAGTCTCGAATTGGCTCGGCGGTCGACTGCCACCGGCTCGGGTCGTAATGACTGCGAAGGACCCAGTCAAGATTGGCGGTGGACAATCGCAGCACGCCGGTTTCCAGGAGCACCCTGCGGCACTCACGCAGAAACCGAAGAGCGGCATCAAACTGCAGGTGCTCGATGAAGTGCTCTGCAAATATGAACTGCGCTTCATCGAACGGCAGGCCCTCTGTCACGTCATTGACAACGTCGACCTCCGGAAGAGGCTGAATATCGAGGTTGATCCAGCCTGGAAGGGCCACCAGACCCGAGCCGATATGGAGCTTGCACATCACGTTGGGTTTACGCGTGGCGATGGTCTTTCATCCAGGACGGTAGTCTCAGGGGCGCCACATCTTCGGGATTCCACAAGGACGCTCCAAACCAACGTCTGATCACGTGCATCCCAATTTCGACGGCTGCCAGTAGGGGTTGCCGGTGCCCTTCCGCCCGCTCAGGATGATGAGGTTTGGCGAACTCGGTGCCGCAGAATCCTCCGGAACCCCTTGATCCCAACGACGACGGCGCCTAGTCCGAAACAGAGCTTTGCGGCCAGCACAACGCCGGGGCCCCTGAGACCGAAGAGGTGCTCGGCGATGCCGGTGGCAACAGCCATTGCGAGGGCAACGCCAATCAGCACCTGGAGGCCACCGATGTACGGGCGGTCAGCGCCCCTGAAAGCTGCGATGACGATGGCCAAGGCTGCAATCCAGAGACCGGTTTTGACCACCTCCTTGGCGCGGTGCCAACGGCTGCTGCGCGCGAAAAGCTGTTCGGCACCGGAGATCTCAAACACATCCTCGAGGGCGGTCTTCACGTCGTTGCCACTGAAAACGTCGGCGTAGAACATCTGGAGCGCGCGCACGCCGTAGCGCTGGGCCAAGTAGAAGAAGAGCTCCTGAAATTCCTGGTAGCCCTTGCTGAGGCCTGAGTGGGGGTCCGCTGCGAGGTAGGTTGCGGTTCCCTCGTGGAACCAGGTCGGGTACGCGGTGTGGTCTGAGTAGCTGGGCACGTCGAGGGTGGTGTTGGTGTGGACGTGCACCAGCTCGTGGCGAAACGTGTTGACCAGATTTGCGAATGACTCGCGCTGCCAACGCCGAATCGTGTCGTCCACATTGATCGACGGGTTGAGCGCGGCCGAACGGCGGAGCTCGCGAAGGTTCTCCTCACCAACATAAGAGAGCGGCAAAACAACATACCGACAGTAGTAAGTCACCCCTCCGATCTGCGTCATCTTTTCGGTGGAAGCCCTGCCAAGGTCGGCAAAAGCGTCAACGCTGTCCACCAGTCGGCAGTACACCAACCCAGGCAACTCGGGGTACCCGAAGCGGGCCAGCCTATCTTCAAGAATCGACCGCTGGCGGGGAATCTCGTTTCGGAACCTCTCAATAGTCTGCAGCTGAACCGGGTTGCGGACAAACGCGGTTGGGTGAGTGATGAACAGGTTCCCGACCGCCTCCCCGGTGATGGCCGAGGAAGGATGGCGACCGTTGACGTCCCCCTCCGACAACGTGAAATCAACAAAGAACCTCAGCGCGGCCGGGCTCTCCTGGTCCAGTCGGGAAATATTGCCCCTCGCCGCAGCGACCGCCTCTTCCAGCGTGTCGAAGACCGGGTTTTCCCAACTGCGATCGGTCGCCGAAACCCCGCCGGCATAGGTGGCTACCAGAAGGATGGCGAAGAGATGCAGAGCCCTCACGAACCTGCCGATGGCGGAGCGTGGTGAGCAAGATCGCGTCCGATGATGGTCACATCGGGGACCTCGAATTGTTCGACGACCGCCTGGAGCAGCACGGTGGCCATCAGCGCCGCACCAAAGACCATCAGCACCGTCTTGAGGCCCATGACCAGAACATCGCGCTCGGCGGGTTCGGGCCGACCCTTGAAAACAGAACGCCGTTTGACGGCCAGGGCGACCGCGAGCCCAACTACCGCCAGCGCCCCCCGCACCGGCCACGTCCCACCGGTCAGCAGGTCAAGACCGGTGGTGGCGAGAGCCACCACCACGCAGACGAACGCGGTCTGCCACGGAGACCACCCACGCGATTGCAGCGCGCCAAGGACCGCACCAACGAAGACTGCGGCGAGGATCAAGACGAACCCCTGGCCGAGCTCCATCGCAAACCCAGACGAAGTGGCGAGAATCACCAGGTCGCGCAGGTCGGGCACGGCGCCAGGGACAAGAGCGTCGCGATACGGTGACGCCGCGATCACACCGGGCAGGTTGTTGAGGTGGATGACGCAGGTGGTCCCGCCGACGAACGCCACCGAGTAGACGATCCCGTCGAAACGCTCGTCCATCTCGGCTTGGCGGTAGAGCTGGAACGGCAGGTAGAGAGCCGCGCAGATCATGGTGATCAAAATCCACAGCCCCGACCAGGAGACTTCTCCGCCCAAAGAGGTGACGGCGAGGATGAGCCCGAGCTGGCCCAACAGCCCGGACAGAAAGAAGTTCTGGATCAGCTCGATTGGCTCTCGTTCGTACCGGTCAGCGAGATAGACAACGGCCAGCAAAAGCGTGCTCAGTAGGCCGGCAAAGGACGCTAAGTAGATCTCCACAAGGAGCGATGTTAGTCAGGCCTTCCGCAACTGTCGAGTGAGCTGTGACAAGTCACGGGGCCGAATACTGTTGACACTCTCGGAATTGCCGTCCGTTCCTGACTTCAAATTCGCCAGATCTGTCGGCCCGAGCACTTGAACCTCTAAACCTCCAGAACCTTCATTTGTTTTCTTCGTTATGTGACAAAGTAGCTCGTGGCGTTTCCGCGGGTCTGTGAGTACTGGGGGTTCTGTTGAAGATTTCACCTCGCTCGGCTTCCCTTTTGCTTTTTCTTTGTTTTTCAATGTCGTGTGCAGTCGAGGCGCCGCCCCCCGATGCAAGAGGAGAGGCGGCGGCGGTGTTCGCCTTCGTTGACGTCAACATCATCCCGATGGACCGAGACCGGGTGATGGAGGGTCAGACGGTTGTGGTCGTTGACGACCGAATCGCAAGTATCAGAGACGCAGAGGAAGCGGCGATTCCGGCCGGAGCCATCCGGATCGAAGCTTCGGGTCAATACCTCATCCCCGCCCTATCAGACATGCATGTCCATCTCGAAGGCGATGCATGGAACGCCATGTTTCCTCCTGAGGAACAGTTTCCTCCGGAGGCGCTGGACTTCGGCAAGCTGCTCTTCCCCTATGTTGCCAACGGCGTCGCAACCGTCCAGGTCATGTCCGCCCTTCCCGAGCACATCGATCTTCGGGAGAGCATCGCCCGTGGCGAGCTCCTCGGCCCCAGGCTGTTACTGGCTCGGATGATCGATGGGCCGGGCCGGGCCTGGCCACCGCCGATCAGCACCTGGGTAAGCTCACCGGAAGAGGCGCGTCAGGCGGTGCTGGACTCTCATCGAGAGGGCTACGACAGCATCAAGGTCTATTCGTTCCTCGATCGAGCGACGTACGAGGCGATCATGGCAGCAGCCGGCGAGATCGGTATGGGTGTAGGCGGTCACATCCCCTACGAGCTATCTCTGGAAGAGGTGTTGGAGGCGGGACAGAACCTGATCGCCCACAGCGAAGAGGTGATGAAGTTCGCTCAGAGCCCCTATACCCAGGATCAGATCGAGGGCATCGCAAGGACCATCGCCGACAGCGGGGCATGGATCACCCCGACCCTCACGACGAGTCGCAACATCCTCGCTGTGCTCGAGGATTTCGACGGAGAGCTCTCGCGGCCGGAGGTACGCTACCTCCACCCGATGGATCGCGGCATCTGGTCATTCATCTATACCAATCTGTATCAGCCCATCCCACAGGATCAGCGGACAGCCATACGGGACGGGTACCTGCAGTTCCAACGTCCCCTGACTGGCGCGCTCAACGCAGTCGGCGCGCGGATGATGACCGGCACCGACTCTCTGATTCCGTCGAACGTTCCAGGGTTCTCGATTCACGATGAGCTGGCCGAGCTCGTTGACGTCGGGCTCTCGCCCTTCGAGGCCCTTCGATCTTCGACGACCGAGCCATTCGCCTTCCTCGGCGAGCTCGATCAGGCGGGAACGATCGAGGTGGGCAAACAGGCTGATCTGGTTCTCCTTCAGGGCAACCCCTTGACCGACATCGCAGAGACTCGACGGATCTCGGGCGTTATGCTTCGGGGTCGATGGCTCGCGCAGGAAGACCTCGAACAGAATCTGGAGGCGCTTGCCGTCAGCTACCAGCGCCGCACCCGCGATTCCTCGGGAGACAATGACGAAGTTACTCCAAGCAGCCACTTCGGAGACAAGCGCCTTGAGCCGCGGAGCGGCGTCAGATACATAGCCTGGGGCGTGAGCCCCAGGATTCCAGCCCCAATAAATACCATCAGCCGCGGAGCGGCGACAGATGTCCGGGCAGGAGGACTGCGGCTTACGCCGCAGCCGATAATCTGTCGCCCCTCCAGGGCTTTTTTCAATTTGTCGTCCTTACCCTGGGGCTCACGCCCCAGGCTAAATATCTGTCGCGCCTCCGGCGCTCCGTTCAAGATTCAGCGCCCCACCCACGATTCTAGGCGGGAGACGAGATCATGAATCATCTGTTGAGAGCAGGTTCCGCGGTGGCGATCGTTGTGGTGCTGGCCGGGTGTGGTCCGAGCGAGGATCCGGCGCAGCGGCCGCAGCCGCCGGACGGCGCGGTGGCGGGAGATTTCGATGTTGTTCCATGTGTCCACGTGGCACGAGAGATCGAGTATGCGGCCGAGTGCGGAACGTTGATCGTCCCCGAAAACCGAAACGATCCAAGCTCCCGCCTGATCGCCCTGCCCGTCAAACGGATCCCCGCTTCGGGCGATATGCGGGCCGAGCCAATCTTCTGGCTCACCGGTGGACCCGGATCTTCAAACATGAAATACAGCCGAGTCGAATGGTTCCACGAGAGGCACGACATCGTTCTGGTCGGTTATCGCGGCGTGGACGGAACTGTCTATCTCGCCTGTCCCGAGATCGGCGAGGCGATGGGCTCGGGCCTGCCGATGATGAGTCGTGAAAGCTTCGCGGATCAGGGCGAAGCCGCAGCTGTTTGCGCCGAGCGGCTGATCGCCGAGGGCATCGATCTCGACGGTTACACCGTCTTGGAGGTCGTCGACGACGTGGAGGCCGCACGTCGAGCGTTGGGCTATGACCGCATCAACCTGGAAAGCGGCAGCTACGGCACGCGCCTCGCCCAGATCTACACCTGGCGCTATCCCGACACAGTTCATCGCAATGCGATGGTGGCGGTCAATCCGCCGGGCCGCTTCTGGTGGGACGGGGCGATCCTCGAGGAGCAGGTTCTGCGCTACTCGACCCTGTGCGCCGCGGATGCGTACTGCTCTTCGCGCACCAGCGATCTCGCGGCCTCCATCCAAACGGCGCTCGACAACATGCCGAAGCGATGGCTGGTTTTCCCGGTCGATCGCGACGCGGTCCTCTTCGCTACGTTCATGGGGCTCTACTCCACCGACGGCGCGGCATCCACCTTCGATATCTGGCTCGCGGCTGCAGATGGAGACTACAGCGGTATGGCGATGGTCTCCGCCGCGATGACGTTCATGTTGCCGACCGATTTCGCCTGGGGCGAAAGCGCATCGAAAGCCCTCAGCGCAGATTACGATTTCGACCCGACGGCCGACTATGTCGCCGAGGTCACACCGGACCCCTATCTCCTCGGCTCGCCGGGATCAACGATGGGCTGGGCCGCAGCGGGGTCCTGGCCGGCCAACAAGATCCCCGATGAGTACCGCACGGCGCAGCCTTCATCGGTCGAGACCCTGATGCTCAGCGGTATGCTGGACGTCTCGACCCCGGCACAAAACGCCCGCAGTCAACTGCTGCCCCTGCTGGAAAACGGCCAACAGGTCGTGCTTACCGAGTTCGCCCATACCGGTGACCTCTACTACCTCCAGAGCGAGGCCACGCGACACTTGCTGACGAAATTCTTTCTCACAGGTGAAGTGGACTCCTCGCTCTACGAGCCCAACGAGGTGAACTTCGAACCAAGCTGGGGCTTCCCGCTGATTGCCAAGCTGGCGGTGGGCGGCGCGGTGCTGGCGCTCGTCATCGGATTGATTCTGCTGCGTTTCTGCTATGGCCTGGCGAGACGGGTGCTGAAGCGGCGCCGCGCCTTACAGTCTTGACGATCCAATCGAAATGCCTGCTTCCTATTGTCCGGCACCGACAATTGTCGTGTTCTCCGAGTAACCGGCAATCCGATCCAACGCACCCTCGAGAGTCGCCCCGTTGGAGGAAAACACACTTTCCCAGCCGGAGATCTTTTTCTTCAGGCTGTCCCGGTTGAGATTCAGGCTGTAGTCGGAGAACGAATCGGGTCCGATGTTTCCGGTGGAGTGGATATCCAGCATTCGGGCCGGGCTGTTTGAACCGAAGTCGAAGTCCGCAAAGCTCAGTTCTTTGAGCTGCGGCGAGTCCTTGGTTCGAAACCGTATCTTCTTGTTGGTCAGATCACAGACGTAGGACCACTGGGTGCCCTCCCAGGCCATTTCTTCCAGAATCTTCATCCCGTACTCAAGAGGCGGCAGCGGAGAATCCGCGGTCCTTTTGATCAGCGTGGCGGCGTTGACGAAGCGGTCATCCTCAACCGGTTCTTCGGCACCACGGGTTCGTGGGTCCCCTTTGAGGAACACCGGTTTATTGCCGCCGAAGCCTTCGTACTTCTGCAACCTCTCCATTTCGGTCGTGTAGGTTTCGTTGCAGAGCACCGTGACCGGCATGGCCTCGCCGTAGGTCAGAACCGGCTTGCCGTCGATGAACTCAATGGCGGCAGTGTTGCCGGCGGCGTCAGCCGCAAAAAAGTGCCAGTTCCAACCGTCGATGACCACTTCGCGTGCGCTGCCGACAACCTGGTCCACAGATTCAAAATTGTCGAGCACATATTGCATCCACAGCATCATGAAGAAGCGGGGTTTGGCAGCGTCTTCGGGATACTTGTTTTCCACGAGGGACATTTCCTGGATGAACAGGCCTGCCTCATTCATGCCCCCATCCACGAAATCACGACAGAATGTGTTGAAGGTGATCGATCCGTATTTCGAAACCCACGGCAGGTGTGGATTGGGAAGAGTCTGACCGTAGGCGAGCTCGTTCCAGGACCGGCTATCCTTGCGGATGCCGCGCTTGTTGACGACCACGACACCGGACGTGAATTTCGTACTATCCAGGTTTCGCCCAGCGATAACTGCGCCATTCTTTTCAACCAGAAAACTGGAGCACGCCAGAGCTTCGTTACCCGCTGCCAGGGCCAGGCACAAGCAGGCCACCACCATCAAGTCGGACACTCGGGACGACGCGGCGACAATGCGGACAATCTTCGGGATGTTCATTGTTGAGCGTCTCCTGTTCTCAGAACCCAGACGGCGGGTTCACCTTCCAGAACTCCTCTAATATTTGACGCCCCGAGACCGGGTTTGGTTTGACCGACGGGATTCAAATGCCGCGTCAAGCGGATTCGACAATGTCGTGCTTGAGTTCAAAGCTCATCAATAGCGGGTTACAAATTCACGGCCGAGTCGCCGGCTACGATCAGAACCATCTGTGTGCGCTACCGCTGCTGTTGCCCGCCGCCTTCCCTCCTCCCGGTGGGCCGTCGAGGGATCCGGGCCAGGCGTCGCCTCTGGGTGGATTCGATGTAATCGTCGACCAGGCGCTCGAGCAGGGGCAGCGGGAGACAGTTGTGCAGCAGCACCGCCCGGTGGAACTCCTTGATGTCGAAATCTTCGCCCAACTCATCTTGTGCGTGCTCCCGCAACTCGAGGATCTTCAACATGCCGGTTTTGTAGGCGGTGAAGTAGCCGACGTAATAGAGGTAGAGGTCGATCTGCTGGGTGGCCAGCGCGGTGGTGGCGCCCACCGTGTCGACGTAGTAGTCGATCGCCTCCTGGCGGCTCCAGCGGTAGTGATGCAGACCGGTGTCGACGACCAAGCGGGCTGCGCGCAGGAGCTCCCATTGCAGACGCCCTAGCTCGCTGTAAACGTCGTTTTCGTACCAGCCCAGCTCCATCGCCAGGTACTCGGCGTACAGGGCCCAGCCCTCGACAAAGGCGGTATAGAATCCACCGCCCTTGGTGAACAGAGGCACGTCCTGCTCGGCGCCAATCGCGATCTGGAAGTGATGGCCGGGAACCGCCTCGTGGTAGGCGATGGTCCGCATCCAGTACCGGTAATCGTCCGTCTGATTGCCGATGTAGTAGGCCCCCGGCCGTGAGCCGTCGAGGGACCCTGAGACATAAAATCCCCCACCCCGCCCACCGATGACGATGACCTCGGTCTGAGGTTCGATATCGAAGACCTCCTTGACGTCCTCCTGGGCCTGCCGGATGAAGCCCTCGTTGAGGGGCACAATATCGGCGGCGCGGACGATCCCCGAGTCCACCGCAACGCGGTCATAAAGCTGCTGGAAGGTCTCGTTCGTCGGGTAGCCCAGAGTGACGAAGTGCTCCCAGATCTCACCGCGGATACGCTCGACCTCATCCAGACCCTTCTGGTGGATTTCAGCAGGAGTCAGGTCGGTGGTGGTGTGGTGGCGGACCCTGGCGACGTAGAAATTGTCACCATCCGGAAGCTGCCAGACCCCATTCATGGCCGGTGCATATGGGACTTGTTGGTCCAGCCTGGTCACCAGCGCCTGATAGGCAGGGATGACCGAGTTGTTGATGGCTTGCTCCGCCCGAATGAGCAGATTCTGTCGCTGGACCTCAGTCAGCTCGGAGATGTCTTCCATCTTGGTCGCAAGGTTCGTGTAGAAGGGAGTGTCGGTGGCGACGCCCGGTACGACCCACCGTATCCGGTCGGCCGCCAACTGAAGCATCTGGGCCGGAGCCAGAATGCCGCGCGCCTCGCTGTCATCCAGGCACGCCCTGAGACACCTGAACTGGTCGTCCACCTGTTGCAGTCGGCTGACATAGTCTTCAGCGTTCTGTTGAGTCTCCAGAGGGTGCTCATCCTCGAAGAATCGAAAGAGGTCGTTCTGCCGGCTGAAGCCGTGGGTGACCGGGTAGAAGTGATACATGTACTCGTGCTCGACTGCCCAGCCGTCGAGAATCCAGGAGTAGGAGTCGTAGCTGATCTGCTGCTCGTAACTCAGCTGCAAGCGGTCGTACCTCCTCAAGATCTCGTTGACTCCGGCCTTGAGCTCATAGGTTTCGATAACGAAGTCACTACATATGGTGTCGAGCAGATCGTCCCTGATTCCCAGCGTCTGCGATAGGCCCATCGAGGTGACCAACTCTGGGCTCCTGAGCAGGATCTGCTTGTAGGAGGCGTCGACGAACTCATCGAACTCCAAGCCCTGCAGATCGTCGAGAATGTCCTGAATCTCCGTCTTCTGCGGTGACGAGCCATAGCAGGGCGGGACAACCAGGAGCAGGCTGACGAAAAGGAATGCAACGGCTGCAATGAGAAGAGGGAATCTATTGCGCATAACTCCTCCCGGAATCAAAAGTCACGAGGTGTCGCAGGCACCATTTCACGAGATTCACGACGTCCGTCCCGGTACACATGCTCGACCATAGTCCTTGTGCAGCGTGCGGAGCCTCTTCGACCACCGCCGGAATTTGGCGAGGCTGGCGGGGACGTCTCTCAGCCGGTACTTCGACATAAATGCGAACACGTTTCGCAACCGGATGGTTTTGGTGTAGAGCCGAAAGTACTGCTCGTAGAAGTCCTCGAGGGGCAGGGTGGTGGGCAGAACGGTGTGGGTGAAATCGAAGAACTCGGGCTCGCGGGTGAGTAGTTGGTCCTCGACCTCGTCGTAGAGATCGGTCCCGGGCAGCGGCGTCAGCACCGCGAAAGAGGCGAAGCTGAGGTCGATCGAGCGGCAGTAGCTCCGGAATTCGGCGAAGTCCTCCTCGGTGAAATCAGGCCGCACAATGAACGACGCGTAGAGTTCGATCCCGAGGTCCTGCAGGACCCGCACCGCCTGCCGGTTGTTGCTCGTGGTAGAGCCCTTGTTGATGAACTCGAGATCGCTGTCGCGAAAAAACTCGAGACCGACGAAGACCCTCTCGAGGCCGACGTCGCGCCACAGCGCGAGGAGGTCCGGGTGCCTGGCGATGGTGTCGCTGCGTCCGTAAAGAAAGTATCTCTTGCGGATACCGGACTTCCGGATCAGCTCGGCCAGCCGCTTCATGCGCGCCGCATCCACCAGCGATTCGTCGTCGGCGAAGAAGACGAACTCCTCTTCAATTCCCGCCAGCTCCTGGACGATCTTCTCCGGTTCTCTCTTCAGGTACCTGCCGCCGGCGATCTTCCACAGAGCGCAGAAATTGCATCGAAAGGGACAACCCTTCGAGGTGCGGATCGAAGCCAGCGGCTGCATGTATTCGGAGTAGTAGGCGTGCCGATACGCTTTTGTCAGCGACCGGTCCGGGAACGGGAGGTCATCCAGGTCTCGCGTCGGGTTGACCTCACCCTCCTGCAATCCCCGATCGGTGTTCACCCACACGCCTGGGATACCATCGAAGCCCTCGCACACATCGAATCGGCGAACCACTTCTCGAAAATTATTCACGCCTTCGCCGACCACGACGAGGTCGATGTGCGGCGATTCGAAATCGTGCGGCGCAACGGTGGCATGGTGGCCGCCGACCACCGTCAGAACTTCGGGGTTCCAGGTCTTGGCCCGCTCC
>Ga0255055_10002934_pt1 | contig 11711 bp, 9 predicted proteins | sample JV7_2_27_MG_FD_188633 | JGI IMG/M metagenome (GOLD analysis project Ga0255055, IMG submission 188633) | Seawater microbial communities from Jervis Inlet, British Columbia, Canada - JV7_2_27 | ecosystem: Environmental > Aquatic > Marine > Inlet | place: Canada: British Columbia | collected... | reverse complement strand
TTTATTTTTTCCCTGGGAAAAAGAAAAATTACCCGCAAAAATTTTGTCGGCGCCCTGCGGATGACAGCGCAAACGACGGCCTGGATATTTATCATTGTGATCAGCGCCCATATTTTCGGTTATTTCCTGGCCGTAACCCGGATCCCATCCGAGCTTGCTGATTTCATGCAGGAGTTGGCCGTCTCCAAGTATGTTATCCTTGCTGCCGTGGTGTTTCTCTATACCATCTTAGGGATGTTTCTTGAAGGATTTTCCATACTGGTTCTGACCGTCCCCATTATTCATCCGCTGATGGTGAGTCTGGGTTTTGACCCCATCTGGTTCGGCGTTATGATCGTTATCATGATGGAGATGTCTTTGATCACCCCTCCGGTGGGTGTGAATGTTTTCGTCATTAAAGGAGTGGCCAAAGATGTACCCATGTACACCATCTTTCGGGGGATATGGCCTTTTTGGATTGCCATGCTGGCCTGCCTGATTATTCTTTCGATTTTTCCTGAAATTGCCCTTTTCTTGCCCAATACCATGAAATTCTAAGAGGCTTTAGCTGCAAACGTCAGATAGAATTATGGTGTATCGAAATACGGATCACATTTCCTGCCCGGTTCTACCCGTCACGAAAGGCAACATCTTGCAGACAATATCTCTGCCAGGAGTGCACCAATGCTAGAATCTTTTCAGCTCAGTAGCTCAAACGCAGCCTTGCTAGTTGTGGATGTCCAAAATGACTTTTGCCACAATCAAGGCGTTTTTTCAAAATACAAATCAGCAACGCTCGACCATGTTGAGCAGGCCATATCGAATCTCTCCGCCCTGATCGAGAAATGCAGGGAGTCTAATCTGCCGGTCATTTTCATTAGGACAACTCACAGTGACTGGACGAATTCTCCCTCATGGCTTAAGAGAATGGATGGGGCGGGTGCCAAAATGCGTATTTGTGCGCCGGACAGCTGGGGCAGCGATTTTTTCAATGTGGCGCCAAAGGAAGGCGACTGCATCGTAACAAAGCACCGTTACAGCGCATTTATTGGTACAGACCTTGATCTCATTCTGAGAAGCAAAGGTATCGAAAACATCCTTGTCACCGGGGTGGCCACAAATGTTTGTGTGGAATCAACCGCCAGGGATGGGTATCATCGCGATTACAATGTGATTTTGATCGAGGATTGCTGCGGCGCGTATGATAACGCCGAGCATGCCGCAACACTTAATAATATCAAAAAGTTTTTCGGTGCCGTCACCTCCTCAGAAACGCTCATAGCGACACTGGAAAAGGAAAATGGCTGAAGAGGAATTTGCAGCAGAAAATCAAGGTCCAGCACCTATATTTCTGGATACGCACGTTTTAATGGTATACGTCTATTGAAGCGCAGATAAAAAGCGGGGATTTACATGCCGACGCCTAAAAATGCCATGGAAATCTTTAAGCTGCTCGACATGTCCAATTGCCGCGAATGCGGCGAGAAGACATGCCTGGCCTTTGCGGGGGCCGTCTTTCAAGGCCAAAAAAAGCTGGCGGAATGCCCCAAACTGGATCGCGAAACAATCGAGCGCTTTTCCGGGGAAGCCGAAAATCAAAATACGGCCGAACAAAACCGGGATGAATATCTGAAACAGCTCAAGCGCGAGATTACCGGCCATGATCTGGCTGCGGCGGCTAATAGGGTAGGGACGACGTTTTCAGGCAACAAGCTGACGCTCAAGGTGCTCGGCAAGAATTTCAGTGTCGATACAGAGGGGAATCTTTACGCGGATATCCACATCAATCCGTGGGTTGTCGTCCCGTTTTTAAGCTACATTCTTTATGGTAAAGGGTTGCCGGTTGCGGGAAACTGGCTTTCGTTCCGGGAGCTGAAAGACGGCCAGGAACGCTATCCGCTTTTTCAGAAACGCTGCGAAGAACCCATGAAACGGGTGGCTGACATCTATACCAATCTCTTTGACGATTTGGTTCACATTTTCAGCGCAAAGCAGGTGGAAGAGCAATTTGAATCCGATATATCCGTCGTCCTGCACCCCCTGCCCAAAGTTCCCATCATGATATGCTACTGGCGGCCCGAAGACGGCCTTGAATCCAGCCTCAATGTTTTTTTCGATGAAACCGCAGACGAAAATCTTGATATCGGTTCCGTCTTTACGCTGGGGGCAGGGCTTGCACAGATGTTCACAAAGCTCGCTTTAAGACACGGGTTCCCTGAGGCTGTAGCTTCTCAGTAATTGAGATTTCCGTGTAAGCGTTTCTCAGTTCAAACGACAAAGGGGATAAAATTTAGATACTAAGAGGTAAAGTATGAAAGTAATAAGACGGTTTTCACTATATTTTTTGGGCCTCTCTCTTATTTTGCTGACAGATGGCTTCCCCCTGTGGGGGGCAGAGGACCATCTGGCAAAGTTTGGCGTATATAGGTTAGACCAAGAGATTGATGCCCCGGATTTTACTCTTTCGGATTTAAAGGGCACAAAAAGAAGCCTGACTGATTTCCGGGGAAGCTTCATCATGTTGAATTTTTGGGCCACCTGGTGACCTTATTGCCTCAAGGAGAGGTCCTCTCTGGAAAAGCTCCATCAAGATTACAGAAGCAAAGGCCTGGTCATTTTGGCCGTCTCAATTGACCAGGGAAGCCCTGAAAAAGTTAGCAAGAAATTGAAAGATTATGTCAAAAAGCATAACCTGTCTTTCCTGAATTTACTGGATCCCGCATCTGAATATTTCGCCCAGTATGGCATGCGTGGAATCCCGGTAAATTTTTTTATAAACACCCATGGCAAAGTCGTCGCCCTTGCCCAGGGCTATCGGGAGTGGAAAAGCGCAGAAGGCCGGAAGGTGATCGAACAGCTACTTTCAGAGACAAATTGATAATAATTTCGCTACGCTTCCGGTTTTTGAATTTGAGTTGCGGCTTTTGAAAGAGACCCTCACTTAACAAAAGACTATTTCCGGCATTTTTTTATATTTTCAGCGTAATTTCTAATTTAAAGAAATTGACTCGGGAGAAAGGATAATGTCGCGAAAAAAGCAGTTCCGTTTCGGGTTATCCAGGCTATCCCGACGCATCGTATTCTGGGTTTTTATCAGTGTCATTCTGATAGAAATCCTGATTTTCATCCCGTCATATAAACAACGAGAGAAAGAACTCCTGTCACAAATGAAAGAAATTTCAGTTGCGCGCGTTGCTTTTATTATGCAACTGGTTAGTCCGGAGGCACCGGATGAAGAGCTCTATAATTACGTCAGTCGCCTTCATGATGGCAAGATTGTAGTAGGCGGAGCCCTGTATCGGGCTGATGGAAAAAAAATCGGTTCATTCGGCGAAATGCCTGATTTGTTGATTTCCAATGTCAAACCTGCCGAAATGACCTTTTTGTTGAGCCGGGACAAACTCCGCTACGACATTGCCTGTTCGCCGGTGGAGTTGCAAAGAGATTATCGCTTGATCCTGCGCCACGATTCTTCTTCTGTAAAGGCAGAGCTATTTGCCTTTTTTTTGCGAATTGCCGGGTTGGTGGTCATCATTTCGCTTGTCGTTACCGTGGGCACCTGGCTCACGTTGCGATGGATTGTGGTCAATCCCATTTTGAATCTTAGACAAGATTTAACTCGAGCCGGTGATGCGTTGAGCCAAGATCAACAAACGCCTGAATTTTATTCATCTACGGTTCAGCGCGACGATGAACTGGGTGAGGTGATCGGGGCTTTTCGCCGGATGTACCGACAAATATCGGATGCCATTGACAAACGAAAAAATGCCGAGACAGCCTTGCAGGAAAGTTTTCTGCAGGTTGAAGCCTACTCCGAGGTGCTCAACAACGAACTGGAAAAAGGCCGTCAGATGCAATTCAATTTTTTGCCCGATCAACTGTTACAAATGCCGGGCTGGGAAACCGGTGCTTTTTTCAAGCCGGCCCGACAGGTGTCCGGCGATTTTTATGACATCTTCCAGCTTTCCGGAAGTTGCGTCGGTTTTGTGGTGGCCGACGTGTGCGACAAAGGTGTGGGGGCGGCACTCTTTATGGCGCTTTTTCGCAGCCTGATCCGCATATTTTCGGGCGGGACCTCACTGGATGGGCAGCCGCGTACCCGCAGTTATACCATTCTCGATGAGTACGATGAGGTTGCGGACAATGAATCTTTAGACCCATTCCACCTCAAGGCCCTAAAAGCCGTCAAACTCACCAACAATTACATTGCGCTAAACCACGGCGATCTTGCCATGTTCGCCACGTTGTTTTTCGGCATCCTGGATACGGCTTCCGGATCGCTGAGTTATATAAACGGGGGGCACGAGCCATTGTTTATTGTGAGTCCGGATGGAGGTGTAAAAGAGAATCTTGCCGCCACCGGACCGGCGGTGGGTATCGAGCCGAAAATCGACTTTAAGATTCAGCAAACCCGCCTGGAACCGGGCGACATCCTTTTGGGATACACCGACGGTGTGCCCGAGGCCAGTGCAGCAAACGGTATGTTTTTCACTATGGAGCGTTTAGTATCAATACTAGAAAAACCGCCATCCGCCGCCACTGATTTGATTAATCGAATTGCAAAAAGCCTGCAGGATTATATCGGTGAAGCCGACCAGTTCGATGATATCACCCTGCTGGCCATCCGCAGAATTCCCTGATGCCGGGGAGCAGGCGCTATTTGTGATGACGGCAAAATGGTTCCCGATTGGCATGATCCTTGGGACCGGGGTTACCCGGATGCCATCCTCGTTTTCCAACTTTTAGGGCAATCCACTGAGTGCTATTTTTTCTTGACAGGCTGAATATACATTTATATGTAAGTTCATACTGTCTGACATTAATAGGATTCTTTGGAGGCCAAATAATGGAGCAGGAGAATCTGTTCACACCCATCGAAAGCAAGCGCACATTCGAAGAAATCTCCTCAAAGGTCAAGACCTTAATTTTTGACGGCACCCTGAAGCCCGGCGATAGACTTCCCTCCGAACAGGAACTCGCAAAACAATTTGGCGTCGGCCGCCAGTCTGTGCGTGAAGCGCTCCGGCTGCTCGAGCTATCCGGTTTTGTCAGCATCCAAAAAGGCTATGGTGGCGGTCCCATCGTTAAAGATACGATATCAACCCGGATTCGCAACCTGTATCTGGATGCGTTTCGCATGGAAAAAATCACGGTGGCCGAATTCACGTCGGCGCGTCTGGCTATCGAGAAAGCCATACTCGATGAGGTCATTGACAAAGCCGACGACAGCGATATTAAACGCATTCAGGCAAATTTAGCCAAGGCGGAAGAATTAGTCGCAACCCAAAAACTGGCGACGGATGAAAATTTCGATTTCCACGCTTTACTGGCCAGAGCCTCTAAGAACAAAGTGTTTATGATTTTAGAGAAATCCATCAACGCGATCCACAAAAATCTGCGAAGCCGCAGTATTGTCGATTTCAAAACAACGCATAACGCCGTTAAAGCCCATCAAAAAATACTGGACGCCATCATAAAAAAAGATCGCGTCAAAGCCCTTAAACTTCTCGAGCGCCATATTCTGGATGTGATGAAATCGTATTAATCTGCATCCCAATTGAATTAAAACACAATTGGGAGTTATCTGTTATTCGTTATTAGTTAATAGTTTAAATGGATTTTGTTCCGTTTTTTAAATTCAGGATTTAAATATTATAAGGGAGGAAAAGAAAATGAAAATTGACATCTTTAACCACATTTTTCCGCAAGGTTTTTATGACAAAATGCTGGCGGTTGCACCGAATCAAAAGGATATGGGCAAGCGTGTGCGCAATGTCCCCGTAATTGTCGACCTGGATCTGCGCTTTAAAGTAATGGATATGTTCGACGATTATGCTCAGGTCATCTGCTTGCCCAACCCGCCTTTGGAGGCTCTGGGAGGCCCTGAAATTTGCGCCGAACTTGCTGAAGTCGCCAACGATGGAATGGCCGAATACGTGGCCAAGTATCCGGATCGTTTCCCCGGGTTTATTGCCTCTTTGCCCATGAACAATCCCGATGCGGTTGTAGCCGAAACCGAGCGTGCCATTAAAGACCTTAAGGCCGTCGGTGTTCAGGTTTTTACAAATGTCAATGGCAAACCCCTGGATATTCCCGAATTGAAGCCGCTTTTTGAAAAAATGGCCGAATATGATCTGCCGATATGGATCCACCCTGCAAGGGGGGCCAACTTCCCGGATTATTTGTCCGAGGACAAGTCCAAATATGAAATCTGGTGGACCCTTGGCTGGCCTTATGAAACCAGCGTCGCGATGGCACGGATTGTTTTTGCCCGCTATTTTGACGAATTTCCGAATCTGAAGATCATCACCCATCACATGGGGGCCATGATCCCTTATTGCGAGGGGCGCGTCGGTCCGGGTTGGGATCAACTGGGGAGCCGAACATCGGATGAAGATTATACCGTACTTTTGAAGCAGCTTAAAAAGAGACCGCTGGACTATTTTAAGATGTTTTATGCCGATACGGCTCTTTTTGGATCCGTTGCCGGAACCAAATGCGGTCTTGAATTTTTCGGGGCCGATAATGTCTTGTTTGCCTCGGATAGTCCCTTTGATCCTGAAAAAGGTCCGGGATATATTCGTGAGACGATCAAAATCATCGGGGAACTCCCTATTTCGGATGAAGATCGGAAAAAGATCTTCGAGGGCAATGCCCGCAAGCTTCTGAAACTGTAGTGCTTTGGGTAGTTCAAAAATTGTTGATGCACCAGCCGGCGTAACCATCGCGAAGAATATGATTTTTCCGAATGGGTGCCGGGTTGAAACCGATTGGAGCCGGCCATGAAACTAAAAGATAAAGTTGCGATTATTACCGGAGCGGCCCAGGGGATTGGTGCGGCCTTTGCGACCGGCTATGCAAAAGAAGGCGCGAAACTGGTGATTGCCGACATTCTCGATGGAAACAACACGGTCGAGGATGTCGTCAAGGCGGGTAGCGAGGCCATCTTTGTGAAGACCGATGTGACCCAGCAGGATCAATGCGATGCCATGGTGAAAGCCGCTGTAGATCGCTTCGGCACGGTCGATATCCTCGTCAACAATGCCGCTCTGTATGCCAATATTATCAAAAAACCTTTTGAAGAGATAAGCACTGAAGAGTGGAACCGGGTTATGGAAGTAAATGCCACCGGGCCTTTTCACTGTACAAAGTCTATTTTTGCAGTTATGCGGGAAAAGGGCGGCAAGATCATCAATGTGGCCTCTTCGGTGGTCTTCGAGGGCGCTTCCGGAATGCCGCATTATGTGGCTTCCAAAGGCGCGGTTGTGGCGTTCACGCGTGCGATGGCCAGAGAGTTGGGCGCATACAACATAAACGTCAACTCTTTAGCGCCGGGCTATACCCAGTCCGAGGCCAGTAAAAAAATACAAAAAACCCGCCAGGACCAAGGCCCGGACCCCGAGCAAATTATGTTGCAGAAACGCTGCCTGAAGCGCTCGGAAGAGGCGACGGATCTGGTCGGAACGGCTATTTTTCTGGCGAGCGATATGAGCGACTTTATCACCGGACAGCTCATTCTGTGTGATGGCGGTTCTTTTTTTCATTAAGCCGGAGCGCGGGTTTGCAAGAAGATGCAAGCGATGCGGTCTATAGATACATGTTTAGGAATAGAATTGCTGTAAAATGACCATAAATTCGGAAAGTATTTACGGGAAAGGGTATTTACTATGTTAACCGGATATGCAGGCAAAATTGGATGGGTTGACCTCACAGAGGAGACCACCCGCATTGACGATTTGGATGAAGAAATGGCCCGGAAATATCTGGGAGGCAAGGCTATGGGCGCCTATCTGCTCTTGCGCCATTTGCCGCCAAATACCCCCCCCTATGATCCCGATAATATTTTGATCTTTATTACCGGCCCTCTTTCAGGGACTAATTTTCCGGCGGCATCCAGATCGGCGGTGATCACCCGGTCTCCCATGACCGGAACTTTCCTGGATTCTTATTGTGGCGGGTTTTTCGGCCCCCATTTGAAGCGTGCGGGTATCGATGCATTGGTGATTACGGGGAAGGCGCAAAAACCTGTTTATGTTCTGGTTGATGAAGGTAAGATAAGCATAGAGGCGGCCGACCCGTTCTGGGGGCTTTCCACTTTTGACACGGAAGCGCGTTTGCAGAATGAACACCGCAAAGAAAAAGGGGAACGCATCAGCGTAGCATCCATCGGGCCGGCCGGAGAAAAACTGGCTCGATTTGCCAATATCGTCAACAACAGAAGATGCTACGGCAGAGGCGGCGCCGGTGCGGTCATGGGTTCCAAAAACCTCAAAGCCGTAGTCCTGATGGGTAAACAGCGCCCGGGGATGACGGATGAAGTGGCCTTTAAGGAAGTTGTCGGCCGCAGCCGTCGTAAAACCGCAGCGCATCCACTGACCGGCAAGGAAGGTCACTTTCCAAAGGTCGGCACCATGATGACCCTGGATTTAACAAATGAGACCGGGACCCTGCCAACGCGAAACTGGCAGGAAAACACATCCGAGCACGCCGAGGTTATAAATGCGGATGCCTTTGTCAAGCATATCATTCGTCCCAAAACCTGCTATGCCTGCCCGATCGGTTGCAGCCGGGAGTCAACCGCGACCAAGAGCGGTGTTGAGTATACCACTGAGGGTCCCGAATATGAAACCATGTATGCCTTCGGTCCCAATTGCGAAATTAAGGAACCGGAGGTGGTCATCGCGGCGGATAAGCTCTGCACGGATTACGGCCTGGATACGATTTCCTGTGGCGTTGTCGTGGGGTTTGCCATGGAATGTTTCGAAGCCGGATTGCTTTCCAGCAAAGATACCGGCGGGAGCGATCTGTCATTTGGAAATGGGGATGCCCTGATTGACTTGATTCATCTTATCGGCAAACGCGAAGGCCTCGGTCAAATTTTGTCTGAAGGTGTCAAAAGAGCATCTGAGAAGATCAACGGTTCTTCTGAATTCGCCATGCACGTAAAAGGTCTTGAACTCCCCGGCTACGATCCCAGGGGAATGAAAGGCCAGGCCCTGACCTATGCGGTGTCGGATAGAGGCGGGTGCCATCTGCGCTCCAATACGCTTCGCACCGAAATAATCGGCAAACCGCGCGCTTACGACCGCTATGTTTATGACGAAAAAGCGGAAATGATCAGAGAACTCCAATTAAATTACGCGACCTATAATTGTTTGATCGCCTGTGTTTTCGGCACGTTTGCGCTTGGCGGGGAAGATTATGCCGAAGCCCTGTCGGCCATCATGGATTGGTCGGTAACGGCAGAAGAAATCCGCCTGATTGGTGAAAGGGCCCTGAATCTTACGCGCCTTTTTAATATCAGAGAAGGTTTTACGCGCCGGGATGATACGCTGCCGCAAAGGCTTTTCGGCCAGCCCGCGACCCGGGGCCCCAGCAAGGGGCAGGTCGTCGATAAAGCGGCTTTTGAAAAGATGCTCGACGAATATTACCAATGCATGGGCTGGGACAATAGTGGTGTGCCCACCGAGGATAAATTAAAAGAATTAGGGATCGATAAGATCACTTGAATTTTAAAGTTAATGGGTTGATGTAGATCCGGTTTTTCGTTTTAAGGTGTGCCTTTGACCTATAAGAGATATCTGCAATTTCGGCTCAGTTGCGATTAGTTGGAGAAATATCATATGTCTTTGCAACCTCAAAAAACCTATGATCTATAACGGTAATCGACAAAATTGTCGTTATCGCCTATAACACAAGATGTTTTAGAAGGGATAATAAATGATATTTCTTATCATAGTGCCTCCAATTCCTGTTCACATTTTTGCTTCCAGGCGGAGATGCCCCAGTTTCGGAATTGGCTACGGAGTTCGGTGAGCAGGGGACGGCTGTGCTCAACCTCTCCTTTTTGCGCCAGCACTTGTGCCAGATAAAAACGCGTCTGGGCTGGGGGTACGACCGCGCCGACCTCCTCGTCACCCTGTATTGACTTTTGGAAGCACTCTTCTGCCCGCAAATAGTCGGGAGAAGCCTCCGCCACGAGCAGCAGCCCCTGCAGCAAGTCGAAGCGAGGCCCCCACCAGTGCGGGGCCAGATCGACCAGCAATCGTCCTTCCTCGTAATGCTGTTTTGCAGACTCCAGGTCGCCCGACTCCAACTCGGCCAGCACCAGGTCGTAATAGAGATTGACCACATGCCCGGTGCGGATCGCTTTTCCTTCGACGGTCTTCAGGGCTTTTTGGCATGAGGACAGCGCCGCTCTAAAATCCTCCATCCCCAGCAGGACATTGGCTTTGGCGACGCTGAAAACGAGAATCATAAAAGGAGAATCGGATCGTTCGGCCAACTCCACTAATTGATCTATCCTGGCCGCCGCCCCGAAATGATCCTCACCGATTAGGGAGATAAAAAGACCCTGCCATGAACAATAGGCCATCTTGGTGGTGAGATTGCTGACCTGTTCCTGTTCCGGCGCATATCCCCTCTCAAAAAATTCCTTGGCTTCCGCAATCCGGCCAATGACCCCCAGGTTGTAGCCCAATTGGGCGCATCCTGTGGTGTAAACCTTCCACCCGCCAACATATTCGGTTTTTTTGTCCAGCTTTTCATAGGCCCTTACGGCTTTGGAAATATGTGGCTCGGATTTCCGCCATAGGCCCTGCCCGATATAACACACTCCCAAAAGCGCCTCGGCAACTGCTAGTGCCTGTTCTTGGCCGGTCCCCTCAAGATACTGATTGGCTTGCAAGGCGTAGTGTTCGGTCTTTTTAAAATCACCCCGGTAAAGGGAACCGATGCTTAATCTGAGATATATCAGGCCAAGTCGCACCCGGTCACCCAACACCTTCGCCATAGTTTCGGCCTGTAAACCCAATTCCACCGCTTTTTCGAACTGCCCCAATTCGATATTGCTCTGGCAGATCTCCGACCGAATGTCCACCAGCCTTTCCTGCCGGATGTTGTTTTCCGGGAGTTTCAGGAGCCACTCTGTGGTCTGTTCATAAAGCGTGATAGCTTGCTGGAACTGGGTCAACTTGTGGGCCTTTTCGGCGGCCAGCCGGCCGAAGTGCACTGCCTTTTCCCAGTCCTCGGCCAGGCCGTAGTGATGGGCCAGCAGTTCGTACTGCTCCTCGATGCGGTCGGCGTACAAATCTTCGATGGCATTGCCGATCTCCCCATGAAGCCTCTTTTGTCTCTTGGTCAACATTGAATCATAGACCACCTCACGGGTCAGGGCATTGTTGAAAATATAGTTCGCTTCGGGGTATATTCCTCTTTCATATAAGAGCTCTGAATCCTTTAAAACGGATAGATGAGAGAGCAATTCTTGTTCCGGGAGACCTGTTACCCGCTTTATCAATTCATAGCTGAACTCTCTTTCAATGACTGACCCCGTCTGGAGCAATTCTTTCGCACCCGGGGGAAGCGTGTCGACCCGTGCCATGATGACATCTTGGATGGTAGAAGGAACTGACACGGCTTGCATATCTTTTGCTAAATGATATTTGTTGTCCTTTCTCTCAATAACCCTTAGGTCTTTAAGGGATCTTATAAACTCTTCAGTGAAAAAAGGAATCCCTTCTGTCTTCTCCAAGATCAGTTCCTCAAGGTCCCTGTCGATCTCCCCTGTGCCCAGAATTTGGGTCACCATGGCAAGGCTTTCCCGGTTGGAGAGCCGGTTCAAGTTCACCTGACTGTGAAAGGACTTACCGCCCCATGTGTGCACAAATTCTGGGCGGTAGGTGAATATCATTAAGACTCTTGCCCCCGGTATGCTCTCTAAGACATATTTC
>Ga0255055_10002931_pt1 | contig 11728 bp, 9 predicted proteins | sample JV7_2_27_MG_FD_188633 | JGI IMG/M metagenome (GOLD analysis project Ga0255055, IMG submission 188633) | Seawater microbial communities from Jervis Inlet, British Columbia, Canada - JV7_2_27 | ecosystem: Environmental > Aquatic > Marine > Inlet | place: Canada: British Columbia | collected... | reverse complement strand
AAACAGCTAGAGAAACTTATGGATCTGAAGCAACTCAAGAAATAACGTTAATTTCAGGTGCTCGAAATGGAAACACACTTTTATACCCAATTGGTGGATCAGTCTATTATTACATTCCAACATATAGTACAGCAGGTAGTCTTCAACAATTGAAACTAGCAGGATTCGTAGAAGCTTTTAGCAGAGAAGTAGGTTATGGTGAAAATGCGCAAGAGGCCTACACTAATTTGAATTTGACAGGTGGCGAAACTCCTTCGAATATATCATTATCGTACGATTTCGACATGGAATCCACAATGACTTACCCGAGTGATCCAGCACACTTCGTAATAAACCTACAGAATTTCGATATTAATTTTTCCGCTCCAGGTTTGCAAGTTAAAGTAAACCTATCGATTTACTCTGCTTCGACGAATAATGTTGATTACGACTTAATTCTACCACCAGACTTGTTTATTGTAAATTCTACTTATATAGATGGTACTGATACAGTTGTAAACTTCACAGTAGTCGATACTACCTTATATTTTGGTGAAGGATTAGTTTTGAATGGGTTTTTAAATACTTCAATAGGAGATATAAATATTTTCTATAAATGGACCTTAATTGTAAATAGTGAGATTTTCTACACTTCTCCAGAAAACTTTATACATGTAGTTTAAAAACTAAAATTTTTTTTTTTCTTTTAAATTTAAGAAATATCGATTTATAAAAAAAGATTTTATATAAAGTAATGCCAGTTATTTGAAGGATAAATTAAAAATTTCGAAATAGAATCATCTTATATATAAAGTTTTAATTTAAGTTGTAGGTTCTTCCTTTATTAGATTCAAGTATTTTTCTACTTCGTCCTTCGAGCACATGTGAAATTTCTTATCTTCGGATTTTATATAAGCAAAACGAGTATTTTCTTTTGTGGGTTCTTCAGTAATAGATTCCTTAAGTGTATTTAATGTCAATTTGACGGTCTCATCGAAGGTCATACCTTCTTTATAATTTTCTTTCAGGTAATCTCTTGCTGTCGCTTCTCCATTACCTAGAGCGTAAGCTTTAAATGCCCTATAAATTCCGCTCGGAGATGTTGTGTAAATCTGAGTTCCTGCGGGATCGATAGCAATAAAGAATAAGGCACAACCAAAAGGGCGAATCCCTCCAAACTGTGTATACTGTTGTTTAATATCGGCTAAAGATTTTACTAGCATATTTAACCTTACAGGTTCATCATATGTTAATCGAAAAGATTGAGCTTGAACGCGAGCGTAATTAATTAAAGTTCTTGAATCGGCGTGTAATCCTGATATAGCCACTCCAATATGCTCGTCAACTTGAAATAATTTATCAATTGAGTCCGCATCAATTAAATTCGAAGGAATTTTAATTTGAGCCGCTAAACATACGCTATCTTTTGTTTTTACAGCTACTGCTAAAGTACCTCGCCTTACAGCTTCTAACGCGTATTCTACTTGAAATAACCGACCTTCGGGACTAAAAACAGTTAATGCCCGATCGTACTTAACCTGTCCGCCACCAAACATAATTATAACTTGAAATTATTTGATATATGTAATTTTAAAATTAAATAACAAATTTGAATTTAATGTTTATATGTTAAAAATTAAATTTTACCAGAAGCTTTAAGAATCTCTAATGTTAATAACTTAAAAACTTCCTCTACTGAATCGCCTTGTTTAGCACTAGTTTCAATATATTTCATAACATGCATCTCTCCTTTTAGGGACTCTCCATCTTGTTCTGCTACTTCCCTATAACCATCACGAGCCATATCGAGTTTATTTCCAACTAAAACGCTAGGTTTTTGTCCAATTACTTTTTCAACTTCGTCTCGCCATTCAATCAAATCGGCAAAGGAAGAACGCCGGGTAAGATCAAACACATAAATAATACCCGTTGCTCCGCGATAAAATGGTGGTCTAACAAAGGAAAAGTGCTTCTGTCCCGCGAGGTCCCATAATTGAAGTTTTACTTGTAATTGAGGGTGATTAGCTAATTCTACTGTTTTTGTGCTGAAATTGGATCCTATTGTCATTAAATAGCTCTCTTTAAAAGAATTTTCACAGTATCTAAGGACCATAGAAGTCTTACCCACGCCACCGTTTCCGACAACGCAAATTTTATAGATATAGGATTTTTGATACTTTGTATATACCGAAGACATAGCGTTTCAATAATTAAGATAGTTATAATAATATATTATATTCAATAAATAAAAATAATCATATTTATTATTTGTTCCAGATATAAGAAAAAAGTTTAACAATTTCACTGGTATTGACTAATATCAAAATTTTTTCTATCTTCATCGTAATGACATAAAAAAATAGGGGAATATAATAATATGAACGACTTGAATAAAAAAGTACAAAAATTCGCTCAGCTCATCCTCGATGCAAATAATATCGTAGCATTAACTGGGGCAGGGATGGGGACAGAGAGTGGAATTGCGGACTTTAGGAGTCCAGGTACTGGAATATGGGAAAAATTAAATCCAGATGAGTTTGCCAGCATTCATTCCTATGTGTCTGATACAAAAAAGAATTTAGATTTTATGTTAGAAATGGGAATGAATATATTCAAAGCTAAACCTAATAAGGGGCATAAAGCTTTAACCAAACTTCAAAAACTTGGCAAATTAACTGGGATTCTTACTCAAAATATTGATAGACTACATCAGAAAGCACATAGCAAAAATGTGGTGGAGTTACATGGCACTGCTTATGAAACAATTTGTATGGGGTGTGATAAAGTGTATCCTATTACCATCATGATAGATCAAGTAATGGATGGTAAGAATCGTCCCTCATGTGTAGCTTGTAATGGCTTATTGAAACCAAACGCAATCTTTTTTGGAGAACCATTGCGATCAGAAACTTTGAGCCAAGCAGATAAAATAATTGAAGCTTGTGATTTATTAATTGTTCTTGGAAGCTCTTTGTTAGTATATCCTGTTGCGTTTTACCCTCGAAAAGCACTTTCTTTAGGTGCCAAACTAGCAATAATCAATATTCAAGAGACAGATATGGACCATAATGCCGATGTTGTAATCCACGATAAAATAGGTGATGTTCTCCCTCCTATCGTTAGCATTGTTAAAAATGAAATTGAATAAGGATATTAAAAAAATATAGTTGTACTATTATCTCCTCAAAGATTAAAAATATAAAGAGTAATAAATAAAAAAAAATTAGTATTTAAGCTCTGGAAATCATCCAGATTATTTTCTCAGGCTTTTCTTATCAACTTTACCTATTGTAGTAAGCGGTAATTCTTCCATTATTTCTATCAATTTAGGTACTTCGTACGGGGAACAATTTTCTTTTGCAAACGCAGTAATATCGGTCTTTAAAGCTTCCTCGTTTCCATCGTAACTATAATCAGAGTCTAATTGTATTATTGCTTTAACGATTTCAGAGCCTGGTCTTTCAGGGTTATCAACACCTATAATAGCAACCATCCCGATAGCAGGATGTTTAGTTAAAGTATCTTCTAATTTTGCGGAAAATACCTTAAATCCTCCAACGATTAGCATATCTTTCGTTCTATCCACGATTTTAACGTATCCATCTTCATCCATTATTCCTACATCTCCCGTGTGCATAAAACCATCTTTATCTATAGCTTTTTTAGTTTCTTCGGGTTTATTAAAGTATCCTTTCATAACTTGCGGGCCTTTAACACATATTTCACCAGCCTCTCCTAAAGGCACATCCTTGCCTGTATTGGGATCTACCAGCTTAAATTCCATGTTGTTAAGTGGTAGGCCGACACTACCAAGTTTTTTAACTCCCACAGAAGGGTTACTAGCTGTAAGTGGAGATGTTTCAGTCATACCATACGCTTCGATTAATTTACCTTTACCTACAATAGTTTCGAATTCTTTTTGAGATTCTAATGGAAAAGGTGCTGCTGCAGAAACGCAATATTTTAATTTTGAATGGTCTAATTCTTTAAATTTTGGATTTTTCATCAAAATCTGATATAATGCAGGTACGTTTGCTAATACTGATGGCGTATATTTAGCCAATTCTTTAATAATATGGTCTGAATCTCTTGGGTTTGGTATTAAAATTTGACTCCAACCCAGAAAAATTACGTTCAAGGTTGTAAATGTTCCTGCAATGTGGAAGAATGGAAATCCTGAAAGAGCTACCCCTTTTCCTGCTTCCCAATTAAGCCATTTCTGAAATATAACTATATCAGAAACTATGTTTTTATGAGTTAACATTGCTCCTTTTGGAGGTCCAGTGGTCCCGCCAGTGTATTGAATGAATGCTAAATCATCAGGTTTTGAATCTTTTTTTGGCATCTCTTTAGAATAGGTGGGTAGGATATCTTTATGAAAATCCATTACTGTAATTCCTTCTAAAGGAGTAACTTTTCCTTTGGGAATCTTACCGATTAATTTTCCTAATACCTGTTTTACTTTTGGAAAGTAACCTCCTGCGCTCGTAGCTATTGCTAATTTCAACTGTGGTATTTTTGAAGCGATTGTAACTAATTTCTCAGCAAAATATTCATCTAAAGTCAGGATTGCTACTTTGTTCCCTCCAGTTCCCAAATCGTTCAGTTGATATTGCATTTGAACAGCTGAAAGGAGAGGTGAGACTCCTGAGACGATACAACCCGCTTTTAAAGTACCAATGATTCCCATTAAATATTCTGGCGTGTTTGGTAAATTGATACCCACGACATCACCAGTTTTAAAACCGTTTTCAATTAACATGTTAGCAAATTGATTTGAAGCCTCGTCTAGATCTTTGTATGTAAAAGTTAACCCCATATAATCAAAGGCCATTTTTTCCGGAAACTCTTCCATAGTTCGTCGAATAGCTTGGGGGTAGGTTATATCAAACTCCTTAGGGTCCAGATCCTTGACATAACTATCCCAAGATTTTTTCCATATTTTATCATTATACGACATTTTTTAACATCGATTTCTTATTATTTGTTTTTTAGTGTAAAAAAAGTGTTAAAAAATAGAAATGATTCTTTTCGATATAAAGTTTTAACTTTCTAATTTAACTTGAGAATCTTTTAAAAAGAGTTATTGTTGAAAATTTGCTTTAATATAACTAAAAAAGAATAAAATAAAAAAATAAATAAAATTTATGAACTGAATCATCCTTTTCTTAAAACTTTCTTGTCTATCTTTCCTATTACCGTGAGTGGGAGCTCTTCAGCAATCTCAATAATTTTGGGAACTTCATATGGCGCGCAATTCTCTTTAGCAAATTTGACAATATCTTCTTTTAATGCTTCTTCGTTTCCATCGTATTCAAAATCAGGATTTAATTGGATATGTGCTTTCACAATTTCAGAACCTGGTCTATCAGGGTTAGGCAATCCAATTAGAGCAATCATTCCAATGGCGGGATGTTTAGCTAGCACATCTTCAATTTTTGCTGAAAATACTTTGAATCCTCCTACGATTATCATATCTTTTGTTCGATCGACAATCTTGATATAACCATCTTCGTCCATTACTCCAACGTCACCACTGTGCATATACCCGTCTGAATCTATTGCCTTCTTAGTTTCTTCGGGTTTATTGTAATAACCCTGCATGACAAGTGGTCCTCTTACACAGATTTCCCCTGGTTCCCCTAATGGAACTTCCTTACCGGTTTCAGGATCGACAAGCTTTAATTCAACATTTAAAAAAGGCATTCCTACTTTACCCAATTTTTTCTTCCCTAAGGAGGGATTCATTGTTGCTACAGGTGATAATTCTGTCATACCATAAAGCTCTAATAATTTCCCTTGCCCTACTATGCTTTCTAAAGCTTCTTGAGATTCTTTCGGAAATGGGGCTGCTGCTGAAATACATGATACTATAGCTGAGTGATCTAATCGTTTGAACTTTTTAAAATTAATCAGAATCTGGTATAATGATGGAACATTTACTAAAACGGTTGGATTATATTTTTTCATCTCGTTACAGATACCTAAAGCATCTCTTGGGTTAGCTATAATTATTTGAGACCAACCTAACATAAGAGCACCTTCACTCACTGTTAAACCCGCTATATGAAACATTGGAAATCCTGAACATAATACTCCTTTTGCTTCTTCCCATTGAAGCCAAGCTTTAAGACCTTTCATATTTGAAGCGCAATTCCTATGGCTCAACATCGCACCTTTAGGAGGACCTGTTGTACCACCAGTATATTGAATCCAACCAATATCGTCAGGAGATATATCAACTTTAGGAAGATCAGTAGAATATTTTGCCAAAACATCGTCTTGGAAATGAAGAACGGTTTTTCCCTCTAAAGGCGTGATTTCACCTGAAGGAATCTCCCTAACTGCTTTAATTTTTGCTTGATCCTCTTTAGAAAAGGAACCAATTACGCTTGTCCCTACTACTAATTTAAGCTGTGGTAATTTATCGGCAATTTTTTTCAACCTGTGTTCAAAAATCGCATCAAGAGTGACTAATGCAACATTTTTCCCCCCTGATCCAAGATCTTCTATTTGATAGTGCATTTGAACATCGGACATTAGAGGGCTAACACCTGAAACAATGCACCCCGCTTTAAGCGTACCTATAACTGAATATACATATTCTGGAGAATTTGGAAGATTTATTCCTACTACGTCACCCTTTTTAAAACCATTTTCAATCAACATGTTAGCAAATTGATTACTATATCTTTCTAATTCACGATAAGTAATTTCTAAACCTTGGAACATAAGAGCTAGATTATCCGGATATGTTTCGAATACATGTCTTAACATTTCCGGGTAAGTAGTTTCAAACTCTTTCGGATCGAGATCAGAGAGACCTGGGTCCCAATTCTTGCGCCAAAATCTACTTTCGTACGGACTTGACATTTTTTTTTCACATATTTTCCGTTTTTGATTAAATAAAAATTAGTTAATAATAATTATTGATAGAATTAGTTATAAAGTTTTGATATGGTGATTCATTCACTTAACCACACTCTTTTTTGTCGGCACCTTAAAAACTCGAGCATGGTAGTCCTTTTTTACTTTTACTTTTACTAACCTCCCTCCGTCTCCGAGAAACATTCTTATTTTTAAAGAGAATTCTTTTTCACACTATAACACTAATCTTATCAGATTAATATGTATCATAAGCAAATTTTAGAAAATTGTCGGAGTAACCTAATTTTTTTTTGAGGGAACCATCACTTATATAATGCCTTTCAAATCGGGGTTTAATGTTTACAACAAAAACAAGAGAATTCCTTCAGTTTCAAGCGGAGATTCAACGCTGGATGAGATATTGGGAGACAATGGTTTTCAAAAAGATTTAATTCACCTCCTTTATGGCGATAAAAAGAAGTGTGCGAACATTTTATTGACCACCGCTGTTTTAGCTCAGAAATCTTTTAACAATGGAGGTTTCGGAGAGGAAGTAAAGGTCGCGTTCATTGATGCAAACAACCGTTTTAACCCGTATAATGTAAGCAAGTTTGCAGTTTCTCAAAATCTATCGCCTAAAAAAGTGTTAGAGAATATCCTGATTGCTCGCGCATTTACTTGGGACCAAATGGTAGAGCTTTTAGAGAATAAGCTCTCTAAACTTGAACCGGTAAAACTTGTTTTAATATCTGGTATTACTACGCTGTTTCAGAGTTACGAAAAGCAGACCTTTGAGGATTTACTAAGAGCGATTAACGGGATTAAAACGATTCTCTCTAAAACAGAACCACTAATCGTCTTAACTGCCCCTCTAAACGAATATTCTCTCTATAGGCCTAATGGTGGAAAGATTCTCTCCCACTTCGGAAGTGTATTAGTAATGATAAACGAAGACGAGCGATATACAGAATATGTTCTTGTTCAACACCCTTTTTTGCCGGAAAATCGCCTTTTAAAGTGGAAACCGCGTATTCCTAAAAGAAATTTGGCAAATTCCACAAAAAATATGACTTTAGATTGTTGGTTCTAACTTTAAAGAAACATTTAAATAGTAAACACTATAAATCGAAAATTAGAAATAATAGATAATACATAAAAGAAAAAGAGTTTGAAAAAGATGGCAAAAAAAAAAACTCCCGCCACTGGACCTGAAAAAGCATTACAAGAGCAGTTTGAAAAGGAAACAGGCAAAAAAGCAATCCATTGTGGCAATATGACAAAAGCCTACAAGGAATGGAAAACGAGTCAATAGAATAATTAATACCTTATTCTTTCTTTTTATAAAAATTTTTACCATTATCAAAAAAATCAGTAAATTTCAAAGGTATTTTTCTTTAAATTTTCTGAAAGACTTCCTAAAGAGACACTTGAAACAATACGAATGTGAAAAATATGGGTCGAACTGTACCTGCTTTTAGGCCAGCGTTAGAGCACGAGATAGAAAGCTGGAAAGACTTTAAAAGAGCGTTAAGACCAGAGGACCAAAAAGTTTTTGACAAACTGATGAATTTCGCTAGAATTCACGCTGATGCTGGCAGCTTAAGTGCTCGTCCAATGCTCTCCGAGATTCTTTTTATGTCGTTTGCAATTGAGCAAGAAAAGAAAATTGAGATGATGGAAAAGAAAATTGAAATGTTGGAAAAGAAAATTGAAGAATTAGAGGAAATAATAAAAGGAAAAGGATAGAAGTGGATTCGCAAACGAATTTCAAGGGGTGGCTCTTAGATGCATCTACTTATAGCGAAGGGATTATCCTTTGGGTAAAAACTGAAGAAGAGCGAAAAGTAATAAGAATTTTCCAAGAATTTTCTCCCGAATTCTTTGCTGTCCCTAAAGATGATGTTGGGAACGACTTTAAGAGAATGCAATATATTCTTGCTCAGAATCAAAATGTAAAGAAGGTACGAATCTGTGAGAAGTACGTGAAGTTGGAAGACCACGAGAAATCGAGGGTTCTTGGCGTCACAGTTGAAAAGCCATTCTTGTTTAAGAAAACTATTAAAGAAATCAATGAGATTGGGCTGTTTACTTTGTACAACACAGATCTTCCAATCACTCAGATGTACTTCTATGTTAACGACCTGTTCCCCATGTCTTTTTGTCATTTCAAAATCAAAGTTGAAAAGGGTAATAGTAAGAAGGCAAATATTCTGCGTCTTGTTTCTATAGATTTACAGGACGATAACGAAAAGCTTTTCTATGATTTACCTCCATTAAGAGCTGTTTGGCTAGATGTGAAAATCCAGTACCAAGGTATAAAACCGTATTACAACGATCCTATTTCCTATGCTGAGGTCAGCATAGTCGAAAATGACGAAGATAATGTCCCTCGAGCAGATGGCTATAAAAAGCGGAGAATACGAATCGACAAGAGAAATGAAGCAGAAATACTAAGAACGATAAGTAAAGTAATTGACCGCCTTAACCCTGACATAATCCTCACTCGTAATGGAGATGAATTCCTCTTCCCATATTTAGTTGCTCGTGCCTCAGAAAATCGAGTAACGAAAGATCTTTACCTCTCTCGAGACAAAAAACCTTTGGCAAAGTGTATCTTTGACCTTTCGGGGGGTTCGGACCACTACATGTCTTATGGTATAATTAGGCGGCGCTCAAGTACTCAAGTGTATTTGACAGGTAGATTTCACTTAGACACAACAACCTACGCAAGTCTTCATTTTTCTGAAGGCAATATTCCTGGTGTTATTGAAGTTGCTCGAATATCGAGAATTACGCTCCAAAGATTAAGTCGTATAACCATCGGAGGAGCACTTCAATCAATACAGTATTATTATGCTTATAAGCTTGACCATCTAATTCCTCCATTCAAAAAGAGTCCTGAAGACTTCAACAGTGGAATGGATTTAATTAAAAGCGATCGTGGTGGGCACATCTTTGAGCCCATTATTGGAGTATTTGACCAAGTAGTAGAACTAGATTTTTCTTCGATGTATCCGTCGTTAATGGCAACCTTCAACATCTCTTCGGAAACCGTTAATTGTAAATGTTGCAAAGACGACGGCACTGGCATAAAAGTTCCGGGATTGGACTTTCATATCTGCACAAAAAGGCAAGGCATAATATCAAAATCTATAAGTTTACCATTAACTAAGAGACTAAAGTATAAAGAATATGTCCGCAAAACCGGAAGCGTTCGCTATAACTTTACTGATATCGCTCTCAAATGGGTGCTTGTAGTAAGTTTTGGCTATCTTGGGTTTAAAAACGCCCGTTTTGGGAAGATAGAAGCGCATCAAACCGTGTGTGCTTTCGCTAGGGAATTTTTAATGCGATCTGCCGAGATTGCTGAAGAACGCGGATGTAAAATTATTCATGGAATTGTCGATTCAATCTGGCTGAAAGACACAGAAAACCGGACTCCTGAAGAGTTCGAAGAAGTAACGAAGGAAATTGCCGATGACATAACTAAAAGCGTGGGGATTCCTATGAGTTGGGACGGGCGTTATAATGTTATTTGTTTTCTCCCTTCGAAAGCAGAACCCGATATTCCCGCGCTAAGCCACTACTGGGGTATTAAGAGTGACGGAGAAGTAAAAGTTCGCGGTATTGAAGTTCGGCGTAGAGATACTCCAAAAATAGTTAAAGCCGCGCAGTACGCGTTTATAGCTGTCTTTCAGGGAGCGACCACCACCGAAGAATTCATGAGAAGAATGGCAAAAGCAAAGAAAGTTCTTTATCATTACATTGACAAAATAGAGACTGGCAAAGTTTCGCGAGAAGAACTTACAATTCGCCAAAGAGTTTCCAGAAAACCTTCACAATACAAAGTAAACTCCTATCAAGCTGTTGCTGCAAGGCAATTAGAGAGATCGGGGGTAGTGGTAACTCCTGGTAAAAATGTTCGATATATTATCCTCAATGCCGATGCTGATCCGGAATTCCCTGAGAAAAAGGTTATTCTCTCAAATCTTTTTAACGAGAAAAAGCATCTGTATGACAAAAAGAAATATGTCGAATTGCTTAAAAGAGCCTTTGAAAATATTTTTCCTTTCGAGTTTCCTGAGCTTGAAGAACTAGTAAAATCGGATATGATGAGGAAATCTAATCAAAAGGATTTGTTTTGTTTTATTGAATGAAAAGTCGACTCAATAGAGGATAACGGTGCTTACCCGATGAGAGTTTTTCATTGAGATGTTCTATATGAAAATATGGAATTATTATTTAAAATGAGTTTCAAAACTTTACTAAATCATTTTTTGATTACTCTTACTATTAAATCTTTTGATAATCCGAGAACTAACTCTTAGTCTTAAAAAAATGATCAATTTAATTTTTAGTATTGACATTTTCTTTTGGTTAATGAATGCTAAGCGTCAATTCCCTAGGATTTAATTTAAATATATTTCTCTCTTATCTAGTTAATAAGGGAATTAATAATCTAGAAATAGATCCAAATATGGAGAATAAAAGGATTATAGCAATATTTGTAGTAATTCTCGTAGGTATTAGTCTAATCATTTCAATTCCAGTTCTTACTCTATCAAGTAGTTTTTCAAATTACGGAAGGATTAATGAATCGTTTATTTATAGATATGCTCCAGAAGATTCATCTCCTATAGAAAAATTCAACCTTAATGTTGATGTAGGAGATGTTGAAATAAAATATGTTACCACTCCTGTTGATTATTACGTAAAAATACAAGTAGATATTGGGATATTTGGTCAAATAATTGCTGGAAAAAAATATTCAGACTATTTTAGTGTTGAGTGGGATATTACAAGCCCTTCGCCTACTTTTACAATGTTGTGTACATCAGATACTTGGTTTGATCCTTCACTGTTGTTAACGCAAAATGTAGAT
>Ga0255055_10002930_pt1 | contig 11729 bp, 14 predicted proteins | sample JV7_2_27_MG_FD_188633 | JGI IMG/M metagenome (GOLD analysis project Ga0255055, IMG submission 188633) | Seawater microbial communities from Jervis Inlet, British Columbia, Canada - JV7_2_27 | ecosystem: Environmental > Aquatic > Marine > Inlet | place: Canada: British Columbia | collected... | reverse complement strand
TCGCTTTTTATCCAGCGCCTTCTTTATCATGTCCAGCTTATAGCATAGTGTGGTATTTGTTTTTTAAATTTAACTACTCAAATGTTAATTTGAACTAAGGCGTTTTAGTTGCGTGTTATCCATATATCTTGAAAAGAGCCTTGAAACATCCAGCTATATTTTAAAAACTTCATCTTTTATTCAAGGCTGAATATACAATACAAGTAATTAAATATGCCGGTATTACGAAAACTGTGATAATAAATGTTATCGCTTCATCACCCCCGGATGATAGAAGATTATGAAGTATAAACATCCCTATAAACGCTGATATAGAGAGACATCCCTTTTTCCATGTTAATCGGAATAGTTTTTCAATCATCCCTTATACTCCTTGTCTCTCCATGAAGTCCTTTATAATCATCATGACGACCCTTTCGGTTTACTATTGCTATTTTTCTCAAGCTCGCCACCCTGTAAATTTTTTTAACCGTTTATCTATACGGTCAGTCTACGATCTCAGCTTGAATAACCCTACCAAAGCTGTCTTACTTTAGTTTTTCTTTAATTCTTTCATGGTATCTTTCAGTATTTCAAACTCTCTCTTGAGATTTACAACTCTGACAAGCGCAATTATTCCTAGAACTAATCCCACCACCCCAAATATTCCAAACCCTCCAAAACCTCCGAATCCTCCCATTGCTCCCATTGCAAACTCCTTTTGTTTTTTTATTATACTTCCCGTAAATCAAACAGCCTCTTATAGATAACTGATGAAAAACATATCATGCAAATACAGCGTCTAAATATCTCGATGCTTGCTCAGAATCATCGATGTAAGATTTTCCGTCTTATATTACATCTCAAATCAAGACATTCTACTGGCGGTAATAGATAAAGGTATTAGTATTCTATTGCACCTGCCTCTTTAAGTAACTATACAATTTTAACAATATATAATCTTGACAATATATTTCAATATAGTAGAATGTGTTAAATTATCAGTCTACGTGTTTGTTCACTCCACGGTTAAATCTCCAGTTCTACTCATTATGCAATTCGTTTCAAATACTTTATTAGGGAGGGTAGTGTCATGAAAATGAGGTATTTGGTTGTCATCATGATTTGTGGGATGTTCGCTTTATTAGTGGGCGGACTCGTATTTGGTGCCGGTAGGGCTTCACAGTCGGAGGCAGATGCTCTCGAAGAGATCCTGGCGCTCGAGAGGGCCGCTCTGGATGGGTGGTATGGCGAGAGCGATCCAACGGCCTACGCTGAACTGTTTGCCGACAAGGCGACCTACTTTGATCCGTGGGCGGGGGGCAGGGTCGATGACAGTGCCATCAAGGAACACCTCATGACCTTCATGGGTAATGTTCCCAAATTGGATTACGAGATCCCCAACCCCAGGGTTGATCTCTACGGTGACACGGCAGTCTTCACCTTCAACGAGAAAACCACCGACCCGAAGGACGGCACAGTCGTCCGCTGGAACGTTACCCTGGTCTTCACGCGCACCAAGGATGGATGGGAGAGGGTCCATGCAAACTGGGCATACGCGGTACCACCAGGAAGCTGACACCCTCTCCGTATCCCAGCGTTATGAGGGGCATACGCATAGGGCAGCGCTATTTGAAAACCTAAACTCAATGTGATAGCGCTGGTCAAGGGTGGAAGCGTCCCTGCGCCGGGGCGAGCTTCTGGTTCGAGGCGAAGGCCTGGCCATTTTCAAATATGAAGGCAAACAGCAGTAGTAGTAGAACAATAATAACACCTGCAAACAATGATCTGGTCTACATTATTCAGCCTCCTCGACATTGTATTGCTCTAAGGCTGCCTTACCAGATGCAGAGCTGATGCGGGGTATATCGATTCGTTTTAGAATATTTGGTGGTTAGAGTTTTCCGTAGTTATTTATTATTCCCATTTTCAGTTCATTATAAATCTCGTTATATAACAACAATACAATTTCCTCACTTATTATTGTTGTTATATCTATATCATTGGGAGTACGTGAAGCACGAAAAACGGCTTCACCAGTTGTTAAATCATATATATCCAATGTAAACAGATAACTACCTTTTTCTGTTCTAGAGACATTGGGATTGAACAAGTAATCAGCCTCCATAAAGGAAGATAATTTTTTCACATTTTCTTTATCTTCAAGGTCTCCTGCTATTCGAACCTGTCTATGAATGTCAGAGCCGTAGTTGTAAACAATAAGTTCAAATTGCTTTAACTGGTTCAAGCTTTCAATAATAACATCCTTCACGTTAAACTCGGCTTTTTCTCCTCTACTTTCTTCTCTACTGTCCCAAGAAGTGGTAGTTAGTGGACGCTTACCCTCCATGTATATATCATACATTGCAAAATTGGTTGTGGAAAAATAAGCCATCCTTTTTGGTTGATTGAAACTTACATTTATCAATGTTTCTTTTTCTTTAACAAAAAAATCTAATGGATAAGCATTATCAGGTGCTATATAAAATATTTGGAAATACTTTATAGTTTCTGATGGGATGGTGCTATCTTTGACAATTGTTAATTCAATATCCTGAAGCATTTGTGCTCTTGATAAACTTGATTGAGCAGCCTTTCTAGCTTGTGATTTGTTAATTAGATAAATTGCCTCATTAGTTAACCTAGTGTAAACATCTGGAGATGAATAAATCTTATACCCACTCCCAGAGCTGGTTACAATGAGATTTTGACTTTCCTCTAAATATGGGTGTGGGATTGACTCTTGGGATACCTGAAAACCATGGATTAGATTAACTGCTTCCTCAGGCTCCAAAGCTTCTAATAGAATCGACTGCGAGTCGGTTGCATAAAACCTAGTAGACTCCAACTTATACTCATTAGCTGCTACATTCTTCATCCACCCATCGACTATAACTACTTCTTCAATTTTTCTTGCACTAACGAGAAGGTGATATTCATTAGTGATTATAGTGTAATATGGCGTCAGTTCATCGTCTATAATTACCTTGGTATTTTCTGTCTCGATAGCCTCAGGTAGTAAATAATTTGAATGATACTCTTTTTCTTCGCATGAAAAGAATAACAAAGACGTTATGAGGAACGGTACAAAAAGGATAATCGCATGTAGTTTCCTATACATGACTAAACCCCCTTTTTTATTGATCGGTCTGCCTTACCAGATGCAGAGCTGATGCGGGGTGGATTATTAAGACATTCACTGACGGTAATGGATAAAGGTACCAAAGCTATTTAGCCCCTGCCTCTCTAAGCAACGCAACTATCTCTGTATGTCCATTTTGCGATGCTATCAATAATGCTGTCCATCCATTATTGTCCTTAGCATTGACGTCCGCTCCTTCCTCAATAAGCAACTGGGCAACCTCTATATGTCCATTCCGTGATGCCCATATCAATGCTGTATTTCCATAATTGTTCTGAGCGTTAACATCCGCCCCAGCTTCTACAAGTAGCCTGATGACCTTTGTATGTTCTTCCTCTGATGCTCTTATTAACGCTGTGTCTCCATAATTGTTTTGAGCGTTAACATCCGCTCCTTTCTCTATAAGCAGTTTGACAACTTCTGTATGTCCATATTGCGATGCTTGCCACAATGCTGTGCCTCCTCGAGTATTCACATCGGCCCCTGCCTCTATAAGCAGCTTGGCAACCTCTGTTTGTCCATATCGCGATGCTTGCCACAATGCTGTGCCTCCTCGAGTATTCACATCGGCCCCTGCCTCTATAAGCAGCTTGGCAACCTCTGTTTGTCCATATCGCGATGCTATCATCAATGCTGTGGCTCCAGGATAGGGTTTCCCGTTAACCTCTGCGTTAACATCCGCCCCAGCATCAATAAGCAACTTGACAACTTCTGTATGTCCATTTCTCGATGCTCCCATCAATACTGTTTTTTGACCATAGAACCGAGCGTTAACATCCGCCCCAGCATCAATAAGCAACTTGACAATCTCTGCATGTTCCGATGCTAGTATTAATGCTGTCCATCCCGCATTGTTCTGAGCATTAACATCCGCTCCTTTCTCTATAAGCAGTTTGACAACTTCTGTATGTCCATTTCTCGATGCTAGTATTAATGCTGTGAATCCATAATTGTTCTGAGCATTAACATCCGCTCCAGCCTCTACGAGCTTTTTTACCTCTGCAGCATCACCGCTATTTACTACCTGAAGAAACATTTCTATATCAGACGCACTTGCTGAGCTATCAGTAATAATCAGTACAGCTAAAACAACAATCAAGATTGATACATACGTTCTGGTTTTCATTTACAAGCCTCCTTGTGGTTTGTTTATCCAAGGATGCCTTACCAGATGCAGAGCTGATGCGGGATGTATCGATTCACAGTTTGGGTCAATGACAAAAAACATTACTATGGGTTGATAATCGCAGCAGTATCAACTGCCTGGAAACATTGTGTTATTTTTTCGTCTTTCAACGTCCAGACATGGGTTGCATTGGCCTTAAACTTCTTACCTGTTGCCTTCCAAACGCCTATGTAATATCCAACCATAACCACCTTGTCTCCACTTCCAAAAAGCTCCTGTATATCGATGGAGAAGCCATCGTAATACTCAGGTATCCGTGCAAAGATCTCTTGAGCAATCGTTGTCGGTCCCACGTATATCCCATCACCTGTTACAAATGGAAATCCGGTACACTCTCTCCATTCAATCTCTGGATGAAAGAGTCCAAGAACGGCTTCAATATTGCCTTCAGCAAAGTACTGATAACCTTGTTTTGCTATTTCTACGTTATCCATACCACACCTCCGATTTGATAGATTTACAAGGCTGCCTTACCAGATGTGCAAACAGTATAGCATAGTTTGATATTCATTTATATTTAAGTAATCGAAATTACCCCATAGTTTAAACTCGAATCATTTTACCAAATTGTGTAGAACCTCCCATCTTCTTAATTCCCCTTTAGAGTTTCGCAGTTCAGCTCTCTTATACCCCTCTTTTGGTACCTGGAGCAGTAAGTAATAGTGGGTAATCACCCGGTCTAGGGAAACCGTAGTGGTCGATATGAAATCAGCTTCTACAATCAGGATGTTATTCTCTATATAGATATTCAAAAGCTTTATATAGTGTTCAGCAGTCCTAAACTTACCAAAAGAGATGTACAATACTCTGTTCTTGGTGAAATCCACGTAAGGGGCCTGGGGTTTTGGAACCTCATCAATGTGTAGCCCCATATAAATAGATTGGTACCTCTTATTTTCAGAGAGAATCTTGAACGGTAACCCTCTATAACCGAGAAAAGCGGGTGGTATAATATCATTTAATTCAAGTATGGTGTACGAAACGGTTTCTTTCACAGGCACTTTTGCACTACAAACAAAAAGTAGTACGAAAGGGAAAAGGAGTATCAACCATCTTCTAATTTTATATCCCTCCTTATTAAAGCAATAATAATGATTGCTATAATGGCATTCTATAAGGAAGGGAAGAACGAAGAATATGAAGATTCCGGTTTTCATCATCAGCCTCCTTGCGATTTACTTCACCAAGGATGCCGTACTAGATGCAGAGCTGATGCGGGAATATCAAACTATTCTTCACAGTAAAATGGGTATAGTGGACTCATTATCTGATAAGGAATAGATGATGAATTTAATAATACCAGCCTGGACAGTCAGTCAAGACTACAGACTCCTCTTCACCGCTTTCAATATAATATGTTTCTTGATATAACCCGCCATTTGACAACGATGGATGTTTGTATGTAGCTTTTACAACACCAGACCAGGTTGTGGTATCTAATGATGTGCACCCCCAGGCGTAACTATTGGAATCCACGAGGAAAAGATCCCAACGTCTTGTTTCACCTACAGGTACCTGTTGAATATGGTAGTCTCCCTTTTTGTCTTCATCAATTTCCACGCCAACGGTCATTAAAAACGGTCCGTTATTTGTTATAGAAATCCAACTATCGGGACCGGAATCCTCACCAGAGGTATAACTGCATGAAAACAATACTGCGATTCCTGCAAGTAGGAGCGCTGTGATACATTTGCTCATCTATTCCCCCTTTGCATTTCCTCGCTACCCACTACCACGAATTGTTCGTAATACGTACTAAATCGAATTGTCCGTTGGTTACCGTTATTGTGGTTGAACCGTCAGTGATTATTCCAAAGAAAGTACCTTGTATGGCACTTCCGACAGGACCGAAACTTGTTAACTCCAAGGTGATACTGGTAAAAGCCCAATATATACCGTCTTTTCTAATCCAGCCATAAGCTTCGGCAATTGTGTATCTGGTGGGTGCAGTCGTTGTTGTAGTAATATCGATCCATACGTAATTTTCCGGTAATAATGACGCTTTTGATACCGTTTCAGTTGTCGCAAAGAACTCTATACCAGTAAATGAACCTGTATTATAAAGCTGACCAAAGGCTTTTGGCTCTATATCTGAAATACCCAACTTCCATACATTGGGTATACCGTTCAAATCAGCGGAAATTTGATAAATTATATAGCCATTAGGACTTTCACAGCTTCCCCCGAAAGAGAAAATGACTGCCACCAATAATAGAGGAAAAAGCGGAATAAACTTTTTCATTTCCTCTCTTCCGTGAAACAGTATTCATCAGGGATGCAGGCAACTAATGAGATAATTACCAGCCGGCCCTGTAGAATCACGTCAACTGTCGTGGAAAACGACTCTAAAATTGCCAGCCCGGACAGTTTGTGAGCACTATTTCCTTCTTCGTTCCCACATAGATCCAGTATACTTCCTCAGAAAAACCGCCATTTGATAAGGTGGGGTCTACATACGTGGCTCTTACATACCCCGTCCATTGTTCAAGGAATGAGCATCCACCCGTAACTGGAACGTACAGATACCATGATTCCGTTTCACCAACCTCCACATACTTGCGTTCAATGGATCCATTCTCGATAGGTTCTACTGAAACGTCCATAGTGAATATTCCACCGTTCGTTATGAGAACGACACAATCAGGAATATCATGCTTCTCGATCTCGACAGTGCACGACAGAATGATAACAAAAGCCGCAAGTAAAACGACAGTACTGAATAATCGCACTGATATTACCCTCTAAATTTCAATAGAGTATGCCTACGATGCACAAGGATATGGCAAACGTGTTGGTCGTAATGGACCCGAGTAGGTACTCTGTTTTCGGTCTCGTGAACATAAGTGCAGCTTCAACACTCCAATGCCGCTGGAATTCGTATCCAACTCCAGCTGAGACACCCAAACCACTTGCGCTTTCAATTACGTGCCAAGCCTGCCGCCAAGAGGACAGCCCAATGCCGAGATTCACGTAGACAGACGGTACTGACGAGTTGAAATAGTAGCTTGCAGCAAGAGCGTGCAATCCGTTCCATGTTAGAGATGCATCCTCCTCGGTTATCACTTGAAACCAGTTGGACTTGTTCCAGTAATAGATTATGAACCTGTTGTTGGGAAGCCCGAATCCTATCCTGATATCTGTACAGATGGGGATTACCCACTCAAAATCACTACTCGCCTGCATAACGCCGTCACCATAGTCTTGACTCCACGTCAGAAAAGATGCTCCTATACCAAGACCCAGTATGAAACCACGCCTTTCGTTTCTCATCGATGAAAATGAAAGCGTTGCAACGCTGTGGAATACAAGAACCGCAATAATGCACGTCCTTTTCATTGACCAGCCCCCATACTTTGTACCACTTCGAGAGTTAGTCCCCGATGCGTAGGCATGAGGTGGAGCGGAGCGGAACCGATCACCTACGCTCCCATCGGGATAATGACCTCCGGGTCAGGAGGTCGATACCCCCCCCCAACACCATGCATGCCCGGCGTTCTGAGACAGACAACTCTTCGCAGATATGTACGACCGTCCGTCGTCGTTTCGCCGGGCTCAGAAGTTTTTTGATTCAAAGGCCAATGCTTCCTTGAAAATATGAAAGTTCCAACCATTTTGAATAAAAAAATACAGCCTGCTGTGAAATACAATGCTTGCAGACAGGAAACTATGTGCAAATCAAATATGTAGAAGCATACACATTTTAGCCTGTAAGAATAGTATTTCTCTTATGCTAATTATTAAGCAATTTCCATACCATTCAATTTTTCATTTCATACTGCAACTCTCTATATTGCAATATTTACGTGAAGAAGTATTGATGATATGTGGGGGAATACTAACAATCGTGGTAAAAAGTACACAATACTGTATCCTTTTCCCACACTATTGGGCATCATTTTGCTGCATGGACATGAAAAATTAAGATATTCTACTGGCGGTAATAGATTCTGTAATCGTATTCAAACTTATCCGGTTCCCAATCTTCTATTGGGTAATCTTCACTAGCCCAAATATATTCCCAGATATTTCCAGAATCGCCTATCTTACCCATTTCATAACCCTTAGAACTAAAAGGGGGAAGATATTCCCAATGCCCTCTATACCAGATAGTCCCTTTTGAATCTACCCATTGATCTAGCATTGTAATTTTTCTTTTAAAGGTTGGTATTGTGTTTGGTAACTTTTTATAAGATTCCCGTATTCCGTCAGGGTGATTAATTTTCTTTTGAGCTTTGGCACTGTAATCTATGTTAATCCATGTACCACTCCAAACTTTTAAAAACTCTTCATCAGAGATTGCTTTTCGTTTAGTGGCACAGCTCCCAAGGATGATTATAACAGTCAAACAGAGGATACAAAATAACATCAACGTTCTGGTCTTCATTTCATTGCCTCCTCAAAATAATATTTAGCGAGGATGCACAATCCTGATGCAGAGCTGATGCGGGGTGTATTAGGACATTCTTCTGTCGATACCAGATTGTATAATCTTCAGAAGCTGGGTCTATTTCAATAAGATAATCAACATTGTAGTAAAGAGTTATATATCGACTTCATACGCTGTTAGTTGCGAAACAATATCAACATACTTTCCGATTTCTTACCGGCAAGTGTTTGCACAGATGTTCCACCATGTACCGTCATCCTGAATCCACACCGCAACAGCATCACCACTTCCATTAACTCCTACCTGCGGTTCCGCGGCATCACCACTATCCGTTTCAATAAGTTGGGCTGTGCCCCAACCTGTACTCGCTACATAACGGTTCGCCCAGATGTTCCAGTCCTGCCACCACACAGCAACAGCATTGCCACTCCCGTCAACACCTACTTGCGGCAAGTAGGCATCACCACTATTATCCGTTTCAATGAGTTGGGGTATGCCCCATCCTGTGCCTACGACATAGTGATTCGCCCAAATGTTTAATGGACCTACTGACTGCATATCCTGCCACACGGCAATAGCATTTCCATTCCGGTTAACACTTACTTGTGGAAACGAGGCATGACTATTGTCATCCATTTCAATGAGCTGCGCGGTACCCCACCCTGTCTCTGCTACATAACGGTTTGCCCAAATGTTAACTGGACCCACTTCACCCATACCCTGCACCCACACAACCTCCAGCCACACGACAATGGCATTGCCATTCCCATCAACCCCTACCTGCGGAGAGTAGGTATGACCGTTGTCTTCCGTTTCAACGAGCTGGGCTGTGCCCCACCCTGTGCCTGCAACATAGCGGTTTGACCAGATGCTCGACCATGTACCGTCATCCTGCCTCCACACTGCAATAGCATTACCATTTCCATTAACCACCACCTGCGGTTCTGCGGCAGTATAACTGTCATCCGTTTCAACGAGCTCGGCAGTGCCCCAACCTGTGCCTACGACATAGCGGTTTGACCAGATATTCGACTGTGCGCCGTCTGACTGTGACCACACAGCAACAGCATTGCCACTCCTGTCAACACTTACCTGCGTACTCCCGACATTATTGCCATTCATTCCAATGAGCTGGGCAATGCCCCACCCTGTACCTACGACATAGCGATTCGCCCAGACGGTCCACTGGTTGTTTTCAGACGCCTGCCACACGGCAATAGCATTACCATTCCCGTCAACACCTACCTGTGGAAGCATACCACCACTGTCATCCGTTTCAATGGGTTGTGCTGTGCCCCATCCTGTACCTACGACATAATGATTCGCCCAAATGTTAACCGGACCCATTTCATCGACACCCTGCTGCCACACGGCAACCGCATTGCCACTCTCGTCTACACTTACCTGTGGTCCCCAAACAATACCATTACCCGTTTCAATGAGCTGAGCAGTGCCCCATTGGTTGTCTGCAAAACCTTCATCTCCCTCCCCACCTGACGTGCAAGCAATCAAAAACACTACCACGCAGAAACACAACACTATACAGAATATTCTTGTAGGTTTCATCTGCTTACCCCCTGATTCTCAATTTAACTCTTGCTAATGAAGATTTTGAACTAACACCGTTACTTATTTTACATCGATGTAATGAGAATTAGTCAAGCACGATGCCTTACCAGATGCAGAGCTGATGCGGGGAAATGGTAATTACTTCATTTTTTACATATTACCTAACGCCATAATAATCTCTCTTGCAAACTCCTCCGCTGCAGGAGGTCCATTTGCGGTTATTATATCTCCATCAACCACAACTGGTTCATTAACATAGGTACCTCCTTTTCGTTCCAATCTTTCAGCCCCACTCAACACTGTTGCCCGTTTTCCTTCCAGTACACCTGCATTTGCCAATATGACTGGTGCCAAACATATAGCCGCTAAGATTTTATCTTGCTGAATCGCCTGTTGAGCTATAGCATGGGCATTTGGGTCATCATGATATTCTATCACTCCTAATCCACCAATAAACACAATTGCATCAAAGTCACCTACATTCAGTTTTTCACAGGTACCATCCACTTCTGTCTTAACTCCTGACATTCCTGTTGCGAAACCACTTTCAGATGAAATAATGGTGACAACAGCGCCTTTAGCCTCAAATAATTCTTTGGGAATGTCTAACTCTTCATCCTGATAGTTTTTATAAGGAACAATCATACATACTCTGTTTCCTTCAATACTCTTTGAATCCTTATTTGAGCCTACTGCAACGGTTGCCATCGCCATAGCTAACAATACAATTACGACACCAAACGTTCTGAGCTTCATAGCTCATCCCCCCTGATATTGAGTAAAGCGAGACTACACAACCAGATGCAGAGCTGATGCGGGGTATATTTAGCAAATCTTGGCGGTACAGAGTCATGTGCTGGGTATAGGTATCATCAGAATTCCATTCATTTATTGGTTCCAAGTAATTTATGAGCATTTCATATGTATTACCAGCATTGCTTATCTTTTTCATAGTGTAAGATGTCACATTACATTGAATACATTCCATGTTTGCAGTACACCAATAATCACCATTCGAGTCAGTCTATGTTTCAATTATTGTATTTGAGCCATAATGCTCTATGATGTCGACATTCAGGAAAGAGTACCTTTCCCACTTACCATCTGAATAATGAACAAACTTTTGAGGTCGGTAGGTGCTGCCATTATTATCCTCGTTTATCCATATACCACTGAATACTTGTAAGACTCCTTTTCAGAAATTGCAATCTTAAAATCATCTGCAAATATGAAAGAAGCCGTGAAAAATAAAACCACTACAAAAATCGATATCACTGTTTTCATTTCAGAGCCTCCCTGTGATTTACTATTGCAAGGATGCCTTACCAGATGTGCAATAATTATAGCATACTCTGCTGTACTGTTGTTATTTACAGACAAAATTTTTTATAGCTAAAGTTTTTTAGAAAGCTTTAAAACAAAAGCAACCTATTTCTCTTAATATTTCATCTTTATGGAGAAATATT
>Ga0255055_10002929_pt1 | contig 11734 bp, 7 predicted proteins | sample JV7_2_27_MG_FD_188633 | JGI IMG/M metagenome (GOLD analysis project Ga0255055, IMG submission 188633) | Seawater microbial communities from Jervis Inlet, British Columbia, Canada - JV7_2_27 | ecosystem: Environmental > Aquatic > Marine > Inlet | place: Canada: British Columbia | collected... | reverse complement strand
GGAGGGCTCCGTCTTTTCCTCGGGTCGGAGTATGGCCAGGATCGACAGCCCGATGAAAACCAGGGCTGCGATGAACGCCACCCGGCCGAGCGAGTTGTTATAGAGCTGGAGCTGGTCCGGGCTGTCCAGCCGGATTCCGGCAAAGGCGAAATGGAGCGCGATGTAGAGCAGCGGCAGACCGATCGCCTCGGTCAACAGCAGTCCGCGGTAAAGCGGGCGGGTGGCATGGGTCGGCCAGCTAAAGTGGGCCTCGGCGAGACCGTTCGGGGCAAAGATTTGCCGAACCGACTCGAGGAACGTCGCGATCATGACGAGTTCGAAGAATGCGGTTGCCGAAGAGTGCCAGTAGGTGGAGCCGCCAATCCGGCCGATGAGAGTGCCCGCGAAATAGAACGCCATCGGCAGGGGCGCGGCCAGGAGGGCGGTGAGCGCCAACGCCTCCATCGTGAACCTCAGGCTGTCCCGCTCGGGATCGGAGATGCGCTCGGCGATTTCATTCAGACGTCGCCGCATGGGCTGCCGCAGCAGCACGATCAACGCCAGCAGGAGTGCCGCGAGGATCCCTTTGCTGCGAATTTCGATTCCGATGACAGAGACGAACTGTAGATGTTCAGTCGAGGTCAACCACCTCATGGCCGCGCCCATGTTGTTGGGACGTGGAATGATCGGCTTAGGAACGCTGCGCGACCACAGGATGTGGGAGAAGAGAAAACGTTCGATGTCCTGGACTTGTGCGAGAAATCTGCTCGACGTAATGCGGTACTCGACCAGGTGATTCGAATACCGTCCGCCGCGCTGGATCAGCTCGTCGAGAAGATCCTGCCGCACGGCGAGAAGATCACGGACCCGTTGCGCCAGCTCCGGATCCAGCTCCTCACCGAACTCAGTCTGAAGATCGAGCATCGTTTTTCTGGCCAGATCGAGGGCCCGGGATCGTTGTTGCTCGTAAATGATGAGCCGGTGCTCCACCTCCGGGATCTCTTCCTCGAGGCCTTGGATAATGTCGGCGACGTATCCGGGCTCGGGAAAGTCCTCGGGAATGTCTGGCCACCAGCGGGTGACGCTGCCCCGATGGCCGTAGGCCTCGAACTTGCGGCTGGTCAACTCGGCGATCCGATTGAGCTGCGCCTGGTGGTACCGGGTGTTGTCGAGCGCCTTGACCGTTCGCTCGGACTCGGCGACGACGCCGTCCGTTGCCCACAGGGTGTCTGCCAATCCCTCGGTCTCGGCTGCGATCGGGGCCAGCATCGGCAGCTCCTCGGACAGCTGCCGGCTCTGCTTTCGGATCCGTCCGAGCTCTTCCCGTGCCCGCTCGACCCGCAGCTCGTGGGCTGCTTCCTCGAGCATAGCTACCAGCTCTTGACTGAAGGAGACCCTCCGTTGCACGAGGTCGGTCTCCAACGGAATCAGAGCAGTGCGGTCGCCGAGCAGGGCGAGCCTGGCCCGGAGCATCTCGATCTCGCTGAGAGCGGCCTCACGCCGCGCCAGCACGTTGAATCGCGTTGCCGCCTTGAGCTCGGTCCGAACGACGCTCTCCGCCTTTTTGCGCAGCTCATCGTTGAGCAGTTCGAGCTCGAGGTCCAGCTCTCCGAGTCGTTGCGAGATGTCGTTGCGAGACTTAGCCCGATCTTCCACGAGGCGTTGCTGATTGCGTAATGCCGAGCGGTTGGCGGAGAGCCGGGCGCGCTCACGGGCCATCGCGTCCTCGGCCTGCGCCGCCGTCGGATTCGCCGGCAGCGGGAGCCTAGGCCGACGTTCGGGTTGTTCGAGGTCGGACCGGAGGTTCGCCACCATGCGATCGATGCCGGCTCGATTCCGCCCGAAGACGGCGGCCGCGGCGCGGTTGTCGGCGGCGCTCTCGAGCGAGCTGATCGCAATGTCGTAGAGTTCCAGGACCTTCGCGCGGATGTCATCCGCCAGAGCGCGGTCCCTCTCGGTCTCGGCCCGAAGCTGGCGGACCTGTGGGAGGGTGACCTCGTCTTCCTGCCCTGCCGCCGTCTGTGCGAATACCGGTAGTGCGAACAGCAATCCGACGAACGCGACCACGATCCTCGACCGATTCAATTCCATGAATCACTCCTCATTCGAACCACGCATCGAGACGGTCATTCCTCGGCCTCCGCTTCCGCCTTCAACCGCTGCCGAATCTCAACCTGCTCCATCAGGAGGCTGTAGACCGTATAGTACTTGAAGATATTGCTCACGTACCGCACCGGCTCACGACCCACCTCGTTGGCCACCACCACCTCGACGTTGCGGAACCATAGGTTGGGGTCGTAGCCACTCTCCGCCGCCTTGGCGCGCAGACGCCGGATGCGGTTCGGACCTGCGTTGTATGAGGCGAAGGCGAAGAGGGTACGGTTGACCTCATCGATTTCCGGGTCGTCGAAGTAGTGGTCGACGATGTAACGGAGGTACTTGGTGCCGGCGTGGATGTTGTTGTCGATGGTCGAGATGTCGGGGATGGCGACCGACTTGTCGGCGGCCGTGCTCGGGAGCATCTGCATGATGCCGATTGCTCCGGCCCGGCTGACGACACTCTGATCCAAGCCGGATTCCTGGTAACCCTGGGCGGCCACCATGAGGGAGTCGAACTCGTACTGATCGCCGTATTTTCGGAAGAGGTCGATCACCTCGTTGAGTCGCTGGCGGTCTTTGCCGGCGAGGGCGTTCTTGACGTAGTTTGTGTTCTGGAGGTACCGCTTGAAGAGCATGTTGCCGAGTAGCTTGCCCGTGCGGTTGGCATTGACGAAGGGGTCCACCCGCTCCTTGAGGCCGGTGGCGTCGGGTCGGATTGCCCAGCCGATGGCGCGGCCGGTCGCAACCGCGAGGTCTTCATGGACCACGATGTCGGCCAACACCTGCGCCCAGAACCTGGCCAGGAAGTCGTCGGCGATGGTGATCTTGATCAGACCCGCGTTGACCATTTCGAGGAGATCCTCGGTCTCGAGATTCTCGCTGGCGGCGGCGATTTCGATTTCCTCGAGACCGCGCTCGCGGAACGACGCGTTGAGCCCGTTCAGGCTCTCCCAGAAACTGCTCGAGGGCCTTACAAAGACCCGCCTGCCCGAGAGGTCATCCAGAGTCGTGAGAGCCGGTGAGCGCGGCCCGGTGACCACCACCTCGCTGATGTCCCGTGATGCTGGCACCGAGAAGTCCACCCGCCGAGCCCGATCCGGTGTGATCGTGAGCGAGGCGACCGCCATATCGCCGCGCCCCTCCTCGAGGAAGGGGATGAGTTGGTCTCGCAAGACCGGGATCGCCGCCACGTGCATCGAGCGTCGCCCGAGCCGCAGCTCCTTGTTGAGGGCTTTCTCGAACTCACGCAAAGCGTCGGCAGAAATGCCACGCTGGGTGCCACCGTCGAGGAAAAAGTTGGTCTTGTTATACGTTACGAGGACCCGGATGACCCGCTTTTCGACCATCGCATCGAAATCACCGTGGAACGGCTCCATCATCTCCGCCGCCAGTGCCGGCGGGACGGCGGCGATTGGCAGCGGCGTCGTGGCGGTGTTCGCTTGCTGCTGGGCGGCTCCTTCCACACTCACCATGGGTGGCTGGTCGCCACCACAGCCAAAGAAGGCCAGGAGTACAACACACAGTGAGAAGGACCTTCGCGGACGATCGAGTGCCATGTCTCACCCCCGATGTTCCAAAGAAGCATCTGTTGTGTGGTCAACGGTAGCGTGTCTTCTGTATTTCGGGTAGTGATCGCGCTTGAGACAATCTTGCCAGTTCGTGTCGTACAGGTACAAGGTTCAAGGCACAAGGTACAAGGCACAAATCCCACCCGACCGCCCAGTTCACCAGCAGCGGTTTTCCTTCAACCTTGCACCTTGAACCCTGCACCTTGAACCTTGAACCCGGGCTCGTGCCTGGGATCACTCGTGATCCCAGCCACCGCCCAGCGCGCGGTAGAGTTGGACGATCGAGGTGTAGCGAAACTCCTGCGCGTCAGTGGCGCGGAGTTGTGAGGTGAAGAGCGAGCGCTCGATGTCGAGGACCTCGAGGAAGTTCGTCATCCCCTCTTCATAACGGGCCCACGTGAGGTCTACCGCGGCCTGTGCTGACTCCACTTGGGTGAGCAGAATCTCGTGCTCGGCCCGGTAGGTCTCCACCGCCACCATGGCGTCCTCTACCTCGCGGAAGGCGGCCAGAATCGACTGCTCGTACTGGGCGAGGACCTGCTCGGTACGAGCGACCTCGATCTCCACACGGCGCTTGTTCTTTCCGGCCTCGAAGAGGGGGCCGAAGAGGTCGAGACCGAGGGACAGAAAGCCGGTCTCGAGCCCGTTTGTGACGCTGGCCCCGAGATCGGCGCTCAGGGTCAGGGAGGGGAAACGCGCCGCCTCGGCGACCCCGATACGCGCGGTCTGGGCGGCCAGCAGCTGCTCGGCCTGGCGAATGTCCGGACGGCGTTCGACCAGCTCCGAGGGTAGACCGGTCGGAACTTCGGGCGGAAACACCTGATCATCGAGGGGGAGTCCGCGCGAAATCGACATGGGAGGTTGTCCCAGGAGCAGGCTGATGGCGTTCTCGGTCTGTGCCCGCCGCCGCTTGAAGGTCTCGACGCTGGCCTGGGCGCCGGCGAGCTGGATGTGCGCCTGGAGAACGTCCACCTCCGACACCATGCCCGCGTCGTAGCGGGCCTGGACGATGTCCAGCGAATGCTGGCGGGTCTCGACGGTGCGCTCCGAGATGTCGAGCCGTTTGTCGATGCCTCGGAGCTGGAAGTAGGCGCTGGCGACGTCCGCCACCAGGGTGATGGTGACCACGCCGTAGGCCTCCTCGGTGGCGAGCAGGTCGCGCAGGGACGCCTCGTTGGACCGCCGCACCCGGCCCCACAGATCCACGATGTAGGAAACGTCCGCAAATGCCGCGGCCGAGGTCGAGTTATCACCCTTGGTGGCGTCCTCGTAGCTCGCGTTCGCGCCGTAGATGATGCTCGGGTAGAGATCGGCGCGGACGACGCCGAGGCGGGCCCGTGCCTCTTCGATGCGGGCGAGCGAGACCCGCAGATTGCGGTTGTTGTCGAGGGCGGTGCGGATGAGCTCGTCGAGAGTCGGGTCACTGAAGATCTCCCACCAGGGGAGATCGGCGATCGAGCCGCCCGGTGGGGTGTCGCTGTGGTAGGCCGGGTGCTGCGGGGTCTGAGGGCGCACATAGTCGGGACCGAGGGTGCACCCCGTAGCCAGCGCGGCCACCAGGACGAAGGAAGCGAGTCGCCGCATCAGCTCTCCTTCCGCTTCCACAGGCTCTCGAGCAGACCCAGGGCGACGACGATGTAGATGACCGCGACGATGATCTGGGTGATCCTCACGTAGATCTCGGCGCCCGCCTCGTCGGTAGACGTGGTGACCCCCCCGATGATGATCAGCACGGTGTTGATGGCGGAGCCGTAAAGACCGGCGGTCGGTGCGTCCGAGAACCGGCGCTGGCCGATGAGCAGGGTGGTGAGCAGCATCAGAACGACAAAAAACCCGAATTCGGGCACCGCCACCAGCAGGTTGTAGACCACGATGGCAATCACACCTCCGCCCAGGTTGGCGATGATCAGAGCGATCCCGCCCTTCCAGCCCGCCCGCATGTTGGCGCTGATGGAAAGGATGGCGGCAAAGATTAGGACCAGGAGATCGCCGGTGAGCTGGAAGGCATAGAAGAACACCAGCAGCGGCCACACGGCGAGGGTGCTGATGGCGGCGCTGCGGAAGCGTTCCGACGCTTCGGGTATGGATTTCGGCGTGGGGGGGGCAACGGCCGCTGACGACACGGCCGGGTCCGGAATCAGGCCCTGGACCAGCAGCGTCAGCGCAACCGCAACGGCTGCGCCGATGGTGATGAAGGCGGCCACGGTTGCGCCGGCCTGGGCAGAGGTCAGCGTCACCAGCGGGATCGCGCAGAAACCGACCACCATCCAGAGGATGGAGAGCGGATTGGCATCGCCGGACGCGGCGTGGAAGATTCGAAAGAGCAGCAGCCCGACAAGGGCGAGGAACAGGACAGGATAGGAGAGAAGGGCGATGCTGAAAGCCAGACTGGCGCCCATTGCGAGGCCGATGAGGGCGATAAAGGCCAGTCCGGCGCGCAGGGTCAGAGGTGCGGGCGAGCTCAGGAGCAGACCAACGAGGACCGGCGTGAGAAAGGACAGTGGCCAGGCGATCCCGGTCGCCAGAGTCATCCCCAGGGTGATGCCGATGGCAAAGCGGAGGATGCGCCGGGTGCGCAACGCCTCGGCATCGACGACCGGCGGTGCCGAAGCGACGACCTCAGCGGACATACGACAACCACGCCGCAAGCCGGATGCGCCAACCCGCGAATTTATTGAGCCACGGTCGGTCGCCGGTGTAGACGATGACGTTGGCCTGGCCGCCGGGCCGCAGGAGCCCGGTCGGCCGGTCGTCGGCAAAGCTGATGATCACCGGAAAGCGTTGGGGATCACGCAGCCAGCCCTGGACGCTCTCGACGGTTGGCAGGTCGCCGCGGGATGTCTCCTGACTGGAGGAGACCCCCACTCCGACGCTGCGGATCGTTCCGTGAAAGACGCGGCCTGGTGCGACGTCGAGCACCAGCTCCACGGGATCGCCGGGTTTCAGATGGTAGAGGTTATTCTCCCGCATCGACGCGTCGATCCACACGTCCTTCATGGAGACGAAAGTCATCAGGGGTTGGCCCGCCTGGGCGTAGTGGCCGACGTCGAGCTGAAAGCTTTCGATCAATCCCTGTGACGGCGCGGTGATTGTCGTCTGGGCGAGATTGAACTCGGCGGTCTCCAGCGCCGCCACCGCCGACTCGATCATGGGGTTGTCGGGCCCCGGGCTGCCGAGTGTCTGTTTCGCGCGCTCCAGCTCCGCTTCAGCAGAGATCAGCTGCGACTGAGCCTGTGCCAGAGAGGCGTCGGCGCGATCCCTGTCGGCCTCGGAGAGGGCGCCGGGATTTCTCTCCGAAACCCGTTGCACCCGGTCGTAGTTGCGCTGAGCGCGCTCGAGCCTTGCCCGCGCGATGCCGAGACGGCCGGCCGCCGACTCGACGCCTGCGGTCTGCGCGCCGACCTGCTGCCCGGCGTTTGCCAGCGCCGCCCGAGCCGATCGCACGGCCAGCTCGAACGGCTCGCGATCGATCTGCGCCAGCACCTGGTCTCCCTCGACGCGTTCGTGGAGGGCCACCGGAATCTCCACCAGATAACCGGAGACCTGTGGCACCACGGGTACGGCGAAAGCCTCGACCCGCGCCTGATCGGTGTACGGCGTGAAACGGTCGGCCATGAGATGCCAGACAAAGAGCGTCACGCAGAATGCCAGGACCAGAAGGGTGATCACCGTGACGGGGTTGATTCGCCTTTTCCGGGCAGCCGGTTCCTCGGCTCCGTCATTCGGCAACTCGACCGGATCTTCGCTCTCCGGCGCCGCATCGATGGTGTCGTCTTTTGCAGCGTCTTCCATCTGCTCTTCGGGCTCGTTCTCGGGTTGATTGCTCATCTGCTGAGTCCTTTGCGCCACGGATTATACGGCAGCCGAAGAATCCAATCCTGCCGATTCTACCTGCCCTCCCACCGGGCCAGGTGCAAGGCGCAAGGTACAAGGCACAGGGCACAAGGCGCAAGGCACAGGGCGCAATGCGCAAGGCACCATCCAGACGGAGAGCAGCTATGGTCTTTGCTGAACCTTGAACCTTGAACCTTGAACCTTGAACCTTGGACCTTGGACCTTGGACCTTGAACCTTGGACCCTGAACCCTGAACATCGCGTATATTGGCGGTCGAGATCCGACCGGAAATAATGTGGAGGAAAGACATGGCACATTCCGTGACAACCGAAGAAGACCGGGTGTATGTCCGTAGGGCCGTAGAGGCGGCAATCCGGATCGGTCTTTTAGTGGCGCTCGTCGTGTGGTGTTTCCGAATTGTCAGCCCATTCGTGATGCCGGTCCTGTGGGCGATCATTTTTGCGGTCGCCCTGTTCCCGATCTTTCGATGGTTGAAATCCAAGCTCGGGGGGCGGGGAGGGCTCGCGGCCACAGTATTGACACTCGTGGCTCTGGGAATCCTGATAGTCCCCATCGTGATGCTCTCGACATCGACGATCGAGAGCCTCCAAACCGTGACCAAAAGGGCCGAGGACGGAACGTTGGCCGTGCCGCCGCCGCCCGAAGGTGTTGCCGAGTGGCCGGTTGTGGGCGAAAAGCTCTCTATCGCCTGGAGTCAGGCCTCCGAGAACCTGCAGCAATTTCTGGTGAAATACAAGGGCCAACTGCAACCGGTCTGGGCCTGGGTAGTGTCGCAGGCGGCCGGTGCCGGAGCGGCAGCCCTGCTGTTCTTCCTTGCGATCATCATTGCCGGCCTCTTGATGGCCAAGGCCGAAGGCGCAGTATCCGCGGCCAACAGCCTCGCTACCCGGCTCACCGGTGACGAAGGAGCTGCCATGGTGAGCACGGCGGGCGCGACCATCCGCAGCGTTGTTCAGGGGGTCCTCGGGGTCGCGGTCATTCAATCGCTCGCCGCCGGCATCGGCATGCTGGTGGTGGGTGTTCCCGGGGCCGGCCTTTGGGCCGGGCTGATTCTGATCCTGGCGGTTATCCAGCTGCCGCCGATCTTCGTCATGGGACCGGTGATCTTTTACGTATTCACGTCCGCAAGCACGGTCACGGCGGTGCTGTTCATGATCTTCGGTCTGATCGTCAGCGTCAGCGATACTTTTTTGAAGCCGCTGTTCCTCGGCCGCGGCGTCGAGGTGCCCATGCCGGTGATTCTGATTGGCGCCATTGGCGGGATGATGATGTCCGGTGTCGTCGGGCTCTTCGTCGGCGCGGTTGTGCTCGCCCTCGGCTATCAGCTGACCATTGCCTGGGTGCAGAGGGAGGCTCCGACCGTGGAGGAGAGTGTGGAACCCGAACCGGCGACGGCCTGACGCCGGTTCAAGGCACAAGGTACAAGGCTCAAGGTACAAGGCTCAAGGTACAAGGCACAAGGCTCATTTACAGTTCCGCCAGAAAGCAGTTATTGTCTTCGTTGGGCTGCCAACCACCTCTGACGGAAGATCAGAAATCGACGCGAACGCTTGGCTTGAGAGGTCATCGTGAGCTACAAGAACCTGGATATCTGGAGGATGTCGCAAGACCTCGTGGTGGACATCCACGAAATGACTGTGACACGCCTGCCGAAATTCGAGATGTATGAAGAAGGTTCGCAGCTTCGACGAGCGATCAAGTCGGTTAAGTCCAATATTGTTGAGGGGTATGGAAGGCGCCGATACATCCGGGATTATATTCGCTTTTTGGTTTATGCACACGCCTCGTGTGATGAAGCCAAAGACCATCTCGAAACACTTCACACTACAGGTTCATTGAACGACGACGTTATTTATCGCGGACTTCATCGTCGCGTTGAAGAGTTGAGCAAAGCCCTCAACAGCTTCATCAGCGCGATCGAACGTCGACGTTCTTCGGTGCGCGATGAGCTGATGGATTACGGGTCGGACAACTAACCAGACAATTAACCCATTTCGCGAACAGATGGTTGACGCCGCTCAATCGGCTCCCAGCATCTGAAGCCCTGCGACCTGAACCTTGTACCTTGTACCTTGTACCTTGAAACCGGGTGCGCCCTACCAGGCCTGCCCCACCTGGATGTACCAGTAGGTGTCCTCGGGTCCTCGGGCGACGTCGATACCGACCCACAAGCTCTCTTCAGGCTTGAAAAGAAAACGACCGCCCACACCGCCGGCGAGGATGTCGTCCAGGGTCTCGAAGGCCGGGATGTCGCCGTCGGTCCTGCCCTTGCCGACGAAGCCGACCACTCCCCAGCGCTTGGCGAGGCTGAAGCGGGCTTCGACCTCTGCCACGGCGACTCTTTCGTTCTGGTATCGCATCGCGGGCACACCTCGGAGGGTGACCCAGGGGTAGCCCCAGAACGGTGGTTTGCCGTCGACTGCTTTGCCCTCGATCCGCCAGCCGAGAACAAACCTGTCGTGCAGCTGGTGAAAGGAGTTGATCTCGAGGTTGACGCTCCAGTAGTCGAAATCTCCGCCGATGGCATCATCGTAGCGCCAGGCGGCGAGCTTGATCAGCTGCCCCCGGTTGGGTGTCATGATGTTGTCGCGGGTCTCGAAGATCGCCTGTGCCGCGAGGCCGATGTCCTTGGTGTCACCCTCACCCAGTTCAATCGGGCGGTCGAGGCCCAACTTGACCTCGGCCTCCGCCAGGAGGGCCGACAGTTGGCCGCCGAGGAAGAAGTTGCTCTTGCCGAGCCTGAACTTGATGTCCTGGAATAGGACGCCGCCAGCGATGTCGAAATCGATCGGGAGGTCGAAACGGTAATATGTCGACCGAATGTCGGCATAGCCGAGACCGCCCGAATAGCGGATCGTGTCGCGGCGCCACGAGGCGGAATGGCCGATACCGCCACCCCATGTTCCGCTGTCAGTGTAAGCGGCCGCGACGGCTGTGATGGTTGGCGGCGGTTTCTTCTCTTTGCCGGTCTTCCCGACCGTCCCGGCTGACATCGCCGACGGTAACGACGACGTTTCTCCTGATTCGGTGTCGCCCTTCTTTTTGTGAAAGTAGGCGAGGGCCGCACCGAGCCCGACACCGATCGCGGGCTCGGTGATGAAGATGGGGATTGGGAGAAAGCTGGCGCCCCCCGCCTTTTTCTTCTTTTCCTTCTTGGCCTTTTTTTGGGAATCCTCGTCGGCGTCAGTGGTTGCCGTGGACGGTCCTGCCTCCTGAGCGCTGAGCGTTCGAGTTGGAAAGGTGGCCGCGAGGCCGAGAATGAGAGTTGCAGCTACGGCATATCGGAACGGCAAGTCTCTGAATCGGACGCGTATACCTGGCATCCAAGCACCTCCGCCGGGATTGGGTGTCTGGATAGTACCTCGGATCAGTTTGTTGTGTTTTTCGGCGCCAACCACTCAGGCTCAAATCGCAAGGTGCAAGGTACAAGGTACAAGGTGCAAGGCCCCTCCACCCACCCGGTCTATTCGTCGACCTTGAACCTTGTGCCTTGAACCTTGTGCCTTTACGTCGGGGAATCCACGCTTTCTCCAGCAATCCTCTGCGACTTCACTGAGGAACAGGGCGTCACAGTCTTCGGCCTCTATAGCGACGTGGGACTTTGAGAAAGCCCGAACGGCGAATCGACTGAAATTGGATTCAGCGCCCGAAGGTGCTAGGGTAGCCAGCAACCAACAGTGGTGGCAGAGAAACTCATGAGTGGTGTGGGGCAGAGCTTTCTGCGTCCCCCAAAAAAAGGAGGAGATCCATGAATCTGAGTAGAGCCATGCACAGGATGCCCACGATTGCGGTGTCAGCTGGGCGTGCTACCGCACTCATGATGGCGGTCGGGATGGGGATGACCGCACAGGTAAATGCGGAAGAGTTTGATCTGCAGAAGGCCGATGTGCATGACCGCATGACCTACCATCGCGCTATCGATGCCGCGGTATGGGCCATGCCGCTCATGAACTACAAGTTTTACCGGGACGCCCTTGCTGACGCGGGTGTCGGCCCGAACGATATCGGCTATTTCTCCAAGCTCCAGGACTGGAGATTTCAGACAGCAACTCCTAACAATACGACGCCGTACATCTTGACTTACTGGAACATCAAGGACGGACCCATCGTGGTCGAGATCCCGGGATCCGCAGAAGGGGTCGGTATCTTCGGCACCCTGCTGGATGCGTGGCAGCGCCCCATCGATGACATTGGCGCGGCAGGCCGTGACAGGGGCCGGGGCGCGACATAC
>Ga0255055_10002928_pt1 | contig 11738 bp, 9 predicted proteins | sample JV7_2_27_MG_FD_188633 | JGI IMG/M metagenome (GOLD analysis project Ga0255055, IMG submission 188633) | Seawater microbial communities from Jervis Inlet, British Columbia, Canada - JV7_2_27 | ecosystem: Environmental > Aquatic > Marine > Inlet | place: Canada: British Columbia | collected... | reverse complement strand
CTGACGGTATACGGACAATCGGAATCGTTAAATATCAACAGTGGCAGAGAACGCACAGCACCGTTTAAAGCTGTGATGCAGGTTTTACAGCTTGGCGGGAAGAAGGGAAGCATTTTGCCGAATCGACTCGTGAGGCAAATCCATGTAGACCGGCAAATCGGTCTCACCATTTACGCCTTCGACCAGGGGAAAACCATCAATCTCGGATACAGCGACTATGCCGGCAAATACCATATGCTTGCTGATCTATTCTCATATCTTAAGCGTCATCGCAGCATATCAGATTTTGATCGCATCGATCTGAATAATTTGAAACGAGTCGTGGTTAATCCAATTAAGAGGGAGAGCTAATATGCAGCGACAACAGGACGTTATTGTGGGTCTTGACATCGGAACGACCAAAATCTGTGCTGTTGTAGGAGAAATGTCCGGATCGGATATTAATATCATCGGTATCGGGACCCATCCTTCCATCGGGTTGCGCAAAGGCGTCGTCATTAATATCGAGTCAACGGTAGATTCAATCAAAAAGGCGGTAGAAGAAGCGGAACTCATGGCCGGTTGCGAGATCTCTTCAGTATGCGCCGGAATTGCCGGCGGACATATTACCGGTTTTAACAGCCGCGGAATTGTGGCCATCAAAGGATCGGAAATCACCGAAAACGATGTTGAACGGGTCATCGACGCCGCCCGGGCAGTGGCGATTCCCATGGACCGTGAAGTCATCCACGTCCTGCCCCAGGAATATATTGTTGATGACGAACCGGGGATTCAAAACCCGGTCGGCATGGCGGGCGTTCGGCTTGAGGCCAAAATTCACATCGTCACCGGTGCGGTGGCATCGGCCCACAATATCGTTAAGTGCGCCAATCGTTCCGGACTCGATGTCAGCGATATTGTCCTGGAATCCCTTGCATCGGGTGAAGCCGTGCTGACCGATGAGGAAAAGCAGCTGGGTACCGCCCTTCTGGATCTTGGCGGCGGAACCACCGACCTGGCAATTTTTTCAGGAAAGAATATCAAGCATACATTTGTTTTGGCTTTAGGCGGCAACAACCTGACCAATGATATTGCCATTGGTTTGCGGGCGCCCCAGGCCGAGGCCGAAAAAATTAAAAAGAAATACGGCACCTGCATCACCAGCAATATCAGCAGCGATGAGATCATCGAGGTTCCGGGCATGGGCGGACGTGAACCCCGTAAGCTTCCGCGCCAGATTCTGGGAGAAATTCTTGAACCACGATTGGAAGAAATCTTCGAGATAATTTACCGGGAAATCTATCGGGCCCGCATGGAGAATGCCATAAATTCCGGAGTTGTCTTAAGCGGCGGAACTTCGCTGCTGGATGGTGTCGCCGAAGTCGCAGAATCTATTTTCAATTTACCCACCCGCCTGGGAAAACCCCAGGGCATCAAAGGCCTGGTGGATGTGGTCAACAACCCCATGTACGCCACCGGCGTGGGATTGGTTTTATTCGCCGCACGCCACCGGGATGCGAAAAAGTTCAGAATTCGGGATGAAAACATATTCAATCGGATAATGACCCGGATGAAGCGGTGGTTTCAGGAGGTAGTATAAAGAAAAATGCCTAAAGTTAAAAGTGCCTAAATTGCCTAAAATTAAGGAATTGTATCTATTTTAAATAGTAAGCAGAAGACAGAGGTATTTGAATTCGGAATGGGGAATGCGGAAGTCGGAAAAAAGGCGAATAACTATTAAACAATAACTCAAACCGGTAGGAGGGCAAAAAATGTTTACCTATGTTGACAATGAAAAATCGGCCAAGATCAAAGTAATCGGCGTCGGGGGTGCGGGCGGTAATGCCATCAACAACATGATCGCATCCAATCTTCAGGGCGTAAAGTTTATCGCAGCCAACACGGATGCCCAGGCCCTTGAAATCTCCCAAGCCTCGATCCGGATTCAGCTGGGTGAAGGGATTACCGAAGGGCTGGGAGCCGGTGCCAATCCCCATGTCGGAAGGGATGCGGCCCTTGAAAACGAAGAGGACCTCAGGGAGGCACTGGCAGACAGCCACATGGTATTTATTACGGCCGGATTCGGCGGTGGGACCGGCACCGGCGCTGCCCCGGTAATCGCTGAAATATGCAAAGACCTGGGGGCCCTGACGGTGGCGGTGGTTACCAGACCATTTTCCTTCGAGGGTAAAAAACGCTCCAAACAGGCCGAAAGCGGAATTGAGGCTTTGAAGAAAGTCGTCGATACGGCGATTACGATTCCCAACGACCGCCTCAGGGGTCTGGCATCTAAGAAAGCAACCCTGATGGAAATGTTCGTGAGGGCCGATGAAATCCTGCTGCATTCGGTCAAAGGTATTACGGATCTGATCATGATGCCGGGTGTGGTCAATCTGGATTTTGCCGATGTGAGAACCACCATGTCCAAAGCCGGGCTGGCCCTGATGGGAATCGGAATTTCAGCCGGTGAAAATCGAGCGGTCGAAGCTGCCGGAAAGGCGATCTCCCATCCGCTGCTGGAAGACGTCCCCATCACAGGTGCCCGGGGTGTATTGATGAACATCACCGCCAGCAGTGACATGGAATTTGAAGAGGTTGCCGAAGCTTCTGAATACATTCATAGTGAAGTGGGGGAGAATGCAGAGATATTCTGGGGCACCTCGGTGGACGACAGTCTGGGCGATGAAATGAGAGTCACCGTGATCGCCACCGGCATCGGCAAAGAAACCGATACGGTTGAAGAGATATCCGAACCGCTCAGAGGCAAGGTCAGAGACATCACACCCGGCGATCTGGAGAAAATTATAGATTACGACGAACCGACTTTCATCCGTCAGAAAAAGGCCGTCGGGGAATCTTCAGGAGCAATTTACCGAGGCACCAGCGGAACGATCGTCAGCGACAGCGAGCTGGATGTCCCCACATTTTTGAGAAGAAAAGCTGATTAGCCGTATCTGATTATTCTGCCGGAGTGGGTCCGGAATCGGTTGCCAAACCCTGTCTGCAGGTATATATTTTGCACAGTGTGGCTCGCCTCAGGGGCGTAGCCCGGCACCTGTCTGCGGGACCGATTCAGACCGGTGGTTTTACAACGGTCAACCCACAAGAGAAACCGGCAAAATGGTGGGGAAAAAACAGAACACCGCCCGGCAACTTGTTGATTCCGAGATCGGTACCATTCGAAAATCCTGGCGCCAGAAGATCAGTATCGCTTTGGTGTATCCGAATCGCTATCATGTCGGCATGTCCAGTCTCGGGTATCAGACTTTATATGATCTTCTAAACAAGTTGGATCATGTGGTATGCGAAAGAGCTTTCCTGTCGGATGGCAAGGGGTCGGAAACCGTCCGGCCAGCCACCATTGAGTCGGGCAGGCCCATCGCCGACGCGGATATCATCGCCTTTTCTATTTCCTTTGAAAACGATTATCCCCATTTGCTGACTATTTTGGATCAAGCCGGAATACCCCTGCGATCCGGTGAGAGAAGCGCCCGGCATCCCTTGGTAATCGCCGGTGGCGTGGCCTGTTTTCTGAATCCCGAACCGATGGCGCCCTTTATCGATTGTTTTCTCCTCGGCGAAGCCGAGGGCATCCTGCCCCGGTTTTTTCAGGTCTTTGAACCCGGTACCGACAAACAGGAATTATTGAGAAACCTGGCATGCCAGGTCCCGGGGGCCTATGTGCCTGCCTTCTACCATGCCCGATACCATGATGACGGTACCCTTGCGGCTTTTGAACCCCTGGAGGATGTACCGCCAAAGATTAAGCGCGTCTACCTGAAAGACCTCAATCAGACCACAACCTGCAGTGCCGTTGTGACCCCCCATACGACCTTTGATCGATCATTTTTAATTGAAGTCGGCCGCGGTTGTCCCCATGGCTGTCGTTTTTGCAGCGCCGGTTTTATTTATCGTCCGCCAAGATTCCGGCCCATCACTCAGTTAGAACAAACCATCGAGCGGGGTGCCCGGCTGACCGACCGTATCGGCCTGGTGGGCGCCGCCGTATCCGATCTTCCCGAAATTGATGAATTGTGCGGAAAATTTGATGATAAAAACATCAGAATTTCGTTCAGTTCCCTGCGTGCCGACCGGCTGACGCCGGGGCTGCTGTCGATTCTGAAAAAAAGCAACGTTAAAACAGCCACCATCGCTCCGGAAGTCGGATCTGAACGAATGCGCCGAGTCATCAACAAAGGAATCACCGAAGAAGATGTTTTAACCGCCGCCGGGGTGCTTGTTGACAACGGAATACCCAATTTGAAATTGTATTTTATGATCGGTCTCCCGGGCGAGACCGAAGCTGATATCGATGGGATTATAAAACTGGTCAAACAGATCAAACATCGCTTTTTAACATCCAGCCGCGCCCGAAAACGTATCGGCAATATTACCGTCAGTCTCAATTCCTTTGTTCCCAAGCCGTCTACTCCTTTTCAGTGGGCGGCCATGGATGAGGTCAAGACCTTAAAAAGAAAGACTAAAAAAATAAAAAATGAACTGAAAAAAGTCGCCAATCTGCGGATAAATTCGGATATTCCCAGATGGGCATATCTGCAGGCAATGTTTTCAAGGGGAGATCGAAAAGTTGCGGATATCCTGTTATTGGCCCATGCCAACAAGGGTAACTGGGCCCAAACCCTTAAAACAGTGCCCGTAAACCCTGATTTTTATGTCCTCCGCGAACGTAATTTAAATGAAAAACTGCCCTGGGATTTCATCGATCACGGTATCAAAAAATCTTTTCTCCAGCGCGAATATCAACGCGCCAAGCAGGAGCTGACAACGCCCATCTGTCAGGTGGAAACCTGCCGCATTTGTGGAGTCTGTTGAAATCGAGGTTCAAGGTTCAGGGTTCCCAGTCAAACCCATAAGGTATAAGGTTTCAAGAATTCGGAAGTGGGAATGCGGAATGCGGAAAATAAAAAAAGGCGCAGGGCGCAAGGCCCAAGGCTCAAGGCATTAAATCAGATAAATTTCCTTATATATATCCCAAATCCGCAATCCCCAATCCAAAATCGAGACAATCCCGAATCCGAAATCCGAAATCCCAAATCGAGAAGATCCCAATTCCTAATTCCGCATTCCGCATTCCGCATTCCCAATTCCGAATTCAATAGCCTCATCTGTATACGTGACCCATTTTTAAACTTGAAATAAAAAAATTAAAGTGATAGAAAAACTTCTTTCGAGACGAGAAAAAATCAGGCACCTGGGGAGTGGCTATGATCGAAGGTACAATTTTCATGCTGGGGCTGGGAGCGGTTTGCGGAATTATATTGGGAGCGGCTTCACGAATATTTTATGTCTGGGAAGATCCGCGTATCGCACAGGTGGAAGGCTGTTTTGCAGGTGCCAACTGTGGCGGATGCGGCTATGCCGGCTGTTCAGCAGCGGCTGTTGCGGTGGTCGGCGGCAAGGCGCTTCCCAGCGTATGTATCGTGGGCGGACCGGACTCTGCCCAGATGGCGGCTGAAGTTATGGGTATGGAAGTCGGTATGGCAGAACCGCTGAAATCCTATAACACATGTACCGGTGGGCATCGCGCTGAAACCAATTACATCTATTATGGGGTGAACACCTGCCTGGGCCAGTCTATGCTGTCCGGAGGGCACCGAAGTTGCGCTGTCGGCTGCCTGGGACTGGGCGATTGTGTCCGGGCATGTCAGTTTGGCGCTCTAAAAATGGGGCCGGAAGGCTATCCGGTGGTCGATAAAGACAAATGCGTGGGGTGCGGTATTTGCGAACAGGTCTGCCCCAAGGAGATTATGAAGGTACAAACGCCATCCCAACGCATTTTGCATTTCAACCAATCAATTGATCGTCTGGCACCCTGTCGGCAGACCTGCCCGGCTGAAATCGACATCCCCAAATATATCGCTCAAATCAGAGGAGGCGATTATGAGGGTGCCGTCAACACCATCCGGGAAAGAAATCCCCTGCTGTTGGCCTGCGGTCGGGTGTGCCCGCATCCCTGCGAAGTCAATTGCCGGCGAGCCATTGAAGACGAACCGGTATCCATCAACCAGCTCAAACGATTTGCAGCCGATTATGAAATGAATTCCGGTAAAAGACTACCGGTCCCAATTGCTCCGCTGACAGGCAAGCGAATAGCGGTCGTAGGCGGCGGACCGGCAGGGCTCACCTGTGCCTTTTTTCTGCGCCGCTTGGGTCATGAAGTGACGATTTTTGAAGCCATGCCCAAAATGGGGGGGATGCTTCGCTACGGCATACCTGAATATCGCCTTCCCAAAAAGGTGCTCGACTGGGAAATCGACGGCATTCTGGAACTTGGTGTTGAGAGCCGCTGCAATGTAAAGTTTGGTACTGATTTCGACGTCGATTCATTAAAGACCGATGGTTATGACGCCATTTTCCTGGGTATCGGCGCCTGGAAAGATTCAACCTTACGCGTGGAAGGCGAACAATTGCAAGGCTGCTATACCGGTATTGATTTTCTGTCGCGACTGGCCGGCGGTGAGCCCATCCCCACCGGCCGATCCGCGGTTATTATCGGTGGCGGCAACACTGCCATAGACTGCACTCGCAATTTACTCAGGCTCGGGGTTAAAGAAGTCAATCTCGTTTATCGCCGAACGCGCAATGAAATGCCGGCCAATCCCGTGGAAATTGACGCGGCCGAAGAAGAAGGTGTTAAATTCACATTTCTGGCGGCACCGGTTCGGGTGGTGGGAGATGAAAGCGGAAATACCACACATTTGGAATACCTGATGATGGAACTGGGAGAGCCGGATGCCAGCGGAAGACGACGGCCGGTGCCCATCGAGGGTTCTGAAACCTTAATGGAAACCGATATGTTGATTACGGCCATCGGACAGTCGCCGGATATTTCCTTTACCGAGCAGATGGAGCAACAGCTGGCGGAGTTAAAAACCACCCGGTGGAATACCATTGAAGTCGACCCGGCGACTTTGCAGAGTGATATCCCCTATGTGTTTGCCGCCGGAGATGCCGCTACCGGCCCGAGTCTGGTCGTAGATGCCATTGGCGGCGGACGGCGGGCCGCCCGCTCCATTCATCAGTATGTTATGGAGCAGGAGGTTGCGGCCGATCCCAGAGAATTGCATAAGAATCTGATACAGGAAACGTTATTTGAATACGTGGAAGGCATCGTTAAAAGCCAGCGGGCGCCTATGCCGGAACTTCCCGTTACCGAACGAATTAAATCATTTATTGAATCAGATCAAGTGCTTAGCGAAGAAGCCGCCCTGGGTGAAAGCACGCGCTGCCTGTTTTGCTGCCTGACATGCTACAACCCGGACCAGACCTCCGACGAAACAGTGAAAATTACTGATTTGAGAAAAGAAACCGAGGTCGCCTGACTTGAAGTGATTTCAAAACCTCAGATCACGTCCAAAGACAAGGCGCGAGTTTATAAGAAAGCGCAGCATACACGTTAGTATGTGAGTATTTCGAAGAAACTCGCAACGCAGTATTTGGGCGTTAGATGGGGTTTTGAAACCACTTCTAAAAATTGCTTGAAAGGTTGGCTCCATTATGGTAGTCGAAGCTTGACTTTTTGGCACGCAAAACATCCAGCAATAAAGGTACGGTTTATCTATGTTTTCAAAAATCGAATTGAAGCTGGCGTACGGTCTGGCAATTTGGCTGCTGTTGGTGGGCGTTATATGCTATGCAGCGTTTCCACCCGAAACCCCTGATCAGCCGATCCGATTATTGTATACACCTGCGGCGGGCAAGGTGCTGTTTGATCACCAAACCCATCAGGCGGTTACCGGATATGGGATCTCGTGTGGCGATTGTCATCATACCCTGGCAGAAGATGAGTATGATAGTGCCGAATCCTGCACTGAATGCCACGATCCCGATGAGGGTGATGAAGAAGTCCCCAAACGAGCGGACGCCTTTCATCAGCAGTGTGCCGGCTGTCATGAGGACTTTGGCGCCGGTCCGGTTGAAAAAGATTGTGCCGCCTGTCATGTGATGTAAACCCAGACCTCGTCATCCAGTTTGGAAAAATTGATTTTATCCTTACGGTGCCGGTCCGGGTGTGACTGCTAAATCTTGCGGGTTAATAAAAAGGGTTGCGTTATGCTAAAAAAATCGTTTCTGGGTTTATCCAATCTTCGCATCGAATATGAACTGCTTCCGATCAAAGTGCCGCCGGTACCCGAAAAAGTAATGGCCTCAAAAACGGTGACCCTTTTTCACCCAATAAACGGCAATCCAAATCCAACACCTGCATACCAGACCGGAGACAGGGTCAAGACCGGTCAAAAACTGGCCCTTTTTGCAGATGAACCGGCCTATGTAATCGCCAGCGTCACCGGAACCATATCTTCTATTTCACCTTACACCGGTGATTTCGGTAAAATGTACCGCGCCATCACCATCGATATCGATGACAGTGAAGAATTGGAAAGTCCGTTTGACAATCAGGCCGCCAGTTTAGAAAAGGCCATCGACCATCTGTCATTTTTACCGGGCAACCCCACATTTTCCACCTTAGCCGAACCCGAAACAAAAATACATACCATCGTTATCGCCGGGGTCGACACCGATCTTCTCATTGGCACCAATCAATATATCGTAAATTCCGCCCTCGACAACATCAAAAAAGGTATCGGCATCCTGAAAGATATTTCCGGGGTCGATCGCATTATTCTGGTCACGGCCGGTGAGTCCATGCAGGGCTACGGCACATCGGGGCCGAGGTAAAGGGTCTTGATACCGGATATCCGTCTGCCCTGCCCCAACTGATCATGAAAGATGTTCTGGGAGAAGTTGTTCCGGCCGGGCAGAATTGCGAGGACCTGGGTGTCTCTTTTATCAGTGCCGAGGCGGTGGCGTCGATTGGTAAAGCCTTTGTTGACGGTCGGATACCGGTTCACAAAATCCTTACCCTGGTTACCAAGGATGGAACCCAGCAATTGATAGAAACCACCATCGGAACACCGATCAGAGATATCTTCGAAAAATACAACGTTACCGTCAATGAAGAAGATCGTGTTATTTTGGGTGGTCCGATGAGGGGTTCAGCGGTATACTCACTGGACCATCCGGTTTTGCCCGATACCGACGGGATCGTCATCCTGGACCGAACCGATGCGGCCTATGCGTCCGATTATCCCTGCATAAATTGCGGTGATTGCGTCAGGGCCTGCCCAGCCCGGATACAGGTTCATATGCTGGTAAGATTTCTGGAAGCCGGGCAATTCGAAGAAGCCGCAGACAACTACGATTTATTATCCTGTATCGAATGCGGTGTTTGCAGTTTTGTATGTGTATCCCGGATACCGATATATCAGTACATCAAATTAGCCAAATATGAACTGGATCGGGCTAAAGCCTCAGAGGAAACGGAGGCACCGGAGGCAATCGAGGAAGCGGAGGCAATGGAGGCAACGGAGGCAACGGATGCTTGACCAAAAAAAGTTGATCGTTTCACATGCGCCTTTCTGGCACAACGGAAGCCGGGTTACCAATCGCAGCTATCACACCATCCTGGCGGCTTTGCCGGCATTGATTGCCGGTGTATATTATTACGGCATTCCGGTTTTGGGTGTCGTCAGCCTGTCAATAGCCACAGCCATGCTATGGGAACTGGCGATTAATTATGTAACCAAAAGACCGGTCACGATTGGCGACGGTAATGCAGCGGTAATCGGTTTGCTTTTGGCCATGCTGATGCCCGCCACCATGCCATGGTGGGCGGTGATTACCGGTACGTTTATAGCGGTGGTCGTCGGAAAACAGATATTTGGCGGTATCGGCAGCAACCCGTTTAATCCGATAGCCCTGACAGTGGCCATTCTGATGATATCCTGGAAGGATCTTTTCAATTTCGACGGGATGCTTTTGAATTATGATTTTAACTTCGCCGCCGCATATCCACTGGCGGTCGCCAAGCATTTCGGATCTGCACCTTTAGAGTCCATTCATCTGGGCGATCTTCTGATGGGCCGACAAATCGGCGGTCTCGGCGCCACCTTCGGCCTGGGTCTTATCCTGGGCGGATGCTATCTGATGCTGAGGGGCTTTATCCGTCCGGAAATATCTCTCACCTTTCTGGCCGGAGTGTACATGACGGCTTTGTTGTTTAACCTGGTCGATCCTGTCCGTTTTGCCGAACCCGGTATCCATATTTTATCAGGCTATACCCTGATCGGCGCCTTTTTCCTGGCCACCGAAGATGGTTCTTCACCGGTAAATGGGATACCGATGCTGATCTATGGAGCTGCCGGGGGAATAATGACCGTTTTGATCCGCAATATCGGCGCCTATATCGACGGCGTGATTTTGGCCATTTTACTTATCAATCTTATCAGTCCGCTGCTGGACAAAATCAGACCGCAAGCTTTGGGAAAGGTTGTCTAAAATGCGTGAAATGATAAAAATGGTGGTTGTGCTTACCATTCTAAGCTTCTTTTCGGGGGGCGTGCTGGCCTATATCCGTAACAATACCCAGGAACGGATTGAAAATCAGGTGCTGGAGTTCGTCAAAGGACCGGCCATTCGTGCCATTTTCGAAGGCGCCGGCAACAACCCCATCGCTGACCGCTTTACCTTCAAGGACGGCGATATTGAAAGAACGTTTTTTGTCGGTGTTTTCGACGGTGAGCCCCGGGGCGTGGCTTTTGAAACCGCCGGCAAGGGTTACGGCGGTGATGTCGGCTTAATGGTCGGTATCGATGTTAAAAATAATAAGCTGATGGGCGTCGGTGTGACCACTCATGCTGAAACACCCGGTATGGGAGCCAAAGCCAAAAGCGATCCGAGCTTCACGGCCCAGTTTATGGGCCTTGCCTTAGAGCAGCCTATCGCGGTCACCATGGATGGTGGTTCCATCAGTGCCATCAGCGGGGCGACGATCACATCGCGCGCTGTATCCAGTGCAGCCACGGACGCTGACAAAATATACCAGAAGCTGAAAACCCAGATTGCCGATAAATTAAAGGAATTCAAAAAATAGGGTGAACTAGATGGCGAAATCTCTGACACAGGAATTTGTGAAGGGGCTGTGGGATGAAGTACCGCCTTTTCGGCTGGTGCTCGGACTCTGCCCCGTATTGGCGGTCACCAAGTCAGTTGAAAATGGGATCGGGATGGGGGTTGCGACCACCTTTGTCCTGGTGGGCTCCAACGTACTGGTATCGGTGTTACGCAAGCTTATCCCGGCAAAAGTTCGGATTGCCTGTTTCATCGTCATCATTGCCACGTTTGTTACCGTTGTCGAGCTTGTGATGCAGGCGTTCGCCTACCCGCTCTTTCTCAAACTCGGCATATTTATTCCCTTGATCGTTGTTAACTGTATCGTACTGGGTCGCGCCGAAGCCTTCGCCTTCAAAAACGGTGTGTTCCGATCCCTGCTGGACGGCCTCGGAATGGGGATTGGATTTACGTTATCCTTGATGGCCCTGGCCGCCGTCCGGGAATTACTCGGAACCGGTATGCTTACCTTCTGGGTCACACCAATCCAGATATTCGGTCCTTCTTTTCAGCCGTTTTCATTTATGGTTGAAGCCCCCGGCGCTTTCATGGCCCTGGGTCTCATGCTGTGCCTCATGAATCTGGTCGGGGAAAAATAGGAGACAACAATGGGTGATTTATTTGTCCTTGCCGTTAGCTGTATTCTGATAAATAATATTTTGCTGGCCCAGTTTCTGGGCAATTGCCCGTTTCTGGGAACATCCAAGAAAATGGAAACCGCCATCGGCATGGCCATGGCAGTGGTCTTTGTCCTGGTACTGGCCGGTGTTATCACCTGGATGACCAAC
>Ga0255055_10002926_pt1 | contig 11745 bp, 9 predicted proteins | sample JV7_2_27_MG_FD_188633 | JGI IMG/M metagenome (GOLD analysis project Ga0255055, IMG submission 188633) | Seawater microbial communities from Jervis Inlet, British Columbia, Canada - JV7_2_27 | ecosystem: Environmental > Aquatic > Marine > Inlet | place: Canada: British Columbia | collected... | reverse complement strand
AGTTGATAGACAGGATCATGAAGGAAGCTGAGAAAGTTGTCTCCAGTATAGGAGCTGGCGGCATTTTCAAACCGCTACGTAGGCCGACTGATGACACAAACAAGTAGGAATACCCTTCAATTGTACATAGGCTCACAACGGCAAGGATCATCATATTGTTAATCACACCGAGGATACGGTGCCTTGAGCCCAGAGACGGATGGAGATATTGTTTAAGTTTACAGAATAACCATGGAGGTAGCTGGAGTGTCCACTCGAGATACTCAGGCAATTCAAGGATTGAGAAGTGCTATTGCTGAAGGCAAGAACTGGTATGTGGCCATGCTTGAAGCAATTCACCTCTGGAGTAGTCCTGAAGAGGATTACCGCGGGCGACATTATCAATATCTTGTTGACCACGAAGCTTTCGATTGGCTAGCTGTAGCGGAGAGGCTATGTGAAGAGCTCGATGAGTTTGTTCCAGAGAAGGAGCGGGTAAATCTTCTTTTCTTCGGTATACCGCCAATAGAATTATCCAAGGACGAGTTTAAGAATATAATTGGTGACTTTAAGTACCAGGCTCATCTCAATTATTTCTATGGCGTTTTTGTGGAAAGGTTTCTCATTTTGGCTGAAACTGAAGAGATACGAAAGAAGAGGAGAGTTCTAGGTCTGAGCAATGATAACGGAGTAGTCGACGATGCCTATCAACTGATTTATGGTGCCTCTCAATCTGCTCTATTGAAACAATTCAGGAAAGAGAGACATCATACTCAGCTCAAATCTATAGGCCTCAGCGAGCTCAACGAATTTACCTACTGGTTATTTAAGTATCGAATAAGAAATGGTGATAAATCACGCATGGCTAGTGACACCAAGAAAGCACTGACAAAGTTGAACGGGCTACTAAGGCTTAAGACTAAACGCTTCACGCCTCAATTACCGAAAACCAGTTAGTCTTAGTTATCGGCCGACGGTGAGCTAAGCTGAGATAATTCCCGGTGTAACCTTTTCAATTTATCTTCGAGCGTGGTAAGTTTCTGTTTCTGCCTATCAATAACATGAGACGGTGCCTTGCTTAAGAAGGCACTATCGCTCAGCCTAGCTTCGAGTCGGGCGATTCTTCCTTTGATTTCTTCGCTTTCCCCTAGCAGTCGTTGTTCTTCGGCGCGGCGGTCCACCATGTCTGCCAAGGGCACAACTACCTCAGCCTCTCTCAACACCAAGACCAATGCTTTGTCTTTAGTGCGTTCCCTTTCTTGGCGACCGAGTATAGTTAAGGGCCGAACCTTAGCCAGTGTTTCTATTATATTAGCTTGTGTGGTAAGACCCGAAAGAAGCTCATCAGTGTAAATTCGGGCTGCAATCCATCTGTTTGGCTTTACCTTGTATTCGGCCCTCATGTTGCGAATGGAGTGGATAATCTCTGTTAGGGAATCCATCACTCGCTCTGCTTCTGGAGCAAAGCCTTTGTCGTCAGCGAAAGGATAAGGAGCTATCATTATAGAAGCCGGCATTCGACCTTTATCGCGTAGACGCTGCTTCAAACTTTGCCACAATTCCTCGGTAACGAAAGGCATGAAAGGGTGCAAGAGGCGCAGTGACTTCTCCAATGTATTGGCCAGGAAGGGTAAAGGTGAGGGGGTTAATTGGCTACGAAGTCGTATCTTGGCAATTTCAATGTACCAATCACAGAACTTGGACCAGATGAAATCGTAAATCTGCTGCTCTGCTTCACCGAATTGGAACTCTTCCATCAGCCCCGTAACATTCTTGACAAGCTTGTTGAGCTGGCTATCAATCCATTGATCTTCTAGTCTCTGCGGTTGGAGCTCGGTTACCTGAGCTTCTAGTTGCTCGGCATCTAGGCTCCGAAGGATAAACCTCGTGGCATTCCACAACTTGTTGACAAAATTGCGGCCGGATTCCAATTTGTCTTGGCCCAGACTCATATCGTTACCCGCCGTACTGCCTACAGTCAGAGCGAACCGGAGAGCGTCGACACCATAGTCCCTTATGGGCTCGGCGGGGCTCATAGCGTTCGCTTGCAGTTTGCTTCTGCTCATCTTCTCTCCGCCCTTATCCCTAATCAGCCCATGGAGGTAAACAGTGTGGAACGGTACCTCGCCCATGTTCTCCAGGCCCATCATGATCATCCTGGCGACCCAGAAGAAAAGGATATCATAGCCAGTTTCCATTACCGAGCCAGGATAGAAATAGCGAAGGTCATCAGTGTCCTCCGGCCAACCCAGCGCAGAATGTGTCCATAGGGCCGAGCTAAACCAGGTGTCGAGGACATCAGGGTCCTGAATGACTTGTTTTGAACCGCAATGAGTACAAGCCGAAGGTCCATCTACCGATACCGTCAACTTGCCACAGTCCTGACAATACCATACTGGAATGCGGTGTCCCCACCATAGTTGTCGGCTGATACACCAATCTCTAATGTTTTCCATCCAGTCAAAATATATCTTGGCGAAGCGTTCGGGAATTATCGTGATCCTGCCGTCTTTAACAGCCTCGATGGCAGCTTTAGCCAAAGGCTGCGTCTGGATAAACCATTGCAGGCTGACCTTGGGTTCAATCATCATCTGGCAACGGCCGCAATGCCCGACGGAATGAGAGTAGGGCTCGATTTTCTCCAAAAGCTTTTTGCCTTTTAGGTCGGCTAACACCTTATCTCGGCAGGCAAACCTTTCCAGACCGCGATAGGGACCGGCGCTCTCATTCATAGTGGCATCTGGATTCATGATATCTACAAGAGGCAAATTATGTCTCTGGGCTACTTCCAAGTCTGTGGGGTCATGGGCTGGAGTTATCTTCAATGCTCCGGTACCGAAAGAAGTATCAACAGCATCATCAGCGATTATTGGGATTTCCCTGTCTATAATAGGGAGGGTAACACTCTTACCTATCAATTTCTTGTAACGCTTATCTTCGGGATTCACCGCCACAGCCGTGTCGCCGAGGAAAGTTTCCGGTCTGGTGGTAGCTACAGTAACGAAACCCTCGCTTTCAGTCAGAGGATAGCGAATATAATAAAGGTGTCCGGTGATGTCTTTATGCTCTACTTCGAGGTCAGATATGGCAGTCTGGCAGCGGGGGCACCAGTTTATCATCCGCTCCCCACGATAGATTAACCCCTTGTTATACAGACGGACAAATGCAGTACGGACTGCTTCGCTTGGACCTTCATCCAGTGTGAACTTCTCCCTAGTCCAATCACAGGAAGCCCCCAGCAATTGTTGTTGGTGCCTGATATCATGCCTGTTCTTGTTGGCCCATTTCAAGATCAATTTCGCGAATTCCTCGCGCCCGATCTCTTCTTTGGTTTTGCCCTGCTCTGCCAGTTGCCGTTCCACAACCACCTGCGTAGCAATGCCAGCATGGTCGGTTCCCGGCAACCACAAGGTAGGCTCCCCCAGCATCCTGCGCCACCTAGTCATCATATCCTGCAATGTCACAAACAGAGCATGTCCCAGATGGAGGTCACCAGTGACATTAGGAAGGGGCATAACAATGACAAAAGGTTTTCTATCAGGGTCTATTCGGGGGGTGAAATATCCCTGTCTTACCCAGAAATCATACCACTTACTTTCTATCTTGCCTGACTCGTAAGCTTTAGGTACTTCGGACATTAACTTCACACCTGTCTCAGCTATTGGCTGTCAGTTGCCAGAAATATTGATATCTGGGCGAAGTCAAAGCTCTTTTGGTCATCGGGATTCTGGCTTTGACAGAAACTCGACAACCTTGTTCAAAACCCTTTCAGCCACCTCTCGCTTAGTAAGGAGAGGCAAGCTATCAATCTTGCCTTTTCTGTCAATTATGGTTACTCGATTGGTGTCAGTACCAAATCCACTATCGTTAGCTGTAACATCATTAGCCACGACAACATCAAGTCCCTTTTTCTTTAGCTTCTGCTTAGCATTTCCCACCAGGTTACTGCTTTCAGCGGCGAAGCCTACCTTGATGAAATTTCCTTTGACGCTGCCTAAGATGTCCGGGGTGCATTCCAGCTTTAAGGTTAACCCTGCCTCTCCTTTTTTGATCTTATCTTTGGCTGCCTTAGTCGGACGGTAATCGGCTACGGCGGCTGCCATGACCAGAGCATCAGCTTGTCGAGTTGCTTTCTCTACTGCTCGATGCATTTCCTTAGCAGTGCTGACTTTGACCACGTCAACGTCTGCCGGCTCCGGTAATGCAGCAGGTGCTGTGACCAATGTTACTTCGGCTCCCCGGTCGCGGGCTGCTTCAGCCAGAGCATATCCCATTTTCCCCGAGGAACGGTTGCTGACGTAGCGAACCGGGTCTATAGGCTCCTCGGTACCGCCAGCGGTAACCACGAGGTGTTTGCCGGCCAGGTCTCCGCTTCTCTCTAGTACGTGGCGGATGCCACCTATAATATCATTGATATCGGCAAGTCGCCCTACGCCTTCTTTGCCCGAGGCTAACCAGCCTGTGGTTGGACCAATAATCACGAAATTGCGGATTCTTAGCTTATGCAAGTTATCCTGTGTGACAGGATTATTATACATATTGGTTTCCATGGCTGGGGCTACAACCACCGGTGCCCCGGTAGCTAGAACCGTGCAGCACAACATGTCATCAGCAATGCCTGCAGCCAGTTTGGCAATAATATTAGCCGTAGCAGGAGCGATGACCACTATATCAGCAGCTTTTGCCAGAGAGACATGCTCAATGCTGAATTCAGAAGCCAAATCAAACATCTCGGTAACTACCGGTCTCCCCGTAATCGCCCGGAAAGTAACAGGTGATATGAACTGGACGGCTTCCTCAGTCAAGATTACATTCACCTTGGCCCCTGCCTGAGTTAGCTGGCTGGCAATCTCTGCTGCTTTGTAGGCAGCAATGCTTCCTGTTATCCCTAGCACTATAGCCTTGTTACTAAGCATTACTGTTCCTTGTTCATTTCATAAATCAGGCGCAATCCAATTAAGGTTAAATCAGGATCCACTATTTCTATTGCCGGTATTTCTTGTGCCAGAAAGTAAGCCTGGCCGCCTGTAGCTATTACCCTGGCTTTGCTTCCTAATTCCTGTTCTATTCGCAGAATCATGCCCTCAATAAGTCCCACGTGACCAAATACTACACCCGATTGCATTGCAGCGATAGTATTTCTGCCGATGGCTTGCTCCGGGCGATTCAATCTAATTCGAGGGAGCGCAGCAGTACGAGTATATAAAGCTTCCGTAGCTATGACGATCCCCGGAGCAATGGCACCACCAAGATAATCCCCTTCTTTGGAAACAACACTGAAGGTGGTGGCGGTGCCAAGATCAACAATTATTAATGGCTTTCCATAAAGATGCTGTGCAGCCACGGCATCGACCACACGGTCAGAACCAACCTCTCTGGGGTTATCCAGGCGAATGCGCATACCTGTCTTGACGCCAGTTTCTACCACCAAGGCTTCACTATGTAGATATTTCGTACACAGTTCCACGAATGCAGGTAACAGCGGTGGCACGACACTGCACAGTGCTACGCCGGTAATCTCCGAAGGCGAAACCTTCTTTCGCTCCATGAGGTTGAGTAATACTCCACCGTACTCGTCTGTAGTACTGTGAATGCCGGTAGCTACGTTCCATGTGGCTTTTAGCTCATCACCGTCAAATACACCAATCTTAATGTTAGTGTTCCCAATATCAATTGCCAATAACATAGGTGCCCAGCTTTATCTCCATCCTCCCGCTATAATGGGCTGAGTATAGCATTACTATCTAGTCCATGCCACTATGGAAACCCTGAGAAGACGGACATTAGGTAAAAGCATGATTCTCGCCAGTCCTCCTTTGCATTTCCTGTAATTTCTTGACCATCGCATGCCAGTGTGTACCCCGCCAGTAAATACGATGACAAGTGGTACATTCCGTATATTGAGTTTGAGTCTTAAAAACGTGAGTGGGTACCCGATTTTGCACCTCTTCTTTATCCCGGGCCATTAATACTTGATTACATTCAAGACAAAGCGAGAAGGGCTTGAAATGATAATTTAGATTCAATGTTTGCACTACTTCCTGTACCTGGAGTTTAGGATCATCTTGCTTAATGTATATAACTTTGAGTTTGCCGTTTGTAACCAACCGCCTTCTCATAAATTGGTTATCTTTGGTCAAAATCACCCTGTCCTCCTTAAGAGCTGTTTTGATCATTTGACTATCGTTTTTTTGCTTAAACAGCAGAGTATCGTAGCCAATCAACCTCAACCATCGAGCCAGTTTGCCAACATTATTATCGGCAGCGAACTTAAATTCCATAGCTTGTCCAGAACAAAGGAAACCGATTCGGCTGGAGGGTTTGGAGATCTCACCCATGGTGGATGTCCAAGAATGTACACACGACTAACAATTCCTATCCATTTTAACATTAATTCCGAGGCCGAAGTAGCTGTTGCCACTGAATAACTTAGGTCATTCATATCGAATCTATGTGATTCAGATTATTGACAGAAGACAGTTTTTCCCGTATCCTTTAGGGCTGCAAAAATACTTAAGGAGGTTAGGAAATGCCGGTTAATATGATCGTCTGTTGCAAGCAAGTGCCTGACCCTGAAGCACCACCATCTGTATTTAAGGTGGCTGACAACAAGATGACCTTACCACCAGATGTAAAACCTGTAATCGGTCAATACGAGGAATTCGCCCTGGAGGCTGCCCTCAAAATAAAGGACACTGGTGGAGGCAAAATTACAGCACTCAGCCTAGGTAATAACTTTGTTCGCGATGTGATTAAGAAAGCGTTAGCTGTGGGGAGCGATGAACTCATTCTTCTGGAAGACGAAGCTTTTGAGGGAGGTGATAGCTGGTCAACTGCCAATGCCCTAGCCACGGCGATAAAGAAAATAGGGGAATATGACGTTATTTTCTGCGGTAGACAATCCTCTGATTGGGATGCTGGTCAAGTAGGTCTAGGTATTGCTGAGATTCTGGGAATCCCGGCTGTAACCTTAGCTCGTAAAGCGGAGGTCATCGATGGGAAAGCGAGGGTTGAGCGAGTTATTCCCGATGGCTACCAGGTTGTTGAAGTGGCACTGCCCGCCCTAATCATAGTAACCAGTGGGATAGGAGCACTTCGTTATGCCACCTTAAAAGGAATCATGGCAGCAGCTAAAAAACAACCTGTCATTTGGAAACCAGCCGATATAGGGCTCGAGCCTTCACAAATTGGCGTTGCTGGTAGGCATAGCAAGTTAGATAAACTATTCCAGCCTGTCAAGGAAGCCAAATGCGAAATCATAGAAGGTGAGACACCCGCAGAGGCCGGCGCTAATCTAGCCGTAAAACTCAGGGAAGCCAAATTACTTTGAAGTTAAGGAGGAAATGATGGCTGAATATAAAGGTATATTAGTTTGTGGCGAGCTAATGGACGGGAAGTTAGCCTCCATTACCACTGAGCTACTGGGATGTGGCAGGAAGCTTGCTGATGACCTGAAGGAGGATTTATGTTGTCTACTGGCCGGCGATTCGGTTGGCGAAGCTTCTAAAGAGGCAATTGCCTTTGGAGCAGACAAAGTTTACATTGTAGAACACCCTGCCCTCAAAGAATACCAGGCTGATTCCTATATACAAGTCGCAGAACAATTAGCCAAAGATATCTCGCCCCGGATAATACTCATGGGGCAAACATCCATGGGTCGAGACTTTGCTCCTCGCCTTTCCTTCAGACTGGATACCAGCCTGACAACAGATTGCCTCGACCTAAGCGTAAACCCGGAGACAAAGCTGCTGGTGCAAACGAGGCCTGTTTATGGCGGCAATGCTCAAGCCGTATTCACCAGCGGCGTTATGCCCCAGATGGCTACTGTGAGGACGAAGGCGATGTCTCCATTGGAGCGTGATGACTCAAGGAAAGGAGAGGTCATTGCCACTAAGATTGACATAGATACGTCGAAAGTAAGAACAAAGATATTAGAGACAGTTAAGGAAGAGGCGGTTGGCATTAAGCTTGAGGACGCCCCCGTGATTGTCTGCGGAGGCAGGGGAATGGGTGGGCCTGAGCCCTTCCAGACTACATTGAAGGAGCTGGCTGATTTGCTACAAGGTGCAGTTGGTGCTTCACGTCCCCCGGCTGATAATGGCTGGGTGCCAGAGCATCTCCATATCGGCCTTACTGGAAAAATTGTCGCCCCCGACATTTACATCGCTATAGCCATTTCCGGAGCCAGCCAGCACACAGCTGGATGTACAGGCTCTAAACACATAATAGCCGTCAATAAGGACCCCGAGGCGAATATATTCAGGGACGCAGAATTGGGAGTTGTGGGCAAATATGAAGATGTAGTGCCAGCCTTAACTAACAAGCTGAAGGAGTTATTAGCTGCTTAATCTGCTTTCTTGGTGGCAGCGATGATTTTTTGACTGAGGTGGGCCGGCACCTCCTCATAATGGTCAAACTCCATCTCAAAGTGCCCGCGCCCTTGTGTCATTGACCTCAAATCTATAGCATAACGGAGGAGCTCTGCATACGGTGCCTGCGCTTCAATGACATTAACGCCACCGCCAGGATTCATCCCCAATACACGTCCCCTCTTAGTATTAAGATCGCTAGCAATATCTCCGGTATAAGTCTCCGGCACGGTTATAGTAAGATTCATTATAGGCTCAATCAATACCGGCTGTCCCTGGGATAATCCCTTTTTTAAGGCCTGTGCTGCAGCAATCTTGAAAGCAATGTCCGAAGAATCGACTGGGTGGAAGCTCCCATCGTAAAGAGTAACCTTCACGTCCACTAAGGGATAACCAGCTAAAACTCCCTCCTGTTTAGCCTCATTGACTCCCTTTTCCACAGAGGGAATATAGTTCCGGGGTATCGCCCCCCCGAATACTTTCTCGGCAAATTCAAATCCTCCAGCACGAGGCAAAGGCTCTAACTCCAGCAAGACATGTCCGTATTGACCATGTCCCCCGCTCTGCTTCCTATGCTTATACTCTGCCTTGGTCGACATAGTAATGGTCTCTTTATAAGGAATTTTCGGCGTTTCTAATTTCACCTCCACTCCAAATTTGCGATGCATTTTCCCCTTGACTATTTCCAGATGGCTATCACCAACTCCGGAAATAATAAACTCGTTAGTATCAGCTTCTCGACGTGTTTGTAGAGAGGGGTCTTCCTCACAAATCCTGGGCAAAACAGTGCTCATCTTATCTAAATCACCTTTCGTCTGAGGCTGGATTGCCATGCTAAAATTCGCTTCAGGGAATTCGATGCCGGAAAATGTCACGGGATGTTCGCGAGCACAGAGGGTATCTCCAGTAGTAGTCAAACTTAACCTTGCCACTGCCCCGATATCTCCAGCAGCAACCTGCTGCATCGTTTGTTGATTTTTACCCAGCATGGTGAACAGCTGGCCAATCCGTTCCATGCTATTCTTGTTAGCATTCCAAACCTGGGAATTACTGGTAATTACACCTGAGTAAACCCGAAAATAGCTGAGCTTTCCGACATAGGGGTCAGCGCTGGTTTTGAAAACAAGGCTGGCTAGTGGAGAACTTGAATCAGTTTTGATCTCTTCTTGCTCACCGGTGGAAACATTCTTAGCGACAAAGGCATCCCTTTCTTCAGGTGAAGGCAGGCAGTAGCAGATACCATTGAGAAATTGCTGGGTGCCAATCCCCTGCAAAGTAGAGCCAACAAAAACAGGCACCAGCTTGCCGGCAAGGGTGGATTTCTTTACGGCGGCAAAAATTTCCTCATTATTTACGGCCTCACCCTCCAGATATTTATTAATAAGTTCATCGTCAATCTCGACAGCAGTCTCTATTAATTTCTCACGGCTGGCTTCTGCTTGTTCCTTGAGCGCCGAAGGTATTTCAGTTTCCTGTGAGTCTGCGCCAATATAAGCTTTCATGGTCACCAAATCTATGATGCCTTGAAAGTCCTTCTGTGAACCTATGGGCAATTGAAGAGGCAAACATCTCGGTGACAACGTAGCCTGAATTCCTTCCAAAGTAGAAAGGAAATTAGCATTATCACGGTCCATTTTATTAATGAATATCAACCGTGGCAGACTTGCTTTCTCGGCATCGCTCCACACGCGTTCTGTGCCTACTTCCACGCCCGAAGCGGCGCATACTACAACTATCGCTCCCTCGGTTACCCTTAATCCCGATCTTACTTCACCAGCAAAATCAGCATATCCCGGGGTATCGATGAGATTCAGCTTCACTCCCTGCCATTCAATTGGAAGTAGGGACAGGTTAATGCCCATATGACGTTCCACCTCAAGCGGGTCATAATCTGAGGTAGTAGTACCATCTTCAACGCTGCCTAAACGCTGGATAGCACCTGAGTTAAACAGCATGGACTCGGTAAGCGAAGTTTTACCTGCACCCTGATGTGATAGCAGGACAATATTCCGGATTTGCACGGCCCTACATTATAATATTGTCCGTGAAGATAAGCAACCTCTATTGCATTATGAAATGTGATGCTGTACTGTGATAGCTAAACTGAAATGAGATTGAGTTACGAACAGGTAAGGCATATCGCTTGGCTTGCTCGCTTGGGCTTAAGCGAGGAGGAGGTGGAGAAATTCAGCCTCCAGCTATCCAATATTCTAGAGAACGTCGAAATACTCCAGCAAGTAGATACAACCAATGTGCCACCAGCAACTCATACCATCCCGCTACAAAATATCTTCAGGAAAGACGATGTAGCTGAGTCATATTCCCAATCTGAGGTTTTGTCAAACGCCCCAAAGCAAGCCGAAAAATGTTTCAAAGTTCAAGCGATACTGGAGTGAGCCCACAATCAAATGATTAGCGACATAGTTATCGCCATTGTAATCGGCTACCTACTTGGCTCCATTCCTTCGGCATATCTTGCCGGTCGAGAGATGCATGGCAAATCCGGCGGCGACTGGCGTAGAGTAATCAGACGTCGCAGCCTCAAGGAGAGGTTCTAGGTATGCTGACAAATAAACTGCCCGAGCTAACTATTCATGAAGCGCATGAGCTTCTTAGACAAAGGAAGATTTCCTCGACTGAACTGACGAAATCCGTACTGAAGCGAATCACTGAGATAGAAGGGAAAGTGAAGGCTTGCGTCACTATCGCTGAGGACGTGGCCCTGAAAGAGGCAGAGAAACTCGATAAATACATTAAAACTGCCCATGAGATTACCCCTTTAACCGGCATCCCTGTTCTGATTAAAGATGTCATATGCACTAAGGGGATAAGAACAACCTGTGGTTCAAAGATGCTGGAAAACTTCATCCCCCCCTATAATGCGACGGTAATAGAGAAACTGAAGGCACAGAAGGCGATAATATTGGGTAAAACCAATATGGATGAGTTTGCCATGGGCTCTTCTAATGAGCACTCTGCCTTCTTCCCCACCCACAATCCTTGGGATTTAAGTCGGGTCCCTGGAGGCAGCAGCGGTGGGTCAACAGTTGCTGTGTCTGCAGACGAATGTATCTATGCTCTGGGTTCCGACACCGGAGGTAGTATCCGTCAGCCAGCGGGGTTTTGTAGCGTGGTGGGACTGAAACCGACTTACGGTCGAGTCAGCCGCTTCGGCCTGGTTGCTTTTGCCAGCTCTCTTGACCAGATTGGGCCCATAACTAAAGATGTCACCGACGGTGCTTTGGTAATGAATGTCATTGCTGGATATGATCCCAGAGACTCGACCTCGGTGCCTTGTCCTGTCCCGGACTATACCCAGCAACTGATTCCAGACATCAAAGGATTGAGGATCGGTATACCCCGAGAGTATTTTGTCGAGGGCATGCAGGACGAGGTA
>Ga0255055_10002925_pt1 | contig 11752 bp, 25 predicted proteins | sample JV7_2_27_MG_FD_188633 | JGI IMG/M metagenome (GOLD analysis project Ga0255055, IMG submission 188633) | Seawater microbial communities from Jervis Inlet, British Columbia, Canada - JV7_2_27 | ecosystem: Environmental > Aquatic > Marine > Inlet | place: Canada: British Columbia | collected... | reverse complement strand
AAAGACTTACAGCCGGAGAAGATATGTTATGTTTCATTCGATTTTTGAATAAAACACAACGTTCAAGTTATTATCTGACGGTAGTCTTTTATAAAGTATGACGTTTGTCGGGACGTATGCAAGTGAAAAATTTGATTTTTTGAAATATTTTTGTTTTTTTTGTTTTTCTGAACCACGGAGCGGAGCGACCCGCCGTGTGCCAGGTGATAAGATTAACGTTGGACCTATTGGCGGTGACTGGAGCTGAGGATGCTGGCCGGCTTTGCCGGCATAAAAAAAATATCTTGCTTTAGCAAGATTCCGCTTGACACACACGAGGGGCAATGTAAAATTGCCCTCGTGTATAGCGGGTCCCCAAAAAGCCGTAGGGTTTTGGGGGACCCGCCTCCCAGCCCAGTTAAAATACCCTGTTTTTTCCCCCGTGTCAAGAAAAAAAAATAAAAGCCCGAAATCGGCTTGCTCAGAAAAGGCCCTGATTGGCCCCAGGATTCGCTCCTGGCTAATAAGGTAATTCGGCCCACGCGGAGTCCTGATAATGTGGTGGGTCTGAGTGTGTGCTGCTCAGCATAGTCTCTGTGTCAATGCCGAGCCTTGTGGATATCGCCGTAACCTGCAGCTCCAGGGATCGCATACGCGCTTCCAGGTTCTGCAGACGGCGGTCGATCACGGTCCATAGGACTAAAAACACTGCGAGCGCAATGGTCGTAATGATGTTGCCGTAACGATTAACCTTGTTTTTCCGGTTGTCCGTCATTAAACATTTTCTCCAGCTCGTCTACGAGCTGATCGTAGGTATAAGTATAAAACTGGCCTTTGGCCTGGATATTCACGAGCCTGGCCTGGCGATCGACCTTCACGTTAAAGTCGCCGATAAAAGACTTGATCACCCCGAGCGCAAGTCTCGTGTTAAACGGTGCCGGCTCAGGTGTGTTGTCCATTGACTTCTTTCCGGCCTTCGTCCCTGGCCTTCGCTTTCTCGATCTCGATTTCCTTCGGATCGAGATCGCCCTTGCGCTTCATCAGCCTGCCGGCAAAAAGCCCGATTCCACTGTACCCCAGGATTCCGAGAATACTGACCGGCTGCTGCTCGCTTCCGATCACAACGTCCTGGACGATCTCCGATTCCTCTATGGAGTACTCGACTGAGCTTATGGCGTCTCCGTGCATCAAGCGATCGTCTTGGAGCTGCCGTTTTAGATCGAGCTGCTCGGACCGGTGCTTTAGCTCCACCTGGTACTTCGTCTCCCTGGCATCGGCCAGGGAATAAAAGCCAACGTTGTTCGGCTCGGCTCCGATATAAACAAGTGCCGGCTTCGGCGGATTCGCCGGCGTCACCTTGTCAAGTGCCGACCGACAACTGAGTATTGCCAGGGACACTAATCCGATAACCAATAGTAAATAATTCTTCCAATCTCTCATAATGTACCCTTTCTGTCAGTTAGAGTAAAATCAATGCTCCTGTTAAAATTATTACTATCAGATAAAAAAACCAATTTGGAATTGTTTCCGCATCGTGCCAGGGATCTCTGTCGTATTTGTCCATTTTGTCCCCTTTTTTCAAATTGGCCCAAAACCGGCTTTCGAGGTTGCTCCAGGACCGCCGATCTCGGCCCGGTCCATACCAAACTACCCTGTGAATACAGATTCCAAATCTTCCGGTGACTTGTTCCCTTCTTTTTTCAACTGTTCAAGATACTCGATGACTTTTTCCACTGACCCAAATTTTTCCGATATTGCAGCAACGCCGGTATGACCGCAAATCAAATCCTCCTCGTGGATAACTCCGATATAAATAACAGGTTTGCTCATAGTCCGTCCCTTTCATTTTTTATCGTCCTGGCCTGGCCCGTTTGCAGAGCTGCCGGATTCGTGCTCGGCTCGGCTTGATCGGGCTGCCGGTGTCACGCCAACCGTATTTCGTCCGGACGTACCAGTCAGCTCCCTGGTGGTAGCGTCCATCTTTTCGTTTTTTGCATACAATCGCTCCGACCTTACCCGCCCTGCCGTGCTGCCGGACGTACTCTTTGCCGATGTGGACCGCGATACCCTGGTAAGTGTTCCGCTTCTTTTTGAGCTGAGCTTTCGTCCGACCGCCCCGCCACTTTTTGAAGGTCCCGTCTTTGCGTCTGACGCAGGCCCGCTTCCTTTTTTTAGTCCACTTTCGTCCCATAATCCTGATTTCGTTGCGTTACTCATCAGGCCTGGTCCAGCTCAGATATCGGATCCGCTGCGGACCGCGTTCCCTCGATTTCAGACCAAAAACAAGGATTTATTTTACGATCGTAAAATGGACCATTGCGCTCGAGGAAAATGAGTAACGCGGTGTCCCTGTGTTACCTGCGGCGTTTTCGTTTGCCGATTCTCCAGCCGCCTTTGACTTTATAGACCGGACGGCCTTTGGCTTTCCGCTTTGCGGAGCCTTTTTTACGATACGTTTTACGTCTGCTCTTTTTTCGCTTTGCCATTTCAGATTGCTCCTGTGCTTAAATCAATTTTTTCAATGTAATCAGCCGTTATTTGTATTTTTTCGTTCACATCACTTTGTTCGGTCAAAAGACCATTTCTCCATTCTTCAACCTCTATTCGGTTATATTTATTAATATGGCCGCTTGGATGCTTGACGAGCATTTCACCTTTTTCGTATAGAATGTCCATATAAATTAAACGCCTTTTCTGACAGCAACGTGCCTGTTGGTATATGTTTTTACGCGAGAGTTAAAACTGGGACTATAAAATCGAACCTCATAAGCGTTCAGAGTTACCGCGTTATCCGTTGTGCTGCTCCAATACGGCCTATTGGTTGCAACGTTGATAAATGCTGACCAGATATACGGCAGTCCGCTCTCGTAGTGTATAAGTGACAGTAGTTCGTTGACATTGGGCAATCTCCAATTAGTAAACCCCGCAAAATTCAAATTGTTCGCCCAAACAGTAGATAAACCCCAATCTAAGGTTGCGCCATTATTGGCGCCTGCAAGAGACCAATCTTGCGGCCACATTAGGCCAGTGGCCCGATCTAAAACAATATCGTCACCTGCGATTGTCCTGGTCAAAAAACGAATCCTGTTATTGGCGTTCAAACGGCGGATCCACCAACCCGCCTCATAATCGCCGTCATCGCCTGCCGCATAGCTTGTAACCTGCCCGGTTTTCGGTAACTGCCTTGTAATCGTATATTGTCCTGCGTCAACGATCATTAGGTCGCATAGGCGATAAAAACGATTTCTCCGCCCACCTCAAAATTCGCGTAAATTCTATTTGTGTTTGTGATCGGGACCTTGATCCACTCGCCTGGATCTAACGGTATGCAGCTATTCTGAACCGCCGCTACTCCAAAATCGATCCAGACAATGTCGGTATTTTCAACATCGGCTTTTATAATTGCCTCGATACAGGCGTTCGCCGCCGCTTGTACGCTGGTGTCTGCAATGGCGTGTGTCAAGTTTAAGACCTGCTGGGCCTCTGTGGCTCCAGTTGCGGCTGTTCCGCCGCCCGTTCCGGTACCATATCCCCACGATCTGTAATTACGACCGATGATCAGGTCTAACCATTCTCCGGCTTGCACTGTGTTTGTGATAAAAAACCTGAAAAATACTGTTTCGATGATCCGCCGTTCATTGATATTGATTCCGTGCTTCTCTGTATAGTTCAATCGAATCTCAGCCGCCGCACTGCTGCTGCTCGCCTGTTCGATCTCAATAAACTCTCCACCAATATTATATTCCTGCAGTTCTCTCGCCGTCCCCAATTCTATTCGCAGCCGCTCGTAGTTGTCCCATTTTTTGAGTACCTGATCTTCTAAGCGTCTGTCAAAGGCTTTTATGTCTCTATCCGTCATTTTCTCAGCACACTCAGCAACACGATCAAGGCCACGGCCAAAAGTCCCACAGAACCAACCACGGCGGTCGGTGTCTCGAATAGCTGCTCTGCCTTTTCAAAGACAAGTCCGACTACAGACCCGACCAGTAATACCGAGCCGGTGATCACAAGGACCGTGACGATTACAGGATTGGTTTTGGTTATCTTAAACTTGAAAATCATTTTCCCTGGCGTCTGATAGTCAATGCTCGTAAGAAAGTAGCCCTCTTTGTTCTCCAGCGACTTCTCTATCATTGCCGCCTCAGTCGCCTTCATAAAGGTCGGGCCCCGGGCGGTAAATGTCAGCCTTACGATATCGCCTGGCTGCAGCGGCTTGTCTTCCGGTATTTCTTTCCAGGCCATTATTGTTCATCCTCAAAATCCTGCGGCAGTTCACCATCTTCGATACATTTAGCGATCGCGATCGCCCTGGACTTCGCTGTAATTTTTTTTTCGTTTTCTGCCTTCTCAATTACAGCCGGATCAATCCAAAGCTCAATCGCGTCCAGGGCCTCTTTGTTTGCGCACTCGATATAAGTAAGACCGTCCGACACCTGGTGCTTGCCAGGCGGCAGCTCAGCCTTTGAGATTTTATGTCCCTGTGTGTCGACAAAATACCCAAAACCGGTTTTTACTACGATCGTTTGCATTACGGCTCCAAAGGTATCCAATGAAGATATAATTTGGTTGTCAGTACGGCCCGCCAGTAGTTGCCTTTTTTGACGAACATTGAAAACGATTGAGTGTTTGAATTTACCGCCGTCCCTTCAACGTGAAAAAATTCTTTCGTGGGCGTTGCCGTATCATCTGTAAATCCCTCCGCCTTTTGACTTGTCGCAAAAGTAGTGCAGGCACAAACAAAGCCGTCTGTCGCCGCCTGGAAGTTCGTGTTATTTGCCTTGTCCACCCAGGCTCCGATTTTCTTATATGGTGCCGAGACATTAGAACCAGGAAGCATTTTACCATTCCCCCCATCCTACGAGCTGGCCGGCCGCCGATCCGATCGCGTAGATATCGCCGCGATAGTCGTCAATCGAAAACGCCTGGCCCGCCTGCAGCTCTGCGACCCATTTACTCGATGTCACGGTATTGTCTAATCCGATATACACAATTCCGGTGTTTGTGCTTTTAGACTGGACGTTGCCGCCCTTTCGGTCCGCGTTGGCCGCAATGACCACGGCAGCCGCCACACCGATCGTTTTTTCCGTCCCAACGGTTTCCGGCGTGACGTCACCTCGCAGCTCATCAAGTATGCCCTGCGTTGCCGCGCTTATCGCCGAGCGGTTATCGACCACATCAAACAGCTCCGGTGCCTCGGAAGCGATCAGTATTGTCATCGTTCCCGTCTGTCCGGCAGGCGTTGTAATGTAAAGACGATTGAACGGATGAACAAAGCCCGTCTGCTTCGTCCAGGGTATCGCCTTAACGTTGCTGCCGTTTATTTTGACCTCGACATACATATCCTGGTCCGGCGATTCTTTGACGTAGAAAAAATTACCGGACAGATTGTATTCCTGGTCGGTCGCCACGACAGACAGGTCTACACTTATTTGCTGGACCGCCTGGAGGCCCATCTTACGGACCATATCTAACTGTTCATTGAATGTTCTCATTTTCTCAACGCCAAAAAGATAATAAGGCCGATGCCTATGAGTGCAAAAGTTGACAGGCCGGCTGCAGCCGGTACCTGTACGATTCCCCCGACCTGCCGGCCAGGCGGCAAAACGGCATAGTTCGGGTCCGCGGGTGCCCCGCCTGGGTAAGCCGGCTGCACATAAGTTGTACTGACGCCGGCCCCCTGTGCCACCGTGCGTTGCTCACTTCCGCCGAGCTTATCCATACCCCAATCAAATAACCTTTGCGGCAATTTCTCGTATGTGGATTCCGCCGCCTTATATAAGCCCGTGCCGAATTCGACCCACGGCTCTGCCAAACTACTGAGCCAACTGGTTGTTTCCGGCACGATAGGCCCGGACGTAAATATAGCACCGCTGGCTTGCGGCTCATCGAGCCACGACTGAGCAAACGAATCGAGTTCCATTACGCTTGGCTCGTTCATAATTTCACCTTTCCAAATATAAACAAGGCCGCGATTGCGATCCCTGCATACAAAAGATAGTTCGGCCTTTGCGGTGTCGGTGCCGGCGGACTAACGTAAGTGACTTCCTGGTCCTGGATTTTAATAAGCTCAGACAGCGACTTGATCGTTTCTTCCTGGGTAAAAAAAGTGTCGGTGACATCTTCCTGCTCCGAACTCATCTCTCGAATAATAGCTTCCTGCTCCGCAAGCTGTATTCTCTGCGTATCAATTTTCGCCTGTTGTCCGGAACCCATTATGCAGCTCCCGTCAAAAATTTATGGATCGCTGTATTGGCCCGCACAACCGGTGACGATGGCTGTGCAGTCGGCAAGGTATAAACCTGTGGTCCTTCCCGTTCCTGTTCAATGTAATGGTCGACCAGGCTGCCGATTTCCCTCTGCTTCATAATCTTTTGCATCTGCTTTTCTGAGATTGGTGCCTGACCAACGGCATACGCTTTACCCGCCGCCGCTGCCTGTTCTTCGGCCGCTGCCTGTTGTTTTCTCTCGGCTCGTGTCTGGGCCTTCTTTTGCACACTTCGTCCGTATACTGCTGAGCCGACAGCCAAACCTACCAAAACTACGAGAGTAAACGGATCCATAAAAATTGCCTTACTCTTTTTTTGGGGCCTTGATTACAATGGTTTGTGGATTCTCACTATTGCTAATAGTCTGGCCCCAATATTCAAAAACGACCATATTTTTCGTCACCACGAGATTGCCTTCACCATCGTAACCGATATCGGTGACAAAAGGGCCAGCGGCGCTTGAGCAGCCCGCTAATCCGACCGCTAACAACACTCCCACCAAACTGACAATCAGTAAAGTTTTCATAAAATCTCCTTTCAAATAAGTGGTTTCGTTTGTCCACTCATTCTACCAGGAAAATCCGGCAATGTCAAGAGCTTAGCGTATCGCGGTCACGGGCACGCGGACCAGCTCAGCGGGGAATATCTCGATAATGCACGTGGTTCCCTGCAGGCTGACGTCCATTTCGCAGGTCAGGTCCGACAGGCCGACCGTATTAACGGCACGCGACAAGTGGCCGTCCTTGCAGAACTCCAACAGGTAGTAACCGGTCGGCATCGTTTCGAGTCCCAGCTCACCTTTGTTTTCCTGTCGGAGCTGGACGGCGTTGCGGTTCTTGTAGACGTCCGAGCCTGACATAATCTTAACGTTGTTAAGAATGTCATTACGCTGCACGTCATCGCTGTGCGTCTTGATAATAAAAGACCTGAACCGATTGCCGATATTGAACCTGTGCTGGAATTTCGGATTGTCGGCGGTGACAACCTTGCGGATTCCGTACTCGCGAAACTCGATGTACTCACCAGGCTGGGCGTCCGGATCGATGTACTCGTCTGTCGATACCTGCAGGACCGGTGCGACATCGGCATCCACTCCGCCGGCTGCCGGATCATACGCGCTCGTCATAACATCGTCATACTGGCCCCAGGTGATAACCAGGTCGAGCGTTGTGATACCGCCCCGCCAGGTCGTATCGAGCAGCGAATCGTTTCGCCTGATCGAATTCGGCATACCAAAGTCGAGCCAGGCGGTCAGCTCGAACTCGATCGCGTTTGCCCCTGTCGTGACCGCAACGAAACCATCCCACTCCGTTGTCACCGCGGCACCGCTGCCGCTTATGATACGCCGGTTTGTCATCGGCGTACCGTATCTTATTTCGCAGGCTCGGCACAAAGTCTCAAAGTCGATCGCTTTGAGTACTTCGCGTCCGTTCTTGCGAATCTCGATCTTGTCAACAAGCTGAGCGATGCTCCCTAAGTCCATTGGGGCCCCTGCCGTTGCACCCGCGGCCCTAAACAGAGTCGCGGTCAATCTGAATTTGAGCCTGTCCAGCGAATAGTTTCGCGGCAGCTCCAGTGTCGATGTTTGGCCCGCCGTAAAATTCAGCGAACCCAAATCCCTTTCGTGCAGTTTTTTTACTGCGTTCATAATTCTACCTTCCCCGTCCGTGGTTCAGGTAGTTTCGATTTCCTTTGCAATTCACAGTCCCGATCGCTATCAGACGCGAAAATACTGCTTGACATTCTCCGGTAAAAACCGGCAGATCGCGGAGATGATCGCCAACGCGATCACAATGTTAAGCAGGTACTGGGGACTGGGTACATTCAGTTTCGGTGTTCCCATAATTTTCTCCAATCAATAAAAAGGGCCTGGCTGCGATCCCATCAACCGTGGCCAGACCTGTCTAAAATATAACTTACCGTCCAGTACCAGCTTAACATTTACGCCTCTATAAAATCAAGTCTTTTTTTCCTTACGCTTCTTTCGTGCGTTACTCATATTAAATGTAACTCACCTTAAATCAAGTAGTTGCCTTGACTATCGGTAACGCAAAGTTTTTTTTATTTTAGCCTTCCAGGCCAGGGAAAACCGGTGTGCCCGTGATGTAATTCAGCCAGGTTTCCTCAGCGATCCGCCGTTTCCGTCTCACTTCCGGCGATGTCGGCAGGTACTTATGTAGGTTGTTCTGGATCACGGCACGCACCCTGGTAATCGTTGCGAACGCCGGCAGCTTCCTCAAATCTCGTAGGTATAACTGCAAAAAAGGTCCTTTGCCTTCACCGCCCTGCAGCCGCTGCAGGACCTTGAAGGTCAGCCGGCGATCATCGTTCCTGGATTCCGTATCGGCCTCTAATATCTCAACGACCGTCCTTGTGATTTTCTCGATGTCCGTTTTCTTTGCCATTGTCCCTACCCTTTCCCCAGTTGGTCCTTGTAGATATTGAACATTTTACGAGCTAAAATCGAAGCTGTGCTGCAACCATTTTCTTGCAACATAGATTCTAAATCCCAATACGGTTTGCTTTTCAGCTCCCTCTCAATCTGGCTCACAATATTATCATCAACGATCTGTTCTACAAACCGAATTACTTTTTGTGTGTCTTGTAGATACATTTTATGCCCTTCCGATTTCTAACAGGTCCGTTCCATCTTGCCATTTCACATACTCGTACTCTTTCAGGTCCGCAAACTTTTCGATCACGTCCTGCCCTACCACTTCCTGAAAGTATTTGACGTCACGCGGCTCGGTCGTATTGAATACATACATTGCCTTTGCCTGGCTCGTGACCAGCTTGTCGACTCCGTGCGGCCTCTGCGTTACTCCGATAAAGGTGATGTCACGGTGCCGCCCTCGCTGTATAATCTCTTTGAACGGCAGCGACATTGCCAGGGGCCTGGCGTAGCGGTCCACTTCCTCTACCAAAAAAGTCATATTCTCGCAAAGCCAGACGTGGCTGCATATATTGTCGAACTCCATCTCCGGATCGAGCGGCTGATATATAATCCGAAACGAGCCGCGGTAAACCTTTTGCCATAACTCGCTCAGCTCGGCCAGGCTTTGTATGATCACACCGTCCTTGTATTCGCCCAGGGTATCGTAAACCAAGTAGCGGCGGTGTTGCTGCAGCATTACTTTTGCCAGGTAGCTTTTGCCGCTGCCTCGCTTACCGAATATCAGCTCGATTATTTTTTCGGTCTCACTCATTTTGTTTTGGGTTTGTCCTGCGGAAAACCAGTCGCCGGCTCAGCCGCACCGGTTTGGGACCGGCCAGGCACGGTGGCCGGTCCCTTACTACCACCGGCTGCCACGGACGGACCTTGATCTGAGGCGATCGCCTTGCGTTTCGCTGCCAACAAGTCCAACCGTGGCTCCAGGATGCGGTAGGTCGTTCCGAGCATCATCAACCAAACCCAGGCAATTTCCGGAATACTCCCTGGGAAATAAAACTCAAGGAGCTGCGTCACCGGCAGGGCCAGGTCCTTCGCTTCATCTTTATTAAGGACCATCTCTTTGACGCCGATAGCCTTCGCCCACGTGGCGAACGGAATCTGTAAAACAGGGACCAGTGTCGCGTTTGCCTTTTCCGGCAGTCTATTCACCGCTGCAAATTCCTCAGTGCTGCCTTTCGGCCTGCCGGCACCTGGCCGCGGACCGCCCCGCCGCTCCACTCTTTCTTCTGGCTCTGCACGATGGTCCTCGTGAAGATCCCGCATTGCTTGCTCAAATTCCGGCTTCGGTTCCTCGAGCGCAACTTTTGACGCCGGCCCCTGTTCGGTTGGAGTCTTTTTTGTGGCCGACTTTTTAGTCCTGACCGGCTTTGACTTTTTTGTTTTCTTTGCCATACCTGATCGCCCTATTCAAATACGATAAAACCGTTTTCCTCGATTTCGTCATCGTTATTGTGAAGTCCTTCCTGCAGGTCCGGCGGATCGACCTGGTCCACGTGGTCCGGCTCGTCACCGCCCTGCTGCTCTTTCATTATCGCCGCCACGTCACGCTTTATGTCGGCAAACCCCCGTTCGAGTTTGTCCAGCGGATTTGCATCGAGCACTTTCGTCCCTGTGTCCGTGACTTCATAGACGATATTGCAGACCCTGCACAAAAACTTATTGCCGGCAACTTCGATCTGATCCGAGCCGCAATTTGTACACTTCTCAATCTTAATTTGACTTGGCATTTTGAATGTCCTTCAATAAGTCCGCACGATCCTTCTGTAGTTTGACCAGGGCTTCGAGATTAGTATTGATGTCACCGAGTCCGTCGAGAACGCCTTGCTGAAAAGCGTGAAATTCCTCAACTGTCTTCACTACAGATATAGCCATATCACTTGCTATTGGATTGAGTGTGTCCTTAAAAAGTTTTTCGAGCACTTCGTTTACGTGCACTTCTTCGTGGTCCAATTCCTGATCCATTCGGTTGCCGGCCTGGTCCAGTCCGTCAAGACTGTTTTGTTTTTTTATTGCCTTTGCCTCGCAGCCGCAGGCTCGATGATCCGGCGATCCACAGAGCGAGCACTTGTGCGGCTTTTCTATCTCTGCCGGTTCTTTCGGTAACTGTTCGTTCAACCGTTCTACAACTTTGTCGACTGGCATAGCCAACGGTTCGCCGGTGTCTGGATCCGCCGGCAGCGGCACGTCCGGCAGAACTGGTCCGCTCTCGAATTGTTCTGCTAACGACTTTCCGGTAGGCTCAGCCGGCGGGTGGGGACCTCCCTGTCCCTGTGGCGGCAAATCTGATCCACGTGCTGCACCTGCCGGCTGGCTGCTTTGGGCGGCTTCATTATCTACTGGCTGTTGAGCCGGCTGCGGTTCGCCGGCGGCCGGCTGACTTTCGGGTTTTTCGTTTTTTTGGCTCATATAACTCACTCTCACTTTCTTGGAAAATTCCTTCATCTACAAAAACGCGGTAGACCTTCGCGGCGTGGCCACTAAAGCCACTTTTCTGCCTGCCTATAAAAACAACTCGAACGATTTTGCGCTCGAGCTGGTAGCTCTTGATAAAACGCTGGAGCTGGCGGTTTGCAAAAAACTCCTCGACTTGACCTTCCTGGACGTCACCATCTTTGCCGTGCTGCCTCAGCTTCTCGACCTGTATACAGTAGCTTATCGTGCGATTGATGTGACTGTTGTCGTGTGAGCCAGGCAGCAATCTACCCTTTATGTAATCGCCGATATCTGTAAATATAAAAAACTCGCGGCCCTTCGCTGTGAATGTTTTTGTGTAGAATGTGTCTGAATTGACGCGGCGTTGGACAGAACTCCGCCCTACTTCTCTTTCCCCATTTTCTGGCTTAGAACAAGGGTCATCCGTGACCATAGTCGACTTCCTTGCTTGCTGTAAACCTTTGTACAACAAAGACTTACAGCCGGATAAGATATATTATGTTTCATTCGATTTTTGAATAAAACACAACGTTCAAGTTATTATCTGACGGTAGTCTTTTATAAAGTATGACGTTTGTCGGGACGTATGCAAGTGAAAAATTTGATTTTTTGAAATATTTTT
>Ga0255055_10002924_pt1 | contig 11752 bp, 11 predicted proteins | sample JV7_2_27_MG_FD_188633 | JGI IMG/M metagenome (GOLD analysis project Ga0255055, IMG submission 188633) | Seawater microbial communities from Jervis Inlet, British Columbia, Canada - JV7_2_27 | ecosystem: Environmental > Aquatic > Marine > Inlet | place: Canada: British Columbia | collected... | reverse complement strand
TCAGCCTGAGAAGTTTTTATTATAAAATCAAAAAGTATAATATTAAAAAGATATACGAATACAAGTGAAAGATAATTGACCAATTATATTAGTCGTTAGTGAATAGTCGTTAGGTTGTAGGAGCACGATGCATCGTGCTCCTACATTATAATACCTAATTTCATTCCTTCTTTTTTTCCTTAACCAATTAACCAGGCAACTAACTAGCCAACTAACTAATCTTACATGAGATATGAATTTAGTTTTACGTTTGCTGCATGTATAATGTAATGATTCACAATAATTGTATATATTGCAAATAATTGCAATTTAATGCAGTAATATTTAAAAATATATATTTTGATTTATTTCAAAAATAGCTTTTTACCAATTGATAAACAATTATTTTTTTGTTTTATTAGAAGTGCTCAATAAGTTGGCACATAAATTGCTTAATAATATAATTGGAAAGACACATATGAATAAAAAGGAGTGGAAAAAATGTCTATAAATACTAAAGGATTTTATTCTACCTTAGCTTTAAAAATGGAAGCTTCGGCTATTCGGGAGATTTTGAAATTAGTTCAAAATCCGGAAGTAATATCTTTAGCAGGAGGAATGCCGGACCCTGCTACCTTCCCCACCGAGGAATTGAATGAAGTAGTTAAACAAATATTAGCAAAAAATAGTGCTTGTGCCTTACAATACAGCAGCACCGAAGGTTTAACAGAATTAAGAGAATTTATATTGAATTGGCTGGCTGAGGTCAAGGAAAAAGCAGGTTTAGACAATATTATGATTACTTCAGGTTCTCAGCAGGGTTTAGATCTAGTAAGTAAAGTTTTATTAAATCCCGGGGATACATTAATAGTAGAATTACCCAGTTATTTGGCGGCCTTAAATGCTTTCCGCAGTTATGGAGGAGAGATGGTAGGCATCCCTATGGATGACGAAGGAATGCAGATAGATATTTTAGAAGAGACACTTACCAAACTTAAAAATAATAGGGAAAAGGTGAAATTTATCTATACTATATCTAATTTTCAAAATCCTGCGGGAGTAACTATGTCTTTAACTCGACGAAAAAAAATCCTGGAAGTCGCTAAAAAATTTGAAGTACTTATTTTAGAAGATAATCCTTACGACAAACTCAGATTTGAAGGAGAACCGATTCCTTCTATTTATTCTTTAGATAATGAAGGTTATGTAATCAGTCTGGGAACTTTTTCCAAGATATTATGTCCCGGTTTAAGATTAGCTTGGATTTTGGGAAATAAGAAAATTATTGAAAAATTAGTAATTATGAAGCAAGCAACTGATTTGTGTACTACTGCTTTAAATCAGTTAATCGCTTATGAATACTGCCGTCAGAACGATATAGATAAGAATATTGAGTCAAATGTTGAAATTTATCGAAGGAAACGAAATGCGATGTTGGAAGCCCTAGATAAATATTTCCCAGTCGAGGTTACCTGGACTAAACCGCAAGGTGGATTTTTTGTAGTTGCTACTTTACCCGAACACATAGATACAGGAGAAATGTTAAAAGAGGCAATTAAAGAAAATGTAGCTTATGTGCCTGGTGGTTCATTTTTTGCTGATGGAAAAGGCCAAAATACTATGAGACTTTCTTTCTGTTACCCAAGTGTGGAAGACATTGATGAGGGAATTAAAAGATTGGGAAAAGTAATTAAGAGGAGAATTAAAAAATAAGGTCTGGAAACTAAATTAGTATATAGTATGTAGAATATAGTATATAGCGAAGAAAGAAAGAAAAAAGAAGAAGAAAGAAGCAAGAAGACAAGCGAGATACCTGTCATGTTAATAACTAAATTAACTGGTAAACTGGGTAACCAAGTGACTACATAAACTTGCAAATTATATTCAAAGCTAACGACTAACGACTATTCACTAACGACTAATTTAATTGGTCAATTGGTTAATCAGTCAATTATTTTTCTAATAAAGAGGTGAACGGGAAAAATGTTAAAAACTTTTAATGAGGTTTTAAATAAAGCCAAAGAGTACGGTCCTAAAAAAATGGCAGTAGCTTCTGCAGGAGCAGAAGATGTGTTAAGGGCAGTTGAAGCTTCCCGAAAGGAAGGATTAACCGATTCAATTTTAGTTGGCAGTAAAAAAGAAATTATTCAGATAGCTGATAAAATGGATATTGACCCCACTAATTACGAGATAATTGACCAGCTTGACAAAACAGAAGCAGCCCGGTGTGCTGTAGAATTAGTACGAAATAAAAAAGCTTTTATATTAATGAAAGGCATGATAGGGACAGCAAGGATATTAAAGGCTATTTTAGATAAAGAAATCGGATTAAGGACCGATAGAATGCTTAGCCATGTTTATACCTTGCAGATTAAAGGTTATGATCGTTTACTTACTATGACTGATGGAGCTATGAGTATCAGCCCGGATTTAAAACAAAAAGCCCAGATAATTCAGAATGCTATTTATTATGCTCATTCAATGGGAATCGAGAAGCCTAAAGTAGCAGCTGTTGCAGCTTTAGAATTAGTGAATACTGATATGCCGGCAACTATCGATGCAGCTTGTTTGGCTAAAATGAGTGAGAGGGGACAGATTGTAGGTGGGATAGTGGACGGACCATTAGGTTTTGATAATGCCATTTCCAAGGAAGCAGCAAAACATAAGGGAGTTGAAAGCCCGGTTTCAGGAGAAGTAGATATTGTATTAGTACCGAATATTGAATCAGGGAATATTTTTGCCAAAGGTTTAGTCTATTTAGCTAGCGCAGTACCTGCAGGACTGCTCCTGGGTGCAATAGCTCCCGTAGTGTTAGTTTCTCGCTCAGACACTGCCCAGTCAAAATTATATTCTATCGCTTTGGGAGTATTGATGAGCGAGATGACAAAAACAAAAGTTTAATAAGGCTGGTGAGCTAAAAGAGGTGATATTTTTATGGCCAAAGATTATAAAATATTAGTGATAAATCCCGGATCTACTTCCACCAAAGTAGCATTATTCTCTAATGAGCAATTGCTATTTAATAAGAAGATTGAGCATAGTAATGAGGAATTATCCGTTTTCCATAAGATTATCGACCAATATGAGTTTCGGTTAGGGATAATTTTGAATTTCTTAAAAGAAAAAAGGATTGAACATTCTACTCTTAACGCGGTAGTGGGTAGGGGAGGATTGTTAAATCCTATTTCCAGCGGAACTTACCGGGTAAATGATAAAATGTTAGAAGACCTCCGTAAAGGAGTAAGCGGTGAACATGCTTCTAATTTAGGAGGATTGCTTGCCCATGGAATTGCTGAAAAGTTATCCATCCTTTCTTATATAATTGACCCTGTGGTGATAGACGAAATGAAACCTGTTGCCCGAATTTCTGGTATGTCAGAAATTCCTCGAATCAGTGTACTTCACGCCTTAAACCAGAAAGCAGTCGCGCGAAAAGCAGCTTTAGACTTAGGTAAAAAATATGAGAAAGTAAATTTTATTATAGCTCATTTAGGTGGAGGGATTTCAGTTGGGGTACATTGCAAAGGAAAAATTATCGATGTTAATAATGCTCTTGACGGAGAGGGTCCTTTTACTCCCGAAAGAAGTGGCGGAGTGCCTGTAGGCGCACTGGTAGAACTTTGTTTTTCTAGTAAATTTAGCAAAGATGAGATTATGAAAAAGATAAAAAGTAAAGGTGGATTAGTGGCATATTTAAACACTAATGATGTTAGAGAAGTAGTAAAGAGGATTAAACAGGAAGATAAAAAAGCGAAATTAATTTTAGAGGCTATGGCTTACCAGGTGGCTAAAGAAATCGGAGCAGGGGCTACGGTATTGAAAGGTCAGATAGATGCTATCATTTTCACCGGAGGGATAGCTTATAATAATGAATTTGTAAACATGGTAAGAGATAGAGTGAGTTTTTTATCTTTAGTTATGGTGTATCCTGGTGAAGAGGAGATGCTGGCTTTATGTGAAGGAGCTTTAAGAGTTTTAAAGGGAGAAGAGGTGGAAAAGATATATTGAATAAGAGGATAAAGATATTTGTTGGAGGTTTTGGAAGCGGAAAGACGGAAATTGCCATTAATTATTCCATATATTACAAAAAAAAACACAATCAGGTTGCTATTGTAGATTTAGATATTGTTAATCCGTATTTTAGAACTCGAGAAGCAAGAGATGTCTTAAATCTTAAAGGCATAAAAGTGATTTCCCCTGAAGGTGAGATGGTTTATGCTGATTTACCCTTAATTTCACCCGAAACAAAAGGTTTAATCCAGAATCCAGATTGTCATCTAATTCTTGATGTGGGGGGAGACGATGTAGGAACAGTCGTTTTGGGGAATTTTAAATCTTTCATTAAAGATTTAGATTATGAAATGCTGCTGGTAGTAAATTCTTACCGACCTTTTACTCAAAGTGTACCTCAAATCCAGCAAATGGCTCAGGAAATAGAAAATTCATCTCGATTGAAGATTAGCGGAATTGTTAGTAATCCTAATTTAAGCGGACAAACAGATGAAAAAATAATTAAACAGGGTCACATCTTAATAAAACAAGCATCTCAAAAATTAAATTTACCCATTAAATTCATCTGCATAGATGTGCGGTTTTCTCAAAAATTTAAGCAGGAAAATTTCGAAGAATCAATATTTTATATAAAACGTTTTATGCATTTACCGTGGAATTAAGCTTTAAAAAAGGAGAGGAAAAAGAATATGGCAAAAATTGTAGTTGATGAAGAAAGGTGTAAGGGGTGCGAATTATGTATTCCCGCTTGCCCTAAACACATTATGGTTATGTCTGAAAAATTTAACAAAAAAGGTTATCACCCGACTAAACAGATTAAACCGGAAGAATGCACCGGTTGTGCTTTTTGTGCTATGGTATGCCCAGATGTTGCTATTGAAGTATTTAAGTAAATTATTATTAAATTTAGAATATTAAAAGTTAAATTATTGCTAAGGAGGCTGAAAAATGGGAGAAAAAATCTTAATGAAAGGAAATGAAGCTATTGGAGAAGCAGCAATTCGTGCAGGATGCCATTTTTATTTTGGTTATCCGATTACCCCTCAAAGTGAATTAGCTGCCTATATGTCTAAAAAATTACCCAAGATTAAGAATGCAGTTTTTATACAAGCTGAAAGTGAAATAGTAGCAATAAATATGGTTTACGGAGCCGCTGCCACAGGAGTAAGAACCATGACTTCATCCTCGAGTACGGGAATCAGTTTGAAGCAAGAGGGAATTTCTTTTATTGCCTGCGCTGAATTACCATGCGTAATAGTAAATATGCAGAGAGGAGGCCCAGGATTAGGAAGTATACAGCCCGGACAAGCTGATTATTTTCAAGCTACCAAAGGAGGAGGACACGGTGATTATCATTTAATTGTCCTTGCTCCGTCTTCGGTGCAAGAGTTAGTAGATTTAACCATGGATGCTTTTGATTTGGCTGATAAATATACAAATCCCGCAATGATATTAGGAGATGGACTTATAGGACAAATGATGGAATCTGTAGAGTTTAAGGAAAGAAAAAAAATTGATTTGCCAGATAAAAAAGGATGGATTTTAACCGGGTGCAAAGGAAGAAAAAAACATTGTATTGTTCCCTTTAATATGGATCCTTATGAAATGGAAAAAGTGAATTTTAAAATTCAGGAGAAATATAATAAATTAAAAGAAAGAGAAGTTAGGTATGAAGCAGTTAATTTGGATAACGCTGACTTAATAATAGTTGCTTACGGAACAGTAGCTCGGATTGCTAAGACGGTAATCCAAAATGCAAAAAGTGAAGGAATTAATATCGGATTAATCAGGCCAATTACTTTATTCCCTTTCCCCGAGAGTATAATTGCTGAGGCTTCCAAAAAGGTAAATAAGTTTTTAGTAGTTGAAATGAGCTTAGGCCAGATGGTAGAAGATGTCAAATTAGCAGTGAACGGTAAAGCAGAAATTAATTTTTATGGTAGAGTAGGCGGGGTTGTACCTACACAAAGTGAAATTTTGAACGAAATAAAAAAATATTTAAAATAGATTAGTTACATTTCAGATTATATTACGGAGGTGTATAATAATATTATGAAGAAAGTTTTTGGTAGACCCAAATCTTTAACCAAAGATCCTTTTACTTATTGTCCGGGATGTCATCATGGCATTGCCCATCGCTTAGTGGCTGAAGTTTTAGATGAATTTGGGATAAGAGAGAAAACTATAGGAATAAGCCCGGTAGGTTGTGCAGTATTTACCTATGCGTTTTTTGATTGTGATATGATTTGTGCAGCGCACGGGAGAGCCCCTTCTGTAGCTACCGGAATGAAAAGATCAAAACCAGATTCTATTGTATTTACTTATCAAGGAGATGGAGATCTTGCCGCTATTGGTATGGGAGAGATAGTACATACTGCTAACCGAGGTGAGAGTATTACGGTTATATTTATAAATAATGCTATTTATGGAATGACCGGTGGACAGATGGCACCCACTACTTTAGTGGGACAGGTAACTCAAACCTCTCCTTATGGTAGAGACCCGAAAACTATGGGGTATCCTATAAAAGTAGCGGAGATGTTATCTACTCTAAAAGGAGTTGCTTATATTTCTCGGGTAGCCTTATCCAAGCCCGCCTACGTGTTGAAAGCAAAGAAAGCTATAAGAAAAGCTTTTCAATCACAGATAGAGGGCAAAGGTTTTTCTCTGGTTGAAATTCTATCTACGTGTCCTACTAACTGGGGGTTAAGTCCGATTGAAGCAAGTAAGTGGTTGGAAGAAAATATGATTCCTTATTATCCATTAGGAGAATTTAAAACTCCCGAGGAGGTGTCTTGAATGTTAGAGAGAATGATTATTTCAGGATTTGGTGGTCAAGGAATTATGTTAATGGGCAGATTATTGGCTTATGCTGCCATGTTAGAAGGGAAAAATGTTGCCTGGATGCCTTCTTATGGACCAGAGATGAGGGGAGGAACAGCAAATTGTACAGTACTTATTTCAAAAGAGGAGATCGGATCTCCAATTGTATCTCATCCCAAAACATTAATTGCTATGAATCAACCTTCGTTAGATAAATTTGAACCAAATGTAAATGAGGATGGATTGATTATCTTGAATGATTCATTAATAGAACGTAAATTAAGCAGGAATGATGTTAATGTGATAAGGATTCCTGCAGATGATATTGCTGATAAGCTAGGTAATTCAAGGGCAGCCAATATGGTAGTTTTAGGTGCTTATGTTAAAAAATCAGGAGTCGTAAAGATGGAAACCATATTTAAGGCCTTAGAGAAGGCTTTGACCGGACGTAACCAAAAATTAATGGATGTAAATAAGAAAGCTTTGAAGCAAGGAGCAGAATTAGTAAAACAGTGATAAAATAGCTTCATAGTTTATGGGCGATGTGTATATACTATTCTGGATAGAAGTACATATCCCTGTTAAAACTAAAAATTCCAAGCGAAAAACGAAAAACCATAATTTAAAACTAAAAACCTATATAGCGCGCAGTGGGTAGCGTTAAGCGTATAGGTCTGGGATAAATCATTTATCAAATTAAAAACGTAAAGCGGAATATGCAAAGTCATAATTCAAAATTTAAAACTTTTTAATAAAGGACTACTATTAATGTAGGAGTCGAATTTATCCGCCCTACATTTGTTTGTATAATAAACGCTTCTTGTTATACACTAAGATATAATATATGTAATACGATATACGATATACTAATAAAGAAAGGGGATAAATTAATGGTGAACGAAAAAGGGTTGGTAGAATCTTTTATGGAATTAGTTAGGATAGACAGCATATCCAGGGAAGAGAGGAATCTGGCTGACTTTTTAGTAGAAAAGTTAGAAGATTTAGGATTAGAAGTTATAGTTGATCAAGCCGGTGAAAAGGTAAAATCTAATAGCGGAAATATAATAGCTCGTTTTAAGGGAAATATTAAGGAGGCAACTCCTATTATGTTTTCCGCTCATATGGATACAGTTGTCCCGGGGAAAAACATTAATCCCCTTTGCGATGGAGAAAAAATTGTAAGCGATGGAAAAACAATTTTAGGAGCAGACGATAAGGCAGCAATTGCCGCTTTATTAGAATCACTGCATATTATTAAGAAAAAAAATATTTCACATGGTGATATAGAGATTATATTTTCCATTTGTGAAGAAGTAGGCTTAAAAGGGGCAAAAAATTTAGATATCTCCGAGCTAAATGCCCGAATGGCTTTTGTTTTAGATGCTGGTGGTCGGATTGGGAAGATTTATACTACGGCACCATCTCAGAATTCTCTGGAAATTATTATTCATGGAAAATCTGCACATGCCGGTGCAAATCCCGAAGAAGGTATTAATGCTATCCAGGTAGCCGGATTTGCTCTTTCCCGGATGAAGTTAGGTCGGATAGATGAAGAGACTACGGCTAATATTGGAGTTATTTCCGGTGGTAATGCTACTAATATTGTTCCTGATAAGGTCACATTAAAAGGAGAGGTCAGGAGCAGAAAAGAAGAAAAATTGGAAAAATATACTGAAAAATTAAAACAAATAATCGAAGATACTGCTCAGGAATTTAAAGCAAAGACGGAGATAAAGATTAATAAGGAGTACCGTTGCTACAATTTGTCCCCTGATGATCAAGTAGTTAATATATCAATAAAGGCAGCAAAAGATATAGGATTACAGCCATTATTATGTCCTAGCGGAGGGGGGAGCGATGCCAACGTATTTAATAAGAAGGGTTTCCCCTCAGTTGTTTTAGCAGTGGGCATGGAGAAGGTTCATACTTTGGAAGAATATATCCTTATTAAAGAATTAAAAAATACAGTAAAATATATTCTGTCTATTATAAATACTGTAGCCTCAGGAGAATAATTAGATGAATAAAGAGGATTCTTTAGAAGAGAAAACTTTATCTTCCACTTATATCTATCAGGGAAAAATTATCAGCCTTCGTCAGGATAAAGCAAAACTTCCTGACGGTCGGGAGACTGTTAGAGAAATAGTTGAACATCCCGGGGCAGTAGTTGTTTTAGCTTTGACTGATGATAATAAGGTAGTAATGGTTAGACAGTTCAGAAAACCGGTAGATGAAGTTTTATGGGAACTACCAGCGGGGAAAGTTGAACCAGGAGAAGATCTGAAAAACTGTGCCCTAAGGGAATTAGAAGAAGAGACCGGTTATTATCCCCGGAAGATTAAAAAACTGATAACTTTTTTCTCTACTCCCGGTTTTTGTAATGAAAAACTTACCCTCTTTTTAGCAGAAGATTTAGAGGAAAAAAATAAAAATGAAGATACTGACGAATTTATTGAAGTTGAACTAATCAAACCAAACGAAGCCCTAAAATTGGTACAAGAAAATATTATTAAAGATGCTAAGACGATTATTGGAATATTATACTTAGTATCGAGTAAAAACAGTATCGAGTATTGTGCATATAGTATCGAGTCAAAAAAGAAAAAGAAAAGAAAGATTTAAGATAGTATTATATAGTATATAATGAAGAAAGAAGAAGACAGAAGCCAGTATCCGGAAGCCAGAAGCAAGGGCGTATTGCATAAGCCCTTGCAACTAAAAACCAACAATAAAAACTAAAAATCAGTAATTATCGACTGAATTGACTGATAGACTGGAAAATCGTTAGACTGGAAGATTTTAAAGGAATTGCAAATGAAGAAGTATTTCATGGATTTCCATGTGCACATTGGTAGAAGCAACAGCGGAGCTCCTATAAAAATAACTGCTTCCAGAGATTTAACTTTTGCCAACATTGCCCGGGAATGTAAATACAGAAAAGGGATTGATATTGTAGGTATTGTTGATTGCGCTTCACCTGAAGTAATTGATGATATTTCCCAGTTAATTAACAACGGAGAAATGAAACCTTTAAAAGAAGGTGGCTTAATTTATCAGGACAAAGTAACTGTTATTTTGGGCTCAGAAATTGAAACCAAAGAAAAAGGTGGAGGGCATTCCCATCAAATAGCCTATTTCCCTTATTTTGAAGATATAAAAGAATTTAGCAAGGCACTATCTCTGCTGGTTACCAATGTAAGTTTAAGCACTCAAAATTGTAAAATTAGTGCCCAGGAAGCCTTCCAAATTATAAATCAGATTGGGGGGATTTTAATCCCCGCCCATGCTTTTACTCCCCATAAAAGTGTTTATGGGAATTGTGTCAGAAGATTACCGGAGATGCTTAGCAGGGCTACATTAAAAAAGATTCCTGCTATAGAATTAGGGTTAAGTGCAGATACAGAAATTGCCGACAAATTGAAAGAATTGGCTAAGTATACTTTTTTAACTAATTCAGATGCACATTCTCTACTTAAGATTGGAAGAGAATATAATATAGTAGAAATGGATAAGGCAAATTTTAAAGAAATACTTTTAGCCTTGCAAAGAAAAGAAGGAAGAAAAATAACTGCTAATTACGGCCTTGACCCTAAACTGGGCAGATATCATCGAACTTTTTGTGAAATCTGTAATTATACTGCCACCAATAATCCCCCAATTTATAAGTGTGAAAAATGCGGGAGTGATAAAATAGTAAAAGGCGTTTTTGATCGGATTGTGGAAATCGGAGATTACCAACAATCTATTTCTCCTCCTCACCGGCCACCCTATTATCATCAGGTTCCTTTAGAGTTTGTACCCAGCGTGGGTAAAAAGACCCTGAATAAATTGTTTGGTTACTTTGGCACTGAAATGAATATACTACACAAAGCTTCTTATCAGGAAATTAGCCAGGTAGTAGGATTTGAAATTGCTCAGAATATAATTTTAGCCAGAAAGGGACTTTTAAAGTTAAATCCAGGTGGTGGTGGAAGGTATGGAAAGGTTAAAAAGAAAGAAAAAATCTCCGAAGATAAAAATTTACAGCTAAATTTTTAATTTAATTTATTTTTTGATTTTCCCCCAAAAAAAATAAAGCAAGTTATCTTAAACTAGTTGATGTATATTAAAAATAATCAACTAGTATTTTTTTTAAAATATTTTTATAAAAAAAGAGGAAAATTAAAACTTTTGTAGAATGTATTAATACGAAGGTAAATTTATGGGTTTTAAAAAGGAAAATATTTCATTAATTATACAAATTGATAATAATATGTAGGTGATTTATATTTGAGATTTTCATCTGATTTACTGGAAGAAATAAGGAATCGTTGCGATATTGTAGATATTATTTCAGATTACGTACATTTAAAGCCAGCGGGAAAGGGATTTAAGGGATTATGCCCCTTTCATGAGGAAAAGACCCCTTCTTTTATGGTGAGCCCTGAAAAGCAGTTATTTCATTGTTTTGGGTGTGGGGAAGGGGGCAATGTTTTTAATTTTCTTATGAAATACGAGAAACTTAGTTTTTTTGAAGCAGTAAAGATGTTAGCGCAAAAATCAGGCGTACCTCTCCCGGTAGATGAAGAAAAAGAAAATATTCTTCACAAAAAAGAAGAAAGATTATATAAATTAAATAATCTGGTCGCAAATTATTACCGAGAATGTTTATTTAGGACCAATCAAGGAAAAAAAGTAATAAATTATTTTAAAAAAAGAGGAATTAACGATACCAGTGTCGAAAAGTATAAATTAGGTTATGCTCTCCCCAGCTGGGATGCATTGAGCAACTTTTTAAAGAAAAAAGGGTATTCTTACGAAGAGCTAATTAAAGCCGGACTAATAAAAAAGAGTAAAATAGAAGGAAAATATGTCGACTATTTTAGAGATAGGATAATTTTCCCTATCTTTAACTTATCGGGGAGGGTAATAGGTTTTGGAGGCAGGGTTTTAGATGATT
>Ga0255055_10002923_pt1 | contig 11752 bp, 14 predicted proteins | sample JV7_2_27_MG_FD_188633 | JGI IMG/M metagenome (GOLD analysis project Ga0255055, IMG submission 188633) | Seawater microbial communities from Jervis Inlet, British Columbia, Canada - JV7_2_27 | ecosystem: Environmental > Aquatic > Marine > Inlet | place: Canada: British Columbia | collected... | reverse complement strand
CTTGGAGGAGCACCGGAAGCTCTTGGCCGGGGCCAAAGAGGAGACCCACGCACTCATCAATGAGGCGAAGGGTGTGGCCCAAGCCGAACGTGAGCAGCTCCTTGCCAAGACGCAGGAAGAGCAGTCAAAGATGCTCGAGCGGGCGAAACGCGAGATCGATGCCGAGCGCGAGCGGGCAGTCGACCAACTCCGTCACGAGGCAGTGGAGATATCACTGGCCGCGGCCGCCAAGCTCATTCAAAAGCGGCTGGACAGCGATGCCGACCGCAAGATCGTCGAGGAGTACATCGGCTCGCTGGGGAGTGACCTGAAGTGAGAGACCCGACCATAGCGAGGAACTACGCGGAAGCGCTGTTCGAGCTGGGCGAGCGTCTCGACCAGACTGAGCGGTTTGCCGAACTGATGGCGGCCCTGTCAACGGCGATTCTGTCGGATCGAACGATCAGGGTGGCCATCGAGTCCCCACGGGTTTCCAAGACCGCGAAGCAGCGCATGTTGGAGAAGGCGCTGCGGGATTTTGCTCCGCTAGCGTTCGTGCGGTTCCTTGGCGCGGTGATCAAACGCAGCCGGCAGGAGCTGCTGCCGATCATCAATGACCAATACTCCGTGCTCGTGGACGAGAAGTTCAATCGACTGCGGGCTGGTGTCACGTTGGCGAGGGAGCCTGACGAAGCATTGCGGGAGGCGGTGCGAGTGAGGCTCAGTGAAGTGACGGGCAAGGAAGTCATCCCACACTTCCGTACTGACCCGGCGATCCTCGGAGGGTTGATCCTTCGACTCGGCGACCGGATCATCGATGGGTCGCTTCGCCGGCGGATGATGACACTGAAGCGGCAGCTGTTGGCTGGGTAAGAGACAACTCAAAGAGTAGCACTGGTCGTCTTCGTCGTCTTCGTCGTCTCGGTCGTCTCCGTCGTTAGGTGTGAGACGACAAGGACGACAAGGACGACGGGGACGACGTTTGTATTGAGGAGAAACACATGACAACCAAAGTCGGTTTCATCGGACTCGGTGCCATCGGGCAGCCGATGGCTGTGCACATTGCGCGGGCCTTCGATACCATGGTGTGGAATCGAACGCGGGCACGCGCTGAGGAGTTCGTGCAGAAAGAGAACGCCTCCGTCGCGGACGATCCGGCGGCACTCGTGCGCTGGGCCGACGTGGTCATCACCTGCCTGCCGACTTCCGTCGAAGTCCGGGAAGTCATCGAGCAGGCCGGTGGCGGCTGGAAGGAAAGTCAACTGCTCGTCGACGCAACGTCTGGCGACCCTGCCGGATCCCGCGCGGCTGCTGAGTGGCTGAAGGGGGTCGGCGTCGGATTCGTCGATGCCCCGGTTTCCGGTGGGACGAGCGGCGCCGAAGCGGGTCAGCTCACTGTGATGCTCGGCGGTGAGGAGCCGTGGATCGGCCGTGCTCGTGAGGCTGTGGCCCCGTTTGCGGGCAAAGTCGTACATGTTGGCCCGGTGGGCACCGCTGATGCGCTCAAGGCGTTCAATAACGCATTGCTCGCCATCAACATCCAAGCCTCCGGCGAAGCGTTGGCAGCCCTGGTCAAGCTCGGGGTTTCGGGTGAAGCCGCTCTCGATGTGATCAATGCCTCGAGCGGCCGATCGAACGTGACGGAAAACCTGATCCCCGAGCGCGTGCTGTCACGTGAATGGCCTCGCACTTTCAGACTGGCACTACTCGACAAGGACGTCGGGATCGCCCTCAAGGTCCTCGAGGATACTGGTGTTCCGTCAGACGCGATCGGCGTAGCCAAGAAAGTCTACGCGGAAGGACGTGCCATTCTCGGCGAAGAGGCGGATCACGTGGAGTTGATCAAGGAAATAGAGAAGAAGGCAGGGGTGGAGATCAGGTAAGACGACATGAACGACAGAGACGACTGAGACGACACCATCACCTTGTCGTCTTCGTCGTCCTTGTCGTCCGTCCTAGAACTCCACTTCCGGCACCTCCGCCGCCCCCTCCTCCGCCTCGAAGTACTCCCTGGGCCCGGCCCCGATCGATTTCGCTGTGAGTACCTGCGGGAACCGGCGGATGTAGGCGTTGTATTCGCGCACGGCGTTGTTGTAGTCCTGTCTCGCCGTGGAGACCCGGTTCTCGGTGCCCTCGAGTTGGTCCTGCAGCATCCTGAAGTTCTCATTTGACTGGATCTCGGGGTTGTCCTCGACAATTGCGAGAAGCCGGCCAAGCGCCGAGTTGAGGGTCTGATTCGCCGCGGCCATCTCTGTGAGTTCTCCTCCATCGATGGCGCCGCCCAAGCGAGATCGCGCGTCGGTGATCTCCTCGAAGATCGCCAACTCTTGGGCGGCAAAGCCCTTCACCGTGTTCACCAGGTTTGGGATGAGATCGGCGCGACGCTGGAGCGCGACCTCGATCTGACTCTGGAATCCGTTGACCTGTTCGTCCAGGCTTTGAATTCGATTGTATCCACAGCCGGAAGCCATCAAGGCCACACCGGCGACGATAATGCTTGCTCGCTTCATGCTCAACTCCCCTGCTTCGGCGCTCCGGGAGCGCCGGCGGTGTCATACGTGTCCACGAATCTTGCCAGCCGCTCGACCTGCTCGACATAGCGATCGCCAATGGGATCGTAGGCCCTGAGTGACGGAACGTTGTGACCCACGAGCTTGTCCAATACCCAATCGAAGGCTGTCGCATCGAGGCCGGCGACGGCGGCAGTCTCGCGAACCAGCCTCTTGGGCGTCTGCGGTGGTTCCTCTCCGGTCAGTCGCAAGACGGCCCGAAACAGCACGAAGAACGTACCGACGGAGTCCAGCAGGAGGTCCTCCAGTGCCTTGCCCCTCGGAACGGCCGCGACAAACTCCGTGCGCAACCGCAGCAGCTTCCCCCGTACCTCGCGCTCCAACTCCCGGCGTAGATCCTCTGGCGTCGTAGTGACCGCGGCAAAGGGATCATCTCCTCTGAGGAGCCGGTGGGCTTCCCGCATGTCCTCGATCTCGATGGGGAAGACGTCCGTGGATGAGCGCCACTCGTCCTCGGCAAACACGAGGGGCGCTGCGCTTCCCTTCTTGACCCAGTCGGCAATCGGCCCCTCGACCGCGCGCAGCCCCAGCGGTGAGGCATCTCGCACAATCAACAGCGTAGTGAGTGCCTTCTCACCATCGCGCGTGTCGTGACGCACGGCCGGACCGTAGAGACAGAACGTGACCAGGTTATCGCCCAGCTTCTCCTCCAGCTGGGCTGCCAATTGCTCGACCTTCGCTTGTAGATCTTTCGTCATCAGAAACTCCCTCCGGCTCCGCCTCCGCCGAAACCGCCTCCACCGCCGAATCCCCCGAAACCGCCTCCTCCAAATCCCCCGCCTCCGAAGCCACCTCCGTGCCAGCCACCGCCACCGCCTCTGCCACTCATCAAGATCGAGAGCAGTAGCCAAGACCAGCCGCTTCCGCCGCGGGAGTAGCGCCTACCGTGATAACCATGGCGGTGTCCCAGAACGCCGCGCATGAGCGGCAATACCACCATGAACAGGATGAGAATGAACAGCAACCCACCGATGCCCGAGGACGGTCGGGTGCGTGTGGGCGGCCTGGACACCGGGGCTGGCGCTCTGCCTGTCAGCTCGAACCCGAACTCCCGGGCGTACGCTTCAGCCAGAAGCCACACCCCGGCTACGAGCCCCTCCGCGTAGCTGTTCCGCTCGACCGCCGCGCGTCCGACGGCATCACGGATCTGGCCTGCCCGGGCGTCCGTTATGAACCCCTCGGACCCAGTGCCCGTGGCGATGAACAGGTCCGCCCGCCCGTCTCCGGGGCGTTGCCCGGGTCTGAAGAGTAGGACGACACCCGCGTTCCGTGCCTGGTCTCCAGGGCCTCCCATGGCCCCAACTCCCCATTCCCGGCCGATATCCCGAGCGACATCGCTCGGCGCGCGCCCCCCAAGATCCGACAGCGTAACCACCGCGATCTCCCCTCCGGATTTGGAGCGGACCTCCTGGATCACCGCTGTCATCCGCTGCTCAGCAGCGGCGTCGATCACGCCAGCGAAATCGTTGACGAACCCGACGGGATCCGGGATCTGGAACTGCAAGACGAGGGTGAGGAGCAGGGCGGTCATCAGGGAAAGATAACGGTCACCAGCGGGACTAGAAGGACTTGGATCTCCGGCTATCCAGCCTCAGTCCCAAATCCAGCGCGATCCGCTGGGCCTCCCGGTACTCGACTGACGTGATCGAGCGATTCAGCTCGACGTAGTTCGTGGAAGTAACCTTCCCAGCCGGTCGGTACTGATCCATCAGATTGACGTAGGTGTTGGGACTCAGCTCTGCGGCGATCCACTGCAGGATCGCTTGGGTCTGCTCCAGCTGCCCCGGCATGACCAGGTGCCGCAGGAGCACGCCCCGCTGAGCAATTCCCTTCGCGTCCAGGACCAAGTCGCCCACCTGCCGGTGCATCTCTCTCAGTGCTGCACGAGCGACTTCTGGGTAGTCCTCGGCCTTGAGATGGACCCGGCTCAGGTCAACCGACCAATACTTGAAGTCGGGCATGTAGATGTCGATGACCCCGTCCAGTTCTTGGAGACTCGCGAGGGCGTCATACGCCGATGTGTTGTAGACGAGGGGAATGTTGAGGCCGCCGTCCACCGCGACTGCGACCGCCTCGATGACCTGAGGGACGACATGCTCTGGCGTCACGAAGTTGATGTTGTGGCACCCGGCCTGCTGCAGCGCCAACATTGTGGCGGCGATCTCCTCAGGTGGCGAGCCCATGGCTGCGGAACCCGGGCGTACGGCCTGACTAATGTCGTAGTTCTGACAGAAGACGCATCGAAGATTGCAGTGGGCGAAGAAGATCGTTCCCGAACCGTTCCATCCCCTCAGGCAATCCTCCTCGCCGAAGTGCTGAAAGGCACTGCTGACAACGGCGAAGCGCCCAGTCTTGCATGCGGCCCACTTGTCCTCGAAGCGATCGACGCCACAGTCACGTGGGCAAGCCCGGCAGTCGCGCAACGACTGTACTGCTCGCCTGGCGCGTGATCGGAGCTCGTCTCTGGTCAATTCCTGATAGGCAGGTCTGGCCATCTCTCAGCCTCTTCCCACGATTCTAGCCCCAAATCGACCTCAGAAGCGAGGGTGTGGGCGGTGCGACTCGACACACGCGTGTTTACCTTTCGCCGAGTCAGTACCACCCTTCCCCCTGGGGAATGTTGATGGCAAAGAAGCGCCGAACTGAGCTTCTGACAGGCCGCGAGGGCAATCGCCGGACCTTCTTCAGCGAGACGGTTGGCCGGCTCGTGGATGAAGTGGTGCGCCGCACTGAGCGTCGCGTGTCACCGTTGCCCGTCTTCAGGCCACCGGGGGCTATCGAAGAGATCGGCTTCCTCGCGGCCTGCACTCGGTGCGGTGACTGCATGGACGTGTGTCCGGCCCGGGCCATCGTCAAGGCCCCTGCTGGGGCGGGTCTCGCTGCTGGGACGCCGATGATCGACCCGACGCTGCAGCCCTGCACCGTGTGTGATGACATGCCGTGCGTACGCTCGTGCGAGACCGGTGCGCTCGTCTTTCCCGACAAATTGTGGGAGGGGTATCGGCTGGCCACGTTGGAGCTGGTGCCGGAGCGCTGCATTGCGTTTCAAGAAGTGGAATGTGGAACGTGTGCCCGTGTCTGTCCGGTGGGGAAGGATGCGCTGAGCCTTGATGATGTCGGACGACCGGTTATCCATGCGGAGCACTGTGTGGGCTGTGGTGTCTGCGTTCGTGCCTGCGTGACCACACCCTCATCGCTCAAATTGCATCGATTGGAATGAATGGAGTGTGACTGTGGACCTGCCACATCGTGTCGAGAAGCCGTGGGGCTACGAGGTGATCTGGGCGAAGACGGATCGGTACGTGGGAAAGATCTTGCACATCGAGCCTGGACATCTGCTCAGCCTGCAGTACCACGAAAGGAAGGACGAGACGATCTACGTCCATCGAGGTGAGATCATCTTCCGGGTGAGAATCGGCGATGAGTTGAAGGAGATCCCCATGCGCGAGGGCGATCTCTATCACGTGACGCCGGGCACCGTGCATCAGATGGAGGCGATCGTTCCCAGTGACTTGCTGGAAGCATCGACTCCGGAGCTGGACGACGTCGTTCGACTCGAAGACCGCTACGGGAGGGTGTGATGAAGGTCATTCTGCCAGTGGCGGGGAAAGGCACGCGGCTCCTTCCAATCACCAAGCATGTACCCAAGCCGCTGGTGCACGTGGCCGGACGTCCCGTGCTCGACTACTTGATGGACATCCTCTCGGCTTTGGATCTGGAGGAGTTGATCTTCATTACTGGGCACCTCAAGGAGCAGATCGAGACGTATGCTCGGAGCAGCTACGACGTACCCGCCAGATTCGTCGAGCAACAGGTCCAAGATGGGACCGCGGGTGCGGTCAACCTCGCGCGACCTTACGTGGATGGACCAGTGTTGATCGTGTTTGTCGATACGGTGTTCGACGCCGATCTGTCGATCGTGGAGACGACGGACGCGGCGGGCATCATCTGGGCGAAGGAAGTTGAGGACTACCAGCGGTACGGCGTGATCGTAACGGACAACGACGGGTACATGCAGCGCATCGTGGAGAAGCCGAGCGAGCCCGTCTCAAAGCTCGCGAACATCGGTCTCTACTATGTCCACGACTGGCAGAGCCTGTTCGAGGGGATCGACGAGACCCTCGCCGGGCCACAGATGAAAGGCGAGTGGTTTCTCACCGACGCCTTCCAGTACATGATTGACCACGGCAGGAAGCTCAAGACTGCCGAAGTCGCTGGCTGGTACGATTGTGGAAAGGTCGAGACGGTGCTGTCGACCAATCGACATCTGCTACAGCACGGCCGCAGCCGTCCACCCACCACTTCGGCTGGAGTGACGGTCGTTGATCCAGTGTACGTCGCCGACGGCGTAACGCTGGACCATTGCACCATCGGTCCCAACGTGTCGATTGATGAGGGAGCGACAGTACGCGGCAGCAGCCTTCGAGACACGATTGTCGGTGCGCGGGCCGTCGTCGAGGATGCGACGATCTACCACTCACTGGTTGGCGAGGATGCCGTCGTGCGAGGTCAGACGCTCGACAACATGGTCGCAGCGAAAGATGAGGTAGCGGAGGCTCCATGATACGTGATGCGATCCTGGCGCTCCGTGATGACACGGAACTCGACGAGATCCTGAAGGCTCCGCAGGTCGTCATCTACAAGCACAGCAACCGGTGCGGGATCAGCACGGCGGCCCAGCTCGAAGTGCGGCACTTTGCCGAGACCCACGCGGACGTTCCGATCTACCAGGTCGACGTCGTTGCACAGCGGCCGCTCTCACGGACGATCGCTGACCGGCTCGGTATTCGCCACGCATCACCACAGGTTCTTCTGGTACGGAACGGTGAGCCGGTGTGGGACACGTCCCATTTCCGGGTTACTGCACACGCGATCGAGAAGGCCATTGCAGGCATCTGAAGCGACGCCGCCATTGTTCCTCAATGGCCTGCGGAAGGCCCTTCCGTACCGTTATCTCCTTCCACTCGCCGCGGTCATGGGGCTTGCGCCGTTTCGGACACAGCCACATCTCATCGAGAAGCTCACAATGCTGTTCGACGGCACGCTCTCACGGCCGAGTGATATCTTCGACCTAGTGTTGCATGGGGGACCGTTGGGATTTCTCCTGATTCGAGTAGGTGCGGATGTCGTGGTGAGGATGAACAAGCCGGAGTCGGGAACCACCTGACCAGACGTGAGGAGGACGCGTAGCATGACCAGCACACTTGACCGGCGCGAATTCGTACGCTCGGCGGCAACCGTGGCTGCAGCGTCGACGTTGGCGCCCAAGCTGCTCACCGCTGAACCTCCCAGTGTGTACGCACCGAAGAGCGTGAAGCCCGTTGTCATTTCCGACTCGAGCGGACTCCTGTACAAGAACGGTGGTCCTTTGTGTGCCGTCGAGAAGGCGTTCGGGATGATTGTGGACGGTGCGGACGTGCTCGATGCACTGATCGCAGGGGTCAACATCCCCGAGCTAGATCCGGAGGAGAGAGGTATCGGGTACGGTGGCCTCCCCAATGCCGACGGGGTCGTCCAGCTGGACGCGTGCTGCATGCACGGGCCGAAGAAGTGGGCTGGCGGCGTCGCGGCATTGGAAGGAGTGCGCACGCCATCGCTTGTGGCCAAGGCTGTGATGGAACACACGGACCATCACCTGCTGGTCGGTAAGGGAGCACAGGAGTTTGCGCGGAGCATGGGGTTCACCATCGAGGACGATCTCAATACGGAACACTCACGGGCGTTGTGGCTCGAGTGGAAGCGTCGGATCGACCCTGAACACTTCCTGGATCCGCAGGAACGGATTCGTCGTGGCTATGAGATCGGGCTCGATATGCTGCGTGAGGGGCTCATCAGCGAGAGTCACTTCTGGGGAACCATCAACTGCAACGGTATCGGTCCGTCAGGCGACGTCTGTGGGGTGACCACAACGAGCGGCCTGTCGTGGAAGATCCCGGGTCGGACGGGGGATTCGCCCATTCTCGGTGCGGGTCTGTACGTCGATGGCGATGTCGGCGCTGCGGGGTCCACTGGTCGGGGAGAGGCGAACCTCTTCAACCTCTCTTCGTTCTTGATCGTTGAACAGTTGCGCGGTGGCATGCAACCCAAGGACGCCGGCATGGAAGGGCTCAAGCGGATCCGCGCTAACACGGTCGAGCAACGCCTCCTCAACGAGCGTGGACTTCCGAACTTCAACGTACGTTTCTTCGTGCTGAACAAAGCAGGTGAGTATGCAGGGGTGACCATGTACGCGTCGGGAGAGACCGAATACGCAGTCTGCACCGAGAATGGTGCTGAGGCACAGCACCTGGAGCCGCTATTGGAGGGTACGCCTTGAGCACGTCGCCCTCGTTCAGCGAGCTCATCGACTCGTACCTCGACTTGCGATGGAACATGGACCCCGTCGCGGCCACGGCTGCTGGGGTGAGACATCACGATCATCGATTGGGGGTCTTTGGGTCGGAGGATGTGAAGCAATTCGTGGCGGCCCTCAAGTCGCTGAGTGGGGCCCTCGAAGAATGCGACGTCGAGTCTCTGGATGAGGAGATCGATAGGACAGCCTTGCTCGACGAGCTGCGATTTACGGTTCACCACTTCGAGCAGGAGCAGCCTCACGTCATGAACCCGACGTTCTGGCTGACCCATGCACTCGATGGGTTGTATTTCCTGCTCGCCCTCACAGATCGCACCCATGCAGAACGCAGTGATGCCGCAGCAGGTCGAGTGCGCAATCTCCCGGCCTTCTTCGAGCTGGCGACGACGACGCTTCGGGACTGCCCGGTCGTCTTCGTCGAAACGGCACTGCAAGTGGCCGAGCAGTCCTTGCCGTTGCTCGATGAAGTCGAGCGCGAGCTGATGCCGGCGGAGGATGAGGGATTCGTGGCAGCGTGTGCCAGTGCCCGCATGGCCATCGTCGAGTTTTCCGACCACATGAGGAGTGACCTCCTCGAGAACGGAAGCGGGGACTTCGCGATCGGCGAGGACGCGTTCAACTTCCGACTACACTTCCAGCATGCGCTCCGTAGCACGGCTCCGGAGCTCTGGCGGTATGGTCTCTCCCTCATTCAGGAGGTCGAGACGCAGCTCGATTCCATGGCTGCGGAGATTAAACCCGGAACAGGGTGGCGGGATTTGGTCGACCGATTCAAGGCAGACCATCCCGCATCACACGAACTCGTTGATGCCTACGACACCCACATGGAGCGAGCTCGCCGGTTCGTCGAGGACCATGGTCTCGTGTCCGTGCCTGCCGGAACCCTGCAGGTAGTCGCGACGCCCGCATTCCTGCGGCCACTCATCCCCTTTGCAGCGTACCAGCCGCCCGGGGCGTTTTCCGGTGTCCGCCTGGGGTGGTTCTACGTAACCCCTCCGGACGCTCTGGCGGACGAAGAACTGGAAGAGCAAATGCTGCGGGGTCACTGCGAGTACGATCTTCCCTCGACAGCGCTCCATGAGGGGTATCCGGGTCATCACCTCCAGTTCCTCACGGCACAAGCACTCCCGAGTCCCGTGCGCAAGACCGTTGGAACGCCCCTGACGATCGAAGGGTGGGCGCTCTATTGCGAGGAGATGATGCGCGAGGCCGGCTTCTATACTGCAGTCGAAGAGCAGCTGTTCCAGAAGGTGGCACTACTGTGGCGCGCCTGCCGGATAGTGTTGGACGTCGGGTTGCACACCCGGGGCATGACGTTCGACGAGGCCGTCGCGTTGCTGGTTGAGCGAGTCGGATTCGATCGATCGCAGGCCGAGTCAGAGGTGCGCCGGTACTGTGCGGAGCCCACCTATCAACTGTGCTATGCTGTCGGGTTCCGTGAGCTGATGGAGTTGCGTGCGGCATATGAGGAGGCGCGAGGTCCGGACTACTCACTGCGACGCTTCCACGACGAAGTCCTCGGGTACGGTGGGCTTCCTGTGAGCCTGATCCGGTGGGGCATGGGACTCGATGAGTAGAGGCAGAACAGAGGCAGGGTAGGCCAGCATGACGTTGCGTGAAAGACTTCGTCGCGCCCGTGAGATCTACGAGGGCATCTACATCGCACCGTACCGATCACAGATCCAGCGCGAATACCTGCGCGAGCGCGATCTGTTCTTCCTTGTCGGATTCAGCGATCTCCTGGGAGTGCCCAACCCGGTGACATTCTACACACTCGAGCTCTATCCGGAGCTGATCGAGCAGTTCCATCAGTGGCATCTCCGCATGGGCATGCCGCAGGCTCCTGACGGGGGGTTCAGATGCTGCTAGGGACCTGGAGTTCGTAGGGCCAGCTGATGCCCGAGGCAATACTCGATCGACAGGTGCTGTTCTTTGGCGGGAAGGGTGGTGTGGGTAAGACCACGCTCGCCACGGCCTTCTCGCTGCTCTCGGCCGATCGGGGAGTGCGAACGCTCCTCGTGTCCACTGACCCGGCCCACTCGACTGCAGACATTCTCGACCAGGAACTCGGACCCGAGCCTCGGTCCGTCGGATCCAATCTGCAGGCGATGGAGATCGATCCGGCCCTCGAGGCTGACCGGTACATCAGAGAAGTGAAGGCGCGGATTGCCGATGTAACCGCCCCCCGCATTGTGGCGGAGGTCGAGCGTCAGATAGACATCGCTCGGGTGACACCGGGTGCAGAGGAAGCTGCGCTGTTCGAGCGATTCACGCGTCTGATTGATGAGCTGGGCGACGGTTATGACCGAATAATCTTCGACACGGCTCCCCTCGGCCACACCCTGAGGCTGCTGGCGCTTCCCGAGCAGCTCACGCTCTGGATCCACGGCCTCATTGGACGTCGCAAGAAGGTGAATGTGCTCGGGAAGATGTGGCGTTCCGTCGCAGGAGCATCTGCGGGGGATGACTTGGGTCGAGAGGACCCGGTCTTAGCGGCCCTGCAGGAGCGAAAAGGCAGGTTCGAGCGAGCGCGGGCGGTGATTACGGATCGTCGCAAGGCCGCGTTCGTCTTTGTGGTGATCCCAGAGCGACTGCCACTCCTCGAGACCCAACGTGCCGTGGAAACCCTGGAACGCTACGATATCCCCGTCGGTGCCGTGATCGCGAATCGCGTATCGCCCGATGGCGACGACGGAGCGAGGCCACCGGCGGAGCAGGAATGCCTGGAGCAGATTGCCCGATCGTTCGGGAATCGCCCGATATTCCATGTTCCCCGGATGGAGGTGGACATCCACGGTGAGGGACCGCTACGGCGACTGGCAGAGTTGATCATTCGCCCTACATTTGGCAC
>Ga0255055_10002922_pt1 | contig 11754 bp, 13 predicted proteins | sample JV7_2_27_MG_FD_188633 | JGI IMG/M metagenome (GOLD analysis project Ga0255055, IMG submission 188633) | Seawater microbial communities from Jervis Inlet, British Columbia, Canada - JV7_2_27 | ecosystem: Environmental > Aquatic > Marine > Inlet | place: Canada: British Columbia | collected... | reverse complement strand
TACATGCCGTTCGCTTCCAAGGTCGGGGTGAGCCGCAAGATCGACAGCCGCGAGGAGCGAAGCCGGCTGAGGGAAATGCTCTCCGGGATGATGGCGAAGGAGTCCGGTGGCGTGATCGTGCGAACGGTGGCGGAGGACCTGACTGAAGGGCTGGTGAAGCGGGAGCTCAAGTCGCTCATCGCGCAGTGGAAGAAGATCAAGCGCAAGGCCCACTTCGTGCGGCTTCGCGTGCCGTCTCTGGTGCACGAGGAGACGTCGCTCACGAGCGGCATCACGCGGGACCTCCTCAGCGACAAGGTGGACGGGGTGATCGTCGACTCCAAGGAGGTGTTCAACGAGATCCGGCGCTACCTCAAGGAGGTGGATCCCGATCTGGTGGACCGGGTGACCCAGTACAAGGAGCCGGCCCCGCTGTTCGACAAGTACGATCTGGAGACGGAGATCCGCGAGCTGTTCGACAAGCGGGTGGATCTCCCGACCGGTGGATACCTGATCATCGAGCCTACCGAGGCGCTCGTGTCGATCGACGTGAACACGGGCCGGTACACCGGCAAACACGACCCCGAGAAGACGATCCTGCGTACCAATCTTGAGGCAGCGCGGGAGATCGCACGGCAGGTGCGGCTGCGCGACTTGGGCGGGATCATCGTAATCGACTTCATAGACATGGAGTCGCAGCGGAACCGGGACAAGGTGCTGCACGAGCTGCGCAGCCACCTGGGCCGGGACCGGGCCCGCACTCGGGCTTTCCAGGTGTCGCAGCTGGGCCTGATCGAGATGACGCGCCAGCGGGTGCGGCCGTCTCTATGGGACGCCATGGCCGATGACTGCCCCTCCTGCGGCGGGACCGGGCGGGTATTCCGGCCGGAGGTGGTCGTGCGCCGGCTGGAACGGACGCTCGCGCGGGTGGCGGGGGACAAGAGCGAGCGCCGCATGGCCGTGCGGGTCCACCCGGAGGTCGCGCTGTATCTGATGGAGCAGGAGCCGAACTTCTTGAAGGAGTTGTCGCGCAGCACCGGCATCGACCTGGAGCTGAGGGACGATCCGATCACCCGGATCGACGAGTTCCGCCTCGTAGCCCAGCCGGCCGGACGTGACGTGACGGACCGCTACGCGGTGGCTTAGGGGGCAGAGGTCCACCGGTCTTGACCCAACCCACTGCCCTGAGTAGCCTTAGCGTCTATGTCATATGCGATTTTCAAGGCTGCCGGGCAGCAATTCCGCGCCGAGAAGGGTGTCACGCTGCGGGTTCCCAAGCTGAGTGGGGATCCGGGCACCAAGATCACGTTCGACGAGGTCCTGCTCTCCAGTGACGGCAAGAAGGTCAAGGCCGGCCAGCCCACCCTGAAGGGTGCCAAGGTGGTCGGTCAGATCGTGCGTCACGGGCGGGGCGACAAGATCATCGTGTTCCGGTTCAAGCGGCGCAAGAACGAGCGCTGCAAGACGGGCCACCGGCAGGACTTTACCGAGATCAAGATCACCGACTTAAAGCTCGGGTAGGGATATGGCTCACAAGAAGGGCGTCGGCTCCAGCCGCAATGGACGCGACTCCAAAGCGAAGTTCCTCGGCGTGAAGCGGTTCGGGGGGCAGGCGGTGCTCGCGGGGAACATCCTCGTGCGGCAGCGTGGCACCAAGTTCCATCCGGGCAAGAACGTGCGGCGCGGCAGGGACGACACTCTGTTCTCGGTCGTGGACGGCGTCGTGAAGTTCGAGCACCACAACAAGAAGCGCCTCAAGGTGAGCGTGTACCCCGTGGAGGCCATGGCGTCATAGGCCGAGCTGGAGCACTGGAATTGGAACGGCGGCGGGTCTCGAGCGAGGCCCGCCGCCGTTCGCCTTGCCGGAGGGGGTGGCAAGACACACTCTGCTGCGGGGCGGCGAACCAGCGCCGCCTCACAGTGCCTCAGTGGTCCGCTTCGCTCAGGGAGCGGCCACCGGGACGCACTGCGTCCGCTGCCGCTGCAACGCCTGGCGTTGGCCGTTGGCGCCCGTAACGATCACCGTGTCCATTACGGTCACGGCCCCGTTCGGGCAGTTCATCCGGCTCAACTGCTGTCCGTAAGCGAATTGGTCCCGTTTTGCGGCACATCCGGTGACCAGACCGGCCAGGAGAACGACGCCTCCGGCCGCCAGTGCCAGCCTTCGTCCGCAGATCTTGGTAGTGACGGTCGCCCCCGATCCCCGCTTGACTTGACTCACAACCTCTTGGGCGCACCTTTTGATTACATGCGACTCGTGAGAGACGCGTGAAATCACTCTGAACTGACGGTTCCAAGCGAGCGAGACTGCCCTAGACATATGGCCCGCTTCTACCTCCGCACCCTCGCCAGAACGCCAGGACTCACGCTCGGTGAGAGAGCGGAGGCCAAGGAGTGCCTGCGCTTCTCCAAGCAGCTCGCGGTCCTCATATACCTGGCGTCCCGGCCTCAGGCCAGGGCCACGCGCGAGGAGTTGATCGGGCTGCTGTGGGAGGGCTCCTCGCCCCACGACGCGCGCCAGGCGCTGCGGCAGGTGGTCTATCAGATCCGACATGGGACCGACCGGGACCTGTTGAGCGGTGACGAGGTCCTCACGCTCCGCAAAGAGGACCTGGCGTTCGACGTGGACCACTTCCGCTCTCTGTTGGCGCAGGGACGGCTGCTCGAGGCGGCCGAGCTGTACGACTCGGATTTCCTCTGCAATGTGGCCCTCTCCGGTGCGCGCGAGTTCGAGCAGTGGGCGGAGGGCATGCGCCAGCAGCTGGCGGCCGAGTGGCGCCAGCTGCTCAAGAGCCTGGTGGCGGCCGCGGTGGACGCCGGGAACTGGGCGGATGCGGCACAGTACTCCGAACGCCTCATAGAGCGCGATCCGTTCGACCTGGATCCCCGCATCAAGTTGGTGGAGCTGCTCGCCCTCGCGGGCGACGAAGTGCGCTCACAGGCGGCGGCGGAGGAGGTGCGGCGGGTGGCCGCCGAGATCCACGGCGGCCGCATGCCGAAGGTCGTGGACGAGGCCCTGGCCCGGGCGATCTCGCCCAGCGCGGCTCCAGACCGGCGGCAGTCTCGCGGGTTCCCGCGTCACCCGGAGCTGGTGGGCCGAGCGACGGAGTTCGGCGTGGTCGTGGACCGGTGGCGCAGCATGCTGAGTGGGCACGGAGGGGCGGTGCTGCTCTCGGGGGAGGCGGGCATCGGCAAGACGCGCCTCGCCCGCGACCTCGAGCGGCGATTCCAGCGCGACCCCTGTCTCGTGCTCAACTCCGCGTGCTACACCGTCGAGCAGTCCGACCCGTTGGCGCCCTTCCTGGAGATGCTGCGGGAGGCGCACCACGCTCCGGGCCTCGCCGCCGCGTCGCCGTCCTCGCTGGAGGTGCTGGGAGCGTACATCCCGGAGATCGCCAGCCGATTCGGAGCCTCGGTTTCCCCGCGGCCGGCGCCGATCCCGCGGGAAGCTCTCGCGACGTCGCTGTTGGACGCGTACGCCGCCATCTCCGACGAGCTGGCTCTGGCGCTCGTCATCGAGGACCTGGACCGCGCGACGCGTGCGACAGTGGAGTTCGTCCATCGTCTCGCACGCCGCGCCCGCTCCACCCACATGCTCATCCTGCTCACGGCCCGTGACGTGGCCCGCGTTCCCGAAGCGGGGCGCGCGCTGCGCGAGCTGACGGGCGCTGGAGTCGTTGCCGACGTGAGTCTCGCGCCGCTCGACGTCACCGATGTGTGGCACTTCATCGGGTCGATCGCGGAGCTCCCGGAGGAGGACACGGGTTGGCAGCTCGCGCAGCGGGTGGTCGAGACCACCTCCGGTGTCCCGTTCTATGTGCTGGAGCTGCTCAAGGCGCTGTACGACGCCGGTGAGCTCAAGGTGGAGGCTGGCCGGTGGCGGTTCTCGGACGCGCTTTGGGACGGCAGCAGGCCGCTTCCGATACCGGAGACGACCGACGCCATTCTGCAGCAACGCCTGGAGATGATCGGGGAGCGGCCGCTCCACGTGTTCGCGGCGCTCGCCGTGCGCGAGCGCGAGACCTCACTGCAGGATCTGGCATACCTGACCGGGCACGATTCGGAGGCGCTCAAGGCCGCGCTCGGCACATTGCAGCGCCGCAGGCTCATCGGGCGCAAGGGTGGCCACCCGACGGTATTGCACGACGAGCTCGCGGCCGCCGCGCTGAGCCGTGTGTCGGCGGTGGAAGTGCGCCGCTTCCACGAGCGCGCTGCGGAGCTCGCGGAGGAGGGCGGGCGCCTGGGACGCAGCGCGGAGTGGTCGGTGGCCGCGCACCACGCGGCGTCGGCGGGCCACGTGGAGCGCGCTGCAGAGAACGCCGCTCGCGCGGCGGCGGCGGTGGAGCAGACTGCCGGTGATGAATCGGCGAGGGAAACGCTCCGCACCGTGCTGGACGCCATGCCGGCTGCAACGTTGGCCGAAGTCGAGGCCGTGCTGGCTCCGGTCGTGAGCGGGCGGCGCTCCGCGCGGCGGTGGCTGGAGCTGCGGACGAACGGACGCAGGCCTTGGCACCGCTACGCGGTGCCGATCGGAGGCACTGCGGTCGTGGTGGCCGCCGTCGCGGTGGCCGTGATGGTCTGGTCGGGCCGCTCCGGCAGCGCCGCAGCCGGCGGCCAGCAGGCGTCGGGCGGAGGCGAATCGGGCTGGGCTGTGGCTATCGACTCGGTGGATGTGGTGGATCCCGGGTTCGCCGGAACCTACCAGCCGGGTGCGAGCCACATATCACCCTCGGGCGATCTAATCCTGGCGCGGCGGAGCGGCGCGGACGGCGACCAGCTCGTGCTGCTGAGCGTTGGGGAGGGTGTTGTTGGGGTGGTCGATTGGTGTGCCGGGGAGTTCGCGGTGAGTTGGTCCGGGACAGGGGGCCGGCTCGCCTGCGTGTCTGCGGACGGCGCTCACCTGATGCTGGGAGATGCCCGGCCCGGCAGCGTGCCGAACACAGTCGTGGCGCCGGGACGGATTGCCGGAAGCCCGCTGTGGTCACCCGATGGAGAGCAGGTCGCCTTCCTGTTGGCCGGCGACGCGGATCGTGTGTTCGTGGTGGACGGCAGCGGCCTGGGCGAACCGCGAGCGGTGAGAGGTGTGGCGGGGAGAGATGCCGGGCCGCGCTGGGTCCCGCAGCGCTGAATGCCCTTCGTTACTGACTCTGCAGTATGCGACCCTCTTGCCGGGCGCTGCGCAGGCGCTTCAGGTCCCGTTTGGCGAGCCGCGCCTTGCGGTGAAAGTAGAAGAACGGCACTAGCGAAACGGCGCCGACCGACCCCGCAGCGATGGCCTTCGTCAGCTCCAGCGAATCGGCTCCCGCGACCAGCCATATGACTGCCAGTTCCGCAGCCACGAAGATCCCCGCGAAGCTGTCCCGCAAGTACGCCATGTCCTTGCGGTAGATATTGAGCCGGTGCTCGGCACCGGTCTCGATGGCACCGGCCGCCAGGAGCTCGCCCTCGCTCGAGTACATGGCCCCGCACTGCGGGCACATCTTCATCTGCCCGGTGAACAGGCTCTTCACTCCACGCCACCAATACCGGGTCCAGCGAAGCCGGCGTACCGGCTTCGCGAGCGGCTCCAGCGCGTGGCCGCAACGATCACATCGTTCTTTCAGTGCCATCTGTGAGCTAATACGGATAATCCGGCAACGTGGTTACAGACTCAGGGCGTCCGCGCCCGGAACAGCTCCAGCAGCCTCCCGGCAACCGGACCCGGACGGCCGGCGGCCACCGGCGTCTCGTTCAACTTCACTATCGGCATGATCTCCAGCGTCGTGCCGGCCAGGAACAGCTCGTCCGCGGCTTCCAGTTCGTTCAGGAGCACGGCTCGCTCCTCGCAGGGAATGCCGTTCTCCCTGCAAAGCTCGAGCGTCACACGGCGCGTGATGCTGGGCAGGATGTAGTTGTCGGCCGGTGCGGTCTGCACGACTCCGTCGAGCACTCCGAAGAAGCTCGTGTGGGTGCCCTCCAGCACTGCGCCGTCCCTGACCAGCACCGCCTCTGTCGCTCCCGCGTCGACGGCTTGCTGCAGGGCGAGGCAGTTAGCCAGCAGGCCCGTGGTCTTGATGTCGCAGCGCGACCAGCGGTCGTCAGGTGCGGTAATCACCGTGACGCCCCTGGTTGGGTCCGCGTTGGGTTGAAACTGCCTCGCGTTCGCGTAGACCGTCGGCGGAACCGGCGGGTCCGGAAATGCGTGCCCGCGGACCGCGGTTCCCCGGGTCACCTGCATGTACACGAGAGCGTCCGCGCCGGCCAGCCCGTTGCGCTCGAGCAGCGAGTGCGCGACGGGCTCGAGCGCCGCGGGCTCGATGCCTCGAATGAGCAGCGCGGCGAGTCCGTCGGCCATGCGCGACAGATGCCCGTCCATCTCGAAGAACGCGCCGCCGTAGCTGCGCACTACCTCGTAGATGCCGTCCGCGAACAGGAAGCCGCGATCCTCCGGAGAGATTCTCGCTTCCTCGACGGGCATGTACGCCCCATTCAGGTAGACGATTTGGCTCATCTGCCTCACATCCAGTGCCGACGGCCGCCCTTGAACGGCGTGTCGCGCGGATCGTTTGTCTCGATGAACTTCCGGTACTGCTCGCGCAGACGAATATAACGCCGATCGGAGGTGGGAATCGGACGGTGCGGAGCGTCGATCAGAAACCGCTCCACCTTCCACACGTTGCGGTCGGACAGGCGCCAGTCATACGGGTCGAGATCGCGCAGATCGACCAGGGCGTATCCGGTGATGCGTCCGGTGAGATCGATGTACGGCTCGTAGTAGCTGCGCGCCAGCGCTTCCATGGTGCGAAAGACCGGCTTGCGGCCCCACAGCCCCACGTCGCGGGATCCCGCTACGGCCCCCCAGCAGCCGTTCGACCGGAACGGGAACACCACGTGGTCCAGATGGTCCCGCGACTCGAGATCCAGCAGGAGGGGAGGGAACCCGTGCCGCTCCATTACAGCGGCCGCAGCCAGCGCCGCCTCCAGGCAGTGCGCTTCGCGCCGCCGCACGACGCCGCGGAAGGAGCGCAGCGTCTCGCTCTCCCGCTCCCAGTTGTACCTGAGTGACTTGATCCAGCGCTGCGTCTGAAACGGGGTGGGGCAGCGCGCCACTATGCGGCGCTCCGCTGGCGTCAGTCGCTTGTGCGGGGTCACGCGCGGTTGCGATGCTTGGTGAGATGTGTCAGCGCGCGACGGCGCCCCATACGAAGAGGGCCCACCCGGCGAGGAAGCAGACGCCGCCCAGCGGGGTGATGGCTCCCCACCATCGCGCGCCGGTCAGGGCCACGATGTAGAGGCTGCCGGAGAATAGCAGCGTCCCGGCAAGAAAGAGCCAGCCGGCGCCGAGGAACTGGGACGTGTTCCAGCGCGCGAATGCCAAGCCGGCCCCGACTATGGCGATCGCGTGGTACATCTGGTAGCGCGCCCCGGTCTCGAACACCGTCAGCAGCTCGGGCGAGAGCCGCGTCTTCAGGGCGTGCGCACCGAAGGCCCCGGCGGCCACCGCGACCAGCGCCGATGCGCCGCCGATCGCCGCCAGCAGGCGGTCCGGAGTCACGCCTGCTCTCCGGAAACGGCGCCCGCGTCGTCCAGGATCTGGCGCGCCCGCTCCGCATCCTCCGGCCTGACCAGGAGGCTGCTGCCCCCGGGCCCCGGTCCCAGGCCGGCTCCCTCGCGGGACTGGATCACGTAGGGGATGTCCTCTCCCAGGAGCAGGGCAGCTGCAGACTCCGCCTCCCACCGCTGTTGGAAGCTGGCCACCGTGACAAGGTTTTCATCGTTTCCCGTCATCGTTCCGGTCCTTGCGTTCGTTGCTGGTTTACAATGACCAAATTGCCACCGCGATGGTAGTGACGACGATCGCCAGGATGTTGAGCCCGATCCCAGCACGAGCCATGTCGGATGGCCTGATCCAGCCGCTGCCGAACACGATCGCATTGGGCGGCGTGGCGACGGGCAGCATGAATGCCATCGACGACGCCACCGCCACCGTCGCCATGAGCGGCAGGGCCGGCAGGTCCAGACCCACTGCGACGCCGACCATGAGCGGCATGCCGAGCGCCGAGGAAGCGGTGTTGCTCGTGAGCTCGGTCAGGAGTACGAAGATCCCGGCGGTCGCCATGACGACCAGCGGCATGGGGACACCGCGCAGCGAGACCAGGCGGCCCCCGACCCACTCGGACAGCCCGCTCGCGGCAAACGCGCCCGCGAGCGCCAGGCCTCCGCCGAACAGGAGCAGGATTCCCCACGGCACCTTGCTGGCGGATTTCCAATCCAGAGCCACTCGGTGCTTCGAGCCCCTCAGCGGGACTACGAATAGCACCAGCGCCGCCGCGATCGCAATGGCCGGATCGGAGATGCCCGGGAGCAGATCGGAGAGCCCCGGTATGCGCACCCCGCCGATGGTCTTGGGTGCCCGCAGCACCCACGCGAGGGCGGTGAGCGCGAACACCGCCACCACGAAGCGCTCGCCGCCGGACATGGGGCCCAGGGAGCCGCGTTCCCGCTCCAGCGTGTCCTCCAGTCCCGGCACGCGGCCGCGCACCTTGAACATGGTGACGAGCAGCACCCAGCACCCCGCCAGCATGACCGCCGCGATCGGCAGCGCAAACGCCATCCACTGGGCGAACCCCACGTCCTCTCCCAGCATCTCCCGCGCCGCCCCCGCGAAGATGGCATTGGGCGGAGTCCCGATGAGGGTCGCAATGCCGCCCGCGGACGCGCCGTACGCGACGCCGAGCATCAGCGCGGTGGGGAATCCGCCGTGAGTGGGACTTGCGTCGTGGGGACGGCCTGCGACGGCGATGGCTATGGGCAGCATCATGATCGCCGTTGCCGTGTTGGAGATCCACATGCTGGCAAAGGCCGACGCGAGCATGAACGCCAGCACGACGCGCCGGGCGTCCGTGCCCACCAGTCGCACGGTCGCCAGAGCGAAACGGCGGTGCAGGTTCCAGCGTTCGAGTGTGGCGGCGAGCAGGAAGCCGCCCAGGAACAGAAAGATGATGGGGTCCGCGTAGGAGCGCGTGACCCCGGACAGCGGCACCACGCCAGCTAGCGGCAGCACCACGATGGGGAGCAGGGCGGTGGCCTCGAGCGGGATGATTGCCGTCAGCCACCACAGCGCCATCCAGGCGGCCAATCCGGCCACCTGCCACGCGGGGTCCGAGAGGCCACCCGGTGCGGGAGTGAGAACAGCGGCCAGGAACAGCGCCGGCCCCAGAATCAGCACGGCGCGCCGCTTCATCTGACGGGAAACAGCGAGAGCGGTGTGTGGCGGGTGATTCGGTCCTTCAGCTCGTCCGGAAGATCTAGCGCCAGAAACTGGTCGAGGTTCTGGCGCAGATTCTTCACGCCCGGGCTGGGCCAGTCGGTTCCCCACACGACGCGATCTCCGACTTCCTGGAGCCGCGGGAAGTAGTCCGGGATCCTGGCCGGCGGGATCCCCGAGAGCTCCAGATGCACGTTGCGGTGCCGCCTCAGGATGAAGAACGCCTCGTCCATCCACAGCGGGCGTCCCCCGTGCGCCATCAGGATCGTGAGATCAGGGAAGTCCAGCGCCACGTCATCCAGCTCCATCGGTCGCCCGTACTTGCAGCGCGCGCCAGGGAAGATGCTGGTGCCGGTGTGGACCATTACGGGGAGGCCGCGCTCCTCGCAGCGCCGGTAGATGCGTCCCAGCGCTTCGAGTCCCTGGGTGTACGCGTTGGCCGGGAACAACTGATGCGGCGGATGGATCTTGAGGCAGCGGATGCCCAGCTGCAGCAGCTCCTCGACCTGGCCCTCCGGGTCGGTGGTGAAGCGCGGGTGAACGCCTCCGTAGGGTAGGAGCCGCTCGGGCGCGGCCTCCGCGTAGCGCGCCGCAAACCGGTTGGTCTCGTCGTCGAACCCCATCAGATCGGGGCTCGGATAGTTGACGAGACCAACTCGCCATATGTCCGAGCGGTCCAGCACCTCGAGCAGGACCTGGGGGTCGTCCATCATCTCGAGCAGCCGCTCCCAGTGGTCCTCCTTGCCACGGCGCATCTTTGACGCGACCTCCGGCTTCATGTCGCGCCACGGCTGGATGTGGACGTGCAGGTCGGTGACGCCGGGCCGGCCTCCGCTCACTTGCCCTTGAAGTCCGGTTCGCGCTTCTCGAGGAACGCGTTCACGCCCTCCTCCTTGTCCGCCGACGAGAACGCGAGCCCGAACAGTGTGGTCTCGTGCCGCATGCCATCGTCCAGCGACGTGCGGACGCTTGCCCGCACTGCGTCCTTGATGAGCTCGAGCGCGATCGGGCTCTTGCCGGCGATCTCGGTAGCCAGCTCGCGCGCGCGCTCCTGCAGCTGATCGTGCGGCACCACCTCATCCACCAGTCCGATGCGGAGCGCCTCGTCGGCCTTGATGATCCGGCCGGTGTAGAGGAGCTTGTACGCGTTTCCCAGGCCCACCAGTCGCGGCAGTCGCTGTGTCCCGCCGCCGCCCGGAAGGATTCCCAGGGACACCTCCGGCTGGCCCATGCGCGCCTTGTCTGAAGCGATTCTGATGTCACACGCCAGCGCGAGCTCGCACCCGCCGCCGAGCGCGAAGCCGTTGACGGCGGCGATGACGGGCTTGGGAAGCCGCTCCGGCGCCTCGAAGATGCCGAACCGCTTGGTGACGTGCAGCTGATCGACGCCGCCGCGGCCCTTGAACTCCGCGATGTCGGCGCCCGCCACGAACGCCTTGTCTCCCGCGCCCGTGACGACGACCACCCTCACGGCGTCATTGTCCCCGAGCTCGTCCATCACCTGCACGAACTGCTCGCGGACGTCCTTGTTGAGAGCGTTCATCTTGTCGGGCCGGTTTATGGTGACCGTCGCGACCCGATCCGCGATATCGACTAGGACGACTTTTTCTTTGGCCATTCGTAGAACCCCCTCCCGGTTTTCTTTCCCAGCTCGCCCGCCTGCACCTTGCGGCGCAGGATCTCGGGTGGCGCGAAGCGCGCGTCGTCGAGCTCGCGCTGTAAATATTCGGCTATGGCAAGCCGCACGTCGAGCCCCACGAGGTCGCTCACTCGGAGCGGTCCCATCGGGTGCCCGTAGCCGAGCTCCATCGCCTTGTCGATGTCCTCCGCGGTGGCGACCTCCTCTTCGACCATCCGCATGGCCTCCAGCCCCAACGTGATCCCGAGCCGCGAAGATGCGAACCCGGCGCTGTCCCGCACCACGATGGGATCCTTCCCCATGCGCTCGGCCAGGTCTCGCGCGCGCGCCACCGCAGCCACATCCGTGCCGCCGTGCACCACGATCTCGACCAGCTTCATGATGTGCACGGGGTTGAAGAAGTGCATCCCCAGCACCAATTGGGGCCGGGAGGTGGCCTGCGCGATGTCGGAGACCGATAGCGAGGACGTGTTGGTGGCGAGCACCGCATCCGGAGGCGCGACCTCATCGAGCCGAGCGAAAAGGTCGCGCTTCACTTCCAGGTCCTCGAGCACGGCCTCGACCACGATATCGGCGTCGGCTGCCGCGGTCTCGATGTCATCCCGCAGCGTGATGCGCTTCAGGGCGGCGTCGGCGGCCGCCCGGGTGAGCTTGCCGCGGTTCACGCCTCCGTCGAGGTTCGCCTGAACCTTGCCGAGCGCGGCCCGGAGCGCCGCGGGGTCGGCGTCGGTCAGCGTCACGTCGCACCCCGCCACGGCGCCCACCTGCGCAATGCCGTGACCCATGGTTCCCGCGCCCACCACTGCGAGCCGCGTCATCCTATCAGCTTCCTCGCCACGTCAGGTCGATTGGTGCACACTGCATCGACGCCAGCATCAATAAGTAGCCG
>Ga0255055_10002921_pt1 | contig 11756 bp, 9 predicted proteins | sample JV7_2_27_MG_FD_188633 | JGI IMG/M metagenome (GOLD analysis project Ga0255055, IMG submission 188633) | Seawater microbial communities from Jervis Inlet, British Columbia, Canada - JV7_2_27 | ecosystem: Environmental > Aquatic > Marine > Inlet | place: Canada: British Columbia | collected... | reverse complement strand
GAAGATTTTACACCATATCTGCAAACCAGACAAGACCGGGATGAGTCTGCTTAAGAACGCCATGGAAAAACTTGATCTTTCATCGCGGGCTTATGACCGCATCCTTAAATTATCCCGCACCATCGCCGACCTTGAAAGTTCTGAAACTATTAGAGCTTACCATATAGCCGAGGCGATCAATTTCCGCAATCTGGATCGTAATTCATGGGGACAATGATTTTGTTTTATAAAATTTTATTCTATAATTTGTAATTCTCTAAATAATGCATGTGATAACGAAAAAAACTTTAGCGGATTTTTCCTTGAAACACCCTCAGAGTAGAGTAGCTCTTGGTACCTGGTATAAAAAAATGAAAAAATCAAGTCCCCAGAGTGTGAATGGAGTGAAAAGAATATTCAGAGGTACAGACTATATCGGTGATGCCAGGTACGTATTTAATATCTGTGGAAATAGGTACCGGATAGTAGCATTGATATTTATTTCAACACAAATTGTAATTATCCGATTTATTGGAACCCATGCCGAATATAATAGAATTAATTCCAAAAAAATCTAACAGATCATGGCAGAATTAACAAATGAAAAACAGTATGAGGTTGTACTTGAGCGTATTGAGGAACTACTCCCATTAATTAGTAATGATACTCCGGCTACGGATCGAAATATGATTGAATTAGTAATAATATCTGATCTTGCTGAAGAATACGAAGAGAAACATTACCCTGTATATATACCGACGCTCCCCGAGGTAATACGTCTACGTATGGCAGAAATGGGATTAAGCCAAAAAGCATTAGCCGAACTATTGGGTGTAAGCCCCTCGAGAATCAGCGAATACATGACCGGAAAAGCAGAGCCCACCTTAAAGGTTGCCAGGCTTCTAAATCAGAAACTGGATATTGATGCGGATTTCATCCTAGGATAATTTATTGGCCAGTTTCAGAAATTGTTCAAATAATGGTATGATGCATAAGCTCCTAGCCTTACGATAATCGGATGATTTGAAAATTCGGGCTTTTATCCTAACTTTCATCATGTTTAAAAGCTATCTGTCTCTCATTCTTCGCATAATCGGGCGGAATAAAATATTCTCAGGCATTAACATCCTGGGCTTGTCTATTGGCCTGACCATCTCATACCTGATATTCCTCTGGGTTCAGGATGAGTTGAGTTTTGATTCTTTTCACCAGTATGCTGACAATATTTGCCGGGTTACTGTTGAGACTCCGCGACCGGAAGGCGTTTTTCGTGCTACCGTTACTCCGGCTCCTACCGGAGACTATCTCGAAAATGAGATCCCGGAAATACTCGATCATGTTTTATTGAGGCCACTTTCAGGAAAGTTCCTGGTTGAGTATTCACCCGAAGTTGACGCATCATCTGAACGTAAATATTATGAGGAGGGAATTGTCTGTGTTGATTCTTCCTTTTTTGATCTCTTTTCCTACAAATTTCTGGCCGGAGATCCTGCAACAGCACCCAGGGGAAGGAATTTCATCATCCTGACAAAAAGTATTTCAGACAAATTCTTTGCAGATGAGAATCCTATCGGGAAAACATTGACCCTCAACAATAATATGTGGACAGGAATGGTGACTGGTGTTATAGAAGATCATCCGACCAACACACACCTGAAATTTGATATCCTGATACCTATCGGTATATTCAGCCTGCTGGGAACAGATATGGGCTGGGGCCATTTTTATTTCAATAATTATGTCAGGTTGCAAGCAGGTACAGATCCAGGATCTCTAACTGAGAAAATTAATGAAACACTGAAAAAGGTCAGGACTAACAGTCAGGTCGAAGCTATCTTCTCACTCCAGGCATTGCAAGATATCCATCTGAAATCCGAATTCGATATAGATTACAATGACAGCTCAACGGAGATCAGCCAGGAGGTTTATGTTTTTTCTGTTATCGCCATCTTCATCCTCCTGATAGCCTGTCTGAATTTCATGATGCTCAGTACAGCGAGGGCCACCTCAAGAGGATTGGAAACCGGTGTCAGGAAAGTTTCTGGTGCCTCGAAAAGGAAACTTATTATACAATTCCTCGGCGAATCCCTGTTCTTTGCGTTTGTTTCCTTTATTATTGCATTGATATTCATGTCTTTACTGCTGCCCTTTTTCAATGCTTTCACCGAAAAGGATCTGAGCCTGAACCTGGCTGACAAATTGGGTACCTGGGGTATTTTTTTAATGATCACCCTGTTAACAGGAATATTAGCCGGCCTCTATCCAGCCTTCCTGTTATCCTCATTCAATCCTCTGAGTATTTTTAAAGGCAGATATGGCACCAACAGTGGAGGTTCAGGGATAAGAAAGATCCTGGTAGTACTGCAATTCTCTATTTCCATCGGATTGATTATCGGAACGATCGTTGTTCACGAACAGCTTACTTTTATCAGGAACCTGAACCTTGGTTATGAAAAGGATCACCTGGTCTACCTTCCTACTAGAGGTGATTTTGATGACCTGGATGTGTTTGCCAAGGAATTGAGGAATTATGCTGGAATTTCCAACCTGACTTTCGCATCTGATATTCCCACCAATACAATTCACCTGTGGGGAGGAAATTCATGGGAAGGAAAGGAAGATGATGAGCAGATACTGGCACATTTTTATACCGTCGATTTTGATTTTGTTCCAACAATGAAAATAAACATGGCTGAAGGAAAAAATTTCACTATGTCAACGGATAGCAGTAATTACATACTTAATGAAGCAGCCGTTAAGGTATTTGGCATCACAGATCCGGTAGGAAAGTGGTATCAGTTGGGAAGTAGAAGAGGAGAGATCATAGGGGTTATTAAAGATTTCAATTATAAATCTGTTCATACTAAAGTTGAACCGATGGTGTTGAGGGTCAGCCAGTATTACCGTTACATCATCATTCGCTTATCAGGAAATAATACGTCAGAGGTTATGTCACATATAGAAAGACAGTGGAAACAATATATTCCGGATTATCCTTTTGAGGTTCATTTTCTTGATCAGGAACTTGAGAGGAATTATGGAAGGGAACAAAATATGGGTGTATTGTTTAATTATTTTGCCCTCCTCGCCATTTTTATATCCTGCCTGGGGTTATTCGGATTGTCAGCATTTATGGGACAACAGCGAATAAGAGAAATAGGTATCAGGAAGGTTATGGGAGCAAGTATAAGGAATATCCTCACATTGTTGACGACAAATTTCTCTCTACTTGTCTTGCTGGCAAATATTATTGCCTGGCCCGTGGCCTGGTGGGCCTTGAAGAACTGGCTGGAGAACTATTCTTACCATACGGATATCTCATATTGGATATTCCCGGTAGCCGGATTACTGGCCCTGGCCGTTGCTTTAACGACCACTACCTGGCAGGCTTACAGTGCAGCTGTCACAAACCCGGCAGAGACCTTGAAATATGAATGATACTCTGATTTTTTATTTGTTTTCAGCGTTCCGTTCATTCAATTCTTTTACCATATCCGATGCACCCTGAAAGACGAAAACCGAATCTGCACCACAGCCTAACAATCTGTAACCTAGCTTATAATATTTTTCATATTCCCCCGCGTGGCGCAATAATGTACCGGTGGCCTTCCCCGCTTTACTCGCTGCATCCCTGACCCTCTCAAGCGTTTCAATATACCTGGGATGATCGAATTGCCGAAAGACTCCCAGCGCCAGTGACATATCCGCCGGGCCCACAAATAGGACATCAACCCCGTCAATATTGGCGATCTCATCCAGGTGATTAAGGCTTTCAAGTGTTTCTATCTGGATGATCCCAAGTACATTGTCCTTATATCCGGTGTAGTATTCTTCAAAACTCTGTCCAAAATCGGTGGCCCTGGTCATATTGGCCATCCCACGCACCCCGTCAGGGGGATATCTCATGAAGGATATGGCCTGTACAGCCTCCCGGGAGTTTTGAATCTGGGGGAAAAGTATCCCCTCTGCCCCGAGTTCAAGTACCCTGCTTACCCGTTGCCGGACTAGTGCTTCTACACGTACAATTTTGATTGTTGTGCTTGCACTCAAAGCCTGAAGCTGGTTAATCAGGTTATTTTCTGTGCCTATGCCATGTTCAAGGTCGAGAACGACCCAGTCAAATCCAGCTTTGCCTACGATTTCTGCATTGATTGCTGAACCGCTGTTAAGCCAGCATCCGTGAACTGCCTCTCCGGCAGATAATTTTTCTTTTAATTTTTTCATATAAAAGGAAATATTTTAGCAAGTATCATAACGACAAACAACCCTATAAAACCCATGATGCTCAATACGGCTGAGTGACTCTTCAGGGTTTCCCCTTCCGTCATTCCACTCATAGTGCACACTACCCAGAAACCACTGTCATTCATCCATGGGAAGGGTTTGGATCCACATCCGATTATCAGCGCCAGGTAAACAGGATGAAAAGCCAATTCCCCCATCGTTGCAAGTCCACCTAATATACCCACTGACGTAATCATTGCCACGGTTGCAGATCCCTGAGCTGTTCTGATTACAACGGTTACAAAAAAAGCCAATGGTAAAATGGCGATATGGTAATCACTGGCAAGTTCCTGAATCCGGATTCCAATACCAGTTTGTTGCAAGATGCCGCCCAAAGCTCCACCCATTGAAGTAATCAGGATGATTAAACCGCCACCTTTCAAAGACTCGGTTACGTAACCTTTCAGATTTTGTCTGTCCCTCTCCTTCCATACAAGAGTGCCTAATGCAACAACGGCCCCCAGGGTAAGGGCAATATTAGGATCCCCGGTAAAAGAAAATATTGAAAATAATAATCCATCTAACTGCGTAGCCTGGGTAATTGTATTCCCTGAAATCAGTATAACAGGCAGGATGATTGGCATCAGGGAAAGCCATAGAGCCGGCAATTGTCTGTCCTCTTTTTCCATCAGTTCCTCCAGTTCTGAGATCGTAACATCACTGGTGTCCCTCAAAGGTATTGTCCATTTCCTGTTCGCCCAGGCAGCATACAGGTACCCACCCGTAATGGTGAACATACCAACTACCAATCCACCTATCATCATCACACCAATATCTACTCCCATTTCCACAGCCACAAATAGTGGTCCCGGGGTTGGCGGCACCAGGGAATGTGCCATTGCCCCTCCGGCGATAATGGTTGTAATATAAAACAGGTAGTGTTTCCCGGTCCTGAGCCTCATGGCCTTGGCCAATGGCACCATCAAATAGAAAACAGTATCGAAAAATACCGGTATAGCGAGAGTGAAACCACTTGATAAGAATGCTGCAGGTGCTCTTTTTTCACCGAATAATCTCAGTGCTGCCCTCACGATCCGGTCAGCAGCACCACTCCTTAATAAACAGGTGCCAATGATGGCAGCCATCGCAATTAAAATACCGATTTTAGATGCTGTGTTCCCAAATGCGGTTGCTATCCTCTTTCCCACAGGTTGGTTAATAAAAGCTGAAATCTCCTCAGCGGACATACCTTTGGACTGTGCATACTGGGTTAAATGATCCCCGGTTGTAAGAATTCCAACAATGATCGCAGCAAATAATAATGCTAAAACGGGATGCAGCTTTAATATCAGGATGGCACCAATAATAACTGCCAGGCCGATGAAGATCAAAATAATAGGGTCCATATCTTAAAATGGGGTTTAATGGGTGAAATCCTGTCAGTTAAATGAATGCTACGTTGTCTCATTCTAATGATCATTTTTGGGTGAGAGTTACCAGCGAACTGCCTTAAACTCCCAGTTTGGGTCGATTTTTTTCATTTCAGCAGTATCATCCCGTTTGGTAATTTTACAGTTTTTAAAATCATTGTTTAATTTCTCAAGCACGTCATAGTCCAGCGTTATTCCAAGCCCTGGTTCCCGGGGCACGGCAATTTGTCCTTCGTCAAACTTAATTCTTCCACCTGCAATAACCTCATCCGACTGCCAGGGATAATGCGTGTCCAGGTCATAAGTTAAATTTGGAATGGCTGCCGCCATGTGGACCATGGCAATGAGGGATATGCCCAGGTGGCTGTTGGAATGCATGGAAAGCCCTTTCCCGAATGTCTGGCAAACTTTACCAAGGCTTACCGATTCACGCAATCCACCCCAAAAATGATGGTCACTGAGGATAATATCTTCAGACCAGAGACGAACACCCTCAGGAATTTCTTCAAAAGATGTCGTACACATATTGGTCGCAAGGGGCAGATCCAGAGCTTCTCTCACCGTGGCCATGCCTTCCTGTCCTCTGGTAGGATCTTCCAGGTATTCCAGTATATCCTCCATTTGTCTACCATACTTAATAGCCGTGTCTACTGTCCATACCCCGTTGGGATCAAACCTTAATGGAACTTCTGGTCCGAATGTTTCACTGAGCCGTACTATAGCTTCTACTTCATCCTTGGGAGGGAATACGCCACCTTTGAGTTTGATGGATTTAAATCCGAATTCTTCAATCATAGCCCTGGCCTGGTCGACAATTTCTTCCGGGTTCAGGGCTGCCGCCTGCCTGGCTGCATTCCAGCCTGTGGCATCCGTATCAATTTCATAACCCAGGGGACCACCGGCTCCTTTAAATTTATAAAACAGGTAAGCATTGAATGGGACATACTCCCGGCACATCCCTCCAAGCAGGTCGACAACCGGCCGTCCACAAATCTTTCCCTGTAAATCAAGACAGGCCACCTCAATGGCACTATAGACATGGACCAGTTTCCGGCTGTCCCATGGTTGATCACCCCTGTTATCAGTTTCACAGGTACCATACCGATCAAATATATCAGCACGAATTTTGTTTAGCTGAAATGGATCAGCACCAAGGATTACCTCCCTGGATTTCTCCAATAAGGCATTGATCTCGATATTCCCGGGGATCTCACTTATGCCGGAAATATTATCATCCGTGATAAGCTCGATGACCGTTCGCAGTGCATAAGGGGCATGGACCCCGACAGAATTCAATAATGGGGGATCTGTTACCGCCAGGGGAATGACTCTAAATTCCTTGATCCTGGGTCCATTCCTCTGATTTGATCTCATATTCTGTATTGGAATAATAAATTGCTGCTTGACTTTAGCAAAGTCCGGATTTTCGCTAGCCTAAATTTAAGGGACACTTTTATTAAATCAAAGTTATTATTGGATATGAGCTTATTATTATACTGGTGATCCGTTCATTTGGCGAGTATCATTTTCCTGAATTCAATCACTCTGTCTGCTTCAAACCTGATGATATAAGATCCGGCAGGATGTTGCCTGGCATTCCAGACCTTTTGGAATCTACCTACATTTAATTTCTCATTTACCAAATGCTCAATGAGCTTTCCCTGGAGGTTGTAGATTGATAATTTCACATCAGATGCATTGAACAACTCAAATGCTATGGTGGTCTCATCCTTGAATGGGTTGGGGTAGACAGGATGCAGTTTGGGCAGATCATCCAGATCTACAGGTGCGACACCTGTTGCTGGTCCACCTTCAACAAGAAACCTGATCCCCCAGCTGTTTAGGATTTTTTCGCCTGCTTTCAGACTCTTTTTCTGAGAATGGTCAATGATTCCCAGTATCCAATCCCCATTGGGATCCAACCCGTTAAATAACCCAAGAGAATCTTCCGGTTTAAAAATACCTGTATATGGTGCTTCGCCATCATTAATAGGGATCTCAGAATTATCTATAAAGAGGGTATTTATGAAATTCTCTCCTGAATTCGGAGGTCTGTCCACAAGGCTGAGCGTCCTGCCGGCATGTTCCAGTACCAGCTCCAGGTCCCCTACCGAGGGGTGCAACAGGGTGTCAATGTAACAGTTAATCCCGAAAATTTCAGTCTGAAGCAGGTTTACCTGCAGGATATCATTGGTTTCAGCTGCTGAGATGTCTTTGTTTAAATCTGACCGTCTTTCAAGAAGACTTGTGGTCCCATCACTATTCGACAATCGCATCATGTAGATCATTTTCTCTGCATTTACCTGGCCGGTGGTATTCTGGCCAGCTACAACATATCCAAAATCAGAGGTTGACATACCGACACGTGCGGCAGCCGCAATATTGTCCATATATTTTTTCTGCCAGATTGAATCCCCGTTTGCCGAAGCAATCTTATACAGGAATATTTCTGTGGAATGATCAAGATTGGTTTTGGTACCGATTACCATAAGATTTCCATCCTCCGCCAAGCAAGCGGCATTTGCAAAATGCGTATCAATTCCTCCATATGTTTTTTCCCATATAACCTGGCCATTCAGGTCGGTGCGAACAACATATACCTGGGCCCTTTCATAAAGGTTGCCTCCATAGGGGACATCCACTTCTGCATAACCCACCAGGAAATAGCCATCATCCAAAGCGACGACATCAGCAAGCTGGTCATTCTCAGCATGTCCGTATGTACGTGTCCATGCGGGATCACCATAAAATTGAGTCTTCATCAGGAACATATCAAATTTATTCTTTATCGTACTCCCGGCCACCACAGTCCCGCCTTCAGTTTGTGCAGCCCATTCTCCCCATCCCGGGTTGCCATCACATGTAAATACCCTGAGGGAATCAAGTCCGGGATATGGATCAAGGTCAAGACTCGCGATGAAAATACTATCCACCCCTGAATAACTGTTCAATCCTGTGAGAATGTACCGGTTATTTGAGGTTTTCCTTATACTGTGCGCTTCACTCTGCGCATATGTACGACCCACCAGGTTGAAGTCTGTTTTTTTCCCAAGGGCATCTATTTCCATGATCAATGTCCTGGATCTCGGACCTTCGACACTCGGCTCAACTATGCGGTAACCCACAACAACAAAATTTCCGTTTTCAACCTGCGTAACTGCCAAGGCATCTTCATTGTATGGGTCTCCAAAAATATCTGTAGCGGGATATGTCCTGGACCAGACAGTATCTCCCTCAGTTGTCATTCTTGTCACATAAACCATTTTTCGGCCTGGTTCGGTTGTACTTCCAGCTATCACATAATCTCCATTTGAGGTTTCAATGATATCATTGGCTGTAAAATCCTGGGTGACGGCATCTGAAGGAAAATGCTTAGACCATAATAATTTGGGGTATTGGGCCTGGGTTGTTCCCAAACTGGTTAATAAAATGAGCAGGACTGAAAAAGAGTATTCGAATTTTTTCATGTTCATTATGTTTTAGAAATTAATGTCTTAGCATATTATGTCATAATAGACAATAAGTTACGAAAAAACAGGATTGCTAAAATTGAAATAAATCCGTTCTAGAACAGGGTACTATAAGTTTTCTGGCGATGAGATTTGTCTATTACCCTTATTCACTGGTCACGGAATCCAAGCCAGGGTCAGGAAATACGATCAGTAAGTAATGCTCCGGATCAGGTAACAGCCGGTTTGGATGAGAGTCGGAAACCTGACCATATACCTCCCATGATCAGTCCGGCGATAAGGTGCCAGAGTCCCCACCAGGCGGCAATAAATGCCATCCCGCCGACAGCCATGTCCGGAGGAAAGATTTTTGGATTGAACAATAACAGTAGGGCCAAACCCGAGTTCTGAATGCCTGTCTCGATGGAAATGGTTTTCCTGTCCCGCCTGGGCAGTTTGAACAGGGAAGCGAATGACCAGCCAAGGCTCAAAGCCAGGGCATTGTGAATCAGTACTATCAGAAAAATATATTTGATATATTCCAGGAAGAATTCCCAGTTCTTCATGAACATTACGGCGATGATGGCTCCGAAAGCGACCAGTGATAATCTTTTAACATGGATAAGGATCTTACTGGTAATTTTAGGCAGGTAAAGGTTGATCAGCATCCCCAGGGTAAGCGGTATCCCCAGTAAAATTACCACGGTTTGCAATACATGGAGAAAAGGAATATCCAGAGGCCTTACCAGTTCTGAAGCATTTAGCAGGGAATAGACTTTTGTGAAGAGGGTTCCCCAGAACGCAAAATTAAATGGGGTTATCAGTATTGCCCCAAGGTCAGAGACAGCGGTAAGGCTTACCGAGAGAGCCACGTTGCCCCGGGCAAATGAACTGAAGAAATTCGATACATTTCCACCCGGACAGGAGGCCACCAGGATCATACCCAGCCCTATTGTTGGAGTGATATAATTCCTGAAAGCAATGGCAAGCAGGAAAGTCATGAAAGGCATCAGGATAAACTGTGAGATGGCACCGACAATGGCAGCTTTGGGATTTAATGCCAGGTTCCTGAAATGCAGTGGTTTCAGTTCAAGTGCCACTCCGAACATGATAAAAGCAATCGTTAAATTCAGGATAAGAAGACTGTCAGGACTGAAATTCAATCTCAGGCTGTCAAGGGCCTTGAAAGTTTCAAGCATGGTGTTGAAATTTGTAGCAGCGAGTACCTAAAAGTATTAAAATAATTAATTAATGTAGAATTTGGTATTTTCGAGGCAAGAAATCAATCATTAACAGCTAATGACTTTAATAAGATACATATGGGCTATTATCCTTATGTCCATAATGCTTTTACCAGGATCTTGTGGAAATAGGACCAGAAAGCCAAATATTTTGCTAATTCTTGCTGATGATGTTGGTCGTGAGATGTTTAGCAGCTATGGGGGAAGCTCCTACCATACACCCAACATAGATGGACTGGCCTCCAAAAGTATGCGCTTTGAACATTTTTATGCTGCACCTGTCTGCCACCCGGCCAGAATTACCCTGATGACGGGACGGTACCCCTTCAGGTTTGGTGATCCGGTTTGGGGTAGCTTCCCGGAACATGCAGAAGATCAAACATTTGCCCATGAACTGAAAAATGCCGGCTATGTGACGGCAGTTGCCGGTAAATGGCAATTATGCATGATGAAGAATGAACCGGATCATCCTCACCGTCTGGGATTTGATGAATACTGCCTGTTCGGATGGCATGAAGGACCCCGGTACCACAATCCCCTGATCTGGCAAAATGGAGACATAAGGCAGGATGTAGCTGACCAGTACGGACCCGATGTTTACAGTGACTTCCTGATTGATTTTATGAAGCGAAACCGCAAGCGGCCCTTCCTTGCATATTACCCCATGGCACTGATCCATGATGTATCTGATGATTTTAATCCTCCTCCTCCCTTCGGTCCTGAAGGCAGGTATGAAAATGTGAAGGAAATGTCGGTGCAAATGGACAGGGTCGTAGGAAAGATGTTGCAGGCCCTTGAAGATCTTGGTCTAGCAGATAATACCCTGGTTATCTTCACTACTGATAATGGAACAAACCATACCAGCATTCTTGGCCATGAGGATGGTGAATTCTTCGAGGAAAGGGTGTATTCGATGATCAACGGGGAGGAAGTCCCAGGAGGCAAAACAAAGATCACTGACTGGGGAATACGCGTTCCAACCTTCATCCGCTGGCCGGGCATAATTCAGGAAGGAAGCGTTTGCCATGATCTCATCGATTTCAGTGATTTCCTCCCTACATTTATTGATCTACTGGATCTTCCACCATCAGCGTATGAGATTGACGGACAAAGTTTTGCAGGAATCCTGACCGGGGAAGAACATGATTCGCGGGACTGGGTTTATTCAGAGAAAGCGGGCATGGATTATGCGGTCCGTTCAAAAGATTGGAAACTGCTTCCTGATGGTAAATTATTTGACTTGAGATCGGATATTCATGAAAAAAATCCCATCATGCCAGCAGAGGATACACCAGCTTCAGCAGCAGCCAGGGCCAGCCTTGATGCAATCATGGCAGAGCTGAGGGGCAACGAGTGAATTCCCCACTTTCCCACCTTCGATCGGGACCGTCCAGATATCTCCATGGTATGAATGATTATTTGCAGGGATCTAA
>Ga0255055_10002920_pt1 | contig 11757 bp, 10 predicted proteins | sample JV7_2_27_MG_FD_188633 | JGI IMG/M metagenome (GOLD analysis project Ga0255055, IMG submission 188633) | Seawater microbial communities from Jervis Inlet, British Columbia, Canada - JV7_2_27 | ecosystem: Environmental > Aquatic > Marine > Inlet | place: Canada: British Columbia | collected... | reverse complement strand
AATCCGTAGGTAGTGCCGTCTGCTTCGTCGATCTCCCAGACCAGGGGCTCGACGGACCATCCATCGTACGGCTCCGGACTCACGTCATCGTACACAACGGCATCACCGATGATCTCGTACCACCACGTCTGAGTGGCGAAGACCTCGACAACCTCAGTGGGTCGGAAGTCAGGGGCGCCCAACGCATCTCTTGCTTCCACCTGCTTCTTGCGCATCTCCTTCGCATACGAAGCAGACTCGTTTGTCAATTCGCGCGCCTGCCCCGTCGTCGCGTTGATGAGCCACTTGATCTTGACTGACTTCTCGTACTCCCAGTGCAGGAGGCGAATGCGATCCTTCTTCTTGTCGAAGAACAGGTCTGACGTAGCTGTCGTATCGATCTCGACGGAGTCGTAGTCGTCGTCGCGCAGCAACTCGTCGGCGAGGCTTTCTCCACTCTGCTCTACCCAGGCGCCGTCCTTCGTCATCGATCCGCCAGAGAAGTCCTCCCACGCTTCCTTCGCAGTCTTCTCCGTCCCGTCGGGCATCTTGACTCCATCCGGGAACTCTTCGAAGAACTCAGTCTTCGACAGCCAGCGAGGCCAGACGAATCCAACAGCATCGCTTCGATCACACTCTCGAGACTCAGGATCCCAGATGATCTCCAGATCGCGGACGTTGCGCATCTCCAGCTTCACGCGAACGGGGTTGTTCGGATCACGAGACAAGTGCAGGTGTTGCCCTGACTCGCCAGAGATCGTGCGTTTCTTGTCGCAAGAGGGATCCGCCGTATCGTGGCGGAGTTGCTTTCGGATGGCAGAGTGCAAGCGCTGCACCACATCGCGCGCGAACTCGTCTTCCCAACCAACCGGAACCGGAACCGGCTCCAGGGAATTCGCCTGGGAGATGCCGACTGCCTTGCGCACCATGCCCGCTCCAATGTTCCAGGAGAAGTCAGGCAGGTTCATATCCTTGAGATACTGCAACTCCTCTTCATTCCACTGGCCCTTGACCTCGGTGTTGTGGTGGAACCTGCGCGCCAGAACCTTCTCTGTTCGCGATGCGTGATAGTGGTCGAACCACTGCTTGAACCGTTTGCGGAACGCATTACGCCGGTTGTCGCCTTCCAGTTCTTCGAACATCAGAGTCCCCCAGGTCCGCGGCGCCCCGCTCGCGACTGATTGCCGCCGATTGCCGCAGTATGATCTCGACCAATTCCCATCGCAAGAACCATGAACGCATCTGCAGGATGAGACGCCTCGTCATGCACCGGGCGAGGAAGGAAGGCGCCAGTCTTCTGATCCACCTCCTTCCGATACTTACGCAACCCCTGGAGACCGTCTGTCGTCCTCGTCTTGTCGAACCAGCAGCGTCCAATCAGGTTGCGCCCTGCCTCGATCTGGTCAGCCTTCCCCATCTGGGGCTGCGCCGTGAAGCGGATGCCCATGCGCTGCGCTGTCTCAAGCCGCGATACACCCGTGGTTAGCTCACGCACCGCAATGTCGGGCGGCGCGTAGTGATGAGAGAACGAGATCTCGTACTTGTCCTTCCAGCGCTGCAGCCACGCGATGTAATGCGCGAGTCCTTCACCAGAGTTGTGGTAGTAGTCCACGAGACGAACTTCAGTGCGCAGGATCTGCGCAACCCAGATAGCCATCTCGTCATCCATCCCCAAGTCCCATGCCGTCACTGTGGGGAGATCAGATTCTATCGACACCTTGCAGATCCTGTCGTCGCGCGCGGCGCGGCGCATCTGGGCGCCGAAGTAGGCTCCCTCTACCTCGTCGGGGAACTCGCCAAGGACGCGCGCCTTCCAGGAGGGGGAATCCTTCGTCCATCGTCGCGACTGGCGTGCAACCCAGTGCGGCGTGATCAGATCAGGATACGGAAGCTCGCCAGCCTTCTTCACCCAGCTTCCATCTCGGATGTCCTTCTCCTCGATGCCGAACTCAGTGAAGTTGGGAGTGTCGAACGCAGAGATCGGGATCGTCTCGGTGTCCTCGTCGTCGCAAGACTCCTTGAAAGGAGAGTACGGGTCCACTGGGTTACCGATCTTCAAGCGACGCGCGTGTCCACCCGCCATGAGCGAGTCGATCTGCTCCGCGATGGTTGCGCTGATCCCCGCCGCCTCGTCCTCGACGATCAGCAGGTGCGGCGCGTGGAATCCCTGAAAGCGGTTCGGGTCGTACTCAGGAGCGGTGAACCCCATCGCGATCCAGTCATCGTCGAGCTTCCACTGCGTGGTGGTGAGATCGCCGCCTAGGGGTACCCGTGCATCACGCACGGCGACGGCGATCTCTTTCCACAGGATGCCCTGAACTTGCCTCTTAGTAGGTGCGGTAGTGACTATCAGAGCGCCCTCGTGGCACATAAGGAACCACGCAACAGCACGAGCAGCGATGAACGTCTTGCCCGACGAGTGACAGGACGGAGCGGCAGTCTCGACGTTGTCTCGAACCGACTCCAGGATCCGAACCTGAACAGGCCAGGGATCGTTGCCCAGCACCTCGCGCACGAATGCTTCCGGATCCTTGCGGTAGCGATCCAGCACCATGGCTGCGTCGTCCTGCGCGACCGCAGTCATCGAGGCTTCCTTGCAGGTGAGTGGCTGCGCAGTTGCTCCTGCAGGCGGCGATCCGTATCCATGCCTGCACCAGGACCACCGCTGCCTCGAACTGGAGGGAAGTCGCGGCTCATGTTGAACTGCACAGGTCTGCGTATGCGGGGATACTGCCCACCGAACGTGCCGCCGACGCGCTGCTCCTGGAGGCGGGCGCGAGGCTCGCCTGTGCGCTGGCTGAAGCTCAGTTCGTGCGGGAGGGGGAAGCGTTCTCGGGGAGGAGCGGCGACTCCGGTTCGGGCCGCTTCGATTTGCGCCTCGGCATATGGAGCGACGAAGGAGGAACGATAACGCTGTAGCCCCCCGACGAAGACCTCTCCACGGCTGCGTTCGAGTGGCGAAAGATGATCTCCACCGGCCCGTGTCGCCGCCTGGGTCCAGTCGTTTTTTTGTCGTCGGACATGTGCGCGCCCCCAGTCTACGAAGATCTGTCCCTCCAGGCCGACCTCATTGGCCGCGTCCTGGATCACCCCGAAGTTTACACCACTTTGCCCGTCCACGAAGTCCTGCTGAAGATCCGCAATCGCCCCCAGCCACCTCTTACGCTCCCCTGCCAGGGCCTTGTCGGGTGAGTTGTCAAAGAGAACGCGGATGCCGTCCTCCCCCCGCACGTTCGTCTTCATCATGCCGTCGGGAGCAGGCCAGATGTCCGTCGCTGCGAAGCCCCTCTCGCGCAGTTCCTGGAAGAACTCGATGCGCTTCGCGTCGTCCTCAAGCCCGGTGCCCGTGATGTCAAAGTGGATCGTCTCGTCCGGTGCCCACTTCGTTGCGGACTGCAGCAGCGGCTTCGTCACGTCTGCGTTGACCACCAGACCCTCGGTCTGGCTCAGGGCATACGCTACGGCCCTGCTGAGATCCTCCGCAGCATCCCCCGTCGAGATGAAGTCCGCGACGGAGTTGGGGTTCGCCCAGTCCATGTAGACGCCGGAGCCAGGAGACATGTCGGGGATCGTCTGGATGCCCAGCACCTCAGAGAGATCGCGCACCACCGCTTCGACCATCTCGGTCGTTACGCCACGCTTCTTCGCATCGTCGAGCGCCTCCCACGCAACCCGGTACGCCACGTCCGCGCCTGCGCCCGGATCCAGTTCGACAGGCATCGAGGACATCCGCTTCATGAACATGTGGAGCGGATCCTCGGGCTCCATCCCCTGCGCGCGCTGGATGTACGCCCAGTCGATTGCCTGGACGTGCTTCGCCTCCCAGTCATCGAAGCCCATGTACTTCTGGTCGTTGAACCGCTGCGCCACCTCGTTGTAGTTGCGCAGAGGATGCTCGTACGACGGACCCTTCGGTGCGCCCTTGTCGAGCGGCGCAGCCTCGATCAGCGCACGCTCTGCCGGATCCGTCACCACACCTGGACGCCCGCCCTTACCCAGCAGGCGGTTCCGGAACTTCTCCGTCAGGTACCCGTTGCTGCGCTGCGCGTGGATGTCGATGGGGCTGGGTCGCAAGCCTCTCTTGTCGAAGTTCATCCAGCTACGCAGGCGCACGCCATGCGTCGCATCGAAGAAGTCATGAAGCTTCGCCGCAATCGACAGAGCCTCCTCGTCCGACAGCCCCGAAGCAGTCAGGAACTTCTGGATGTTCTCAGTGGACAGCCCGAACTGAGACGTGTCGCGCAGGCTCCGGTCAATCGCATCCCACTGCTCTGTCGAGCGAAGCGTGATGCCCATCGCACCAGACGGCGACTCGTTCTTGTTGCTCATCGCCCAGATCATCAAGTTGCGCTCTGCATTCTCACCGAATGCTTGCCTGAAGAGGGGGCGAAGCTGATCGTAGAAGGGACGCGAGTCGAACCTCTCCTTGCTGGTCATCGACTTGATGTGGCGCTCGATGTCATCAGGTCCGACATCCCCCAGAACCATCTCGCGCCCGCCTGCCCCGTGAGCCACGATGCGCTGCGGCCCCCCCTGCATCCTGCCCTGCTCCACCAGATTCGGGAGCCCGTCCAAAGGATCTGAGTTGAGGGAGCGGCGTAGCTCGCCCCTTGCATCCTTGTTCGCAGGGATCAGCGACTTGTCCACCTCGGCCTTCACCGGGTTCGGGTTCACCATGATGCGCTGCTTGCCCTTGCGCCCACCCCTGGCGAGCTTCGGGATCACCAGCGCCTCGACCGGCCCGTCATCCACGCCCGTGAGCGCGCTGCCGAAGGGGCCGCGCCCCAGCCGCGCAGCGTCGTCCACTCCTCGCGCCGCGTTCATCACCGGCATCACGCCTTCGCGGATCGCGGGCTCAAGCTCTCGACCGTACTGCTCCGTCAGAGCATTCGACTCCGCCGCAGCCCGCATCGCCTCGTTCTTGGCGCGGTCGCCGCGGCCACGCTCGCGGACGTACTGCACCTGATCCGCAGCCTGCCGGGTCACGTCCTCGGGCGTGCCCACCTCGCGCACGAACTCCTCATACGGGATCGGCTTGCCGTCCCGCTTCAGCGCGGTGATCTTGCTGGTGTCGTAGATGACTGCGTTGTAGGTCTGGACTGCCGGATCAACCTTGCCCGACTCCAAGATCTTTTTGATCTTCTCGCCCTGCGGGCGGAACTCAGGAACGCGCTCCATCCTGCCATTGACCTCGTCCAACGCACGAGCGAAGTCACCGTCAGCGTCTTCAACCATTCGCTGCGCCAAGCCCATCGGAGACTGAATCGACTTCTTTCCGCCAGTGCCCCGGGTGTAGTCCTCGAACCGGTGCCCGGGGATGCCTGCCTCGCGCAGCGCCTCGGACGCAAGGCGCTCGTCGCCAAGCTCGCTGGTGATCTTGCGGTAGATGTCCTTGCCGGTGTCGGACTCCCTGAACTCGCCCATCTTACGGGACAGCCCCACGAGGTTATCCACTGCAGTGTCATCCGGATCCACGGTACGCGGGTCGCGCCTGGACTCAGCGATCCAGTCCAGGTTCCCGTGCCCGTCTGCCTGATACAGATCCCAGCTTCTAACCTCTGCGTTGCCCGTCTCGACAATCGACCAGCGCCCGTTGCTCCAGCCTGCATCCGTCTGGAGGTGGTTGCCTGTCTCCCACTGCCCGATGTCGCGCGGAGGCGGCGGCTCTTCTCCCAGCACGCCCTTCAGCGCACGCTGCACCCTCGGACTCTGCTCGCTGAGCGGACGGTCCCACATCAGAGCTTCGTCATCCGCGATGTCCCACTCCCACTCGTACTTGTGGCCCTTGCTCTCCGTCAGTCGGCCCGACTTCTTCAACTCGTCGATGCGATCCACGGCAGCCTGGGCGCGAGCCTTCGCGAAGTCACCACCAAGCCGACGCGCATCATCGATCAAGGATTTGCGCGCCTCATCGATAGAGATGTTCCCGTAGTTCCGCATCCGATCTACGACCATGCGGTCTACAACCCAGTCCTCGTCGAACTCCTTCTGCGCATGGTACGCATTGAACCACCTACCCTGGGAGGCGAGATCCTCGCGCGCACCCTTCTCCCACTCGCGCCGCTTAGCATGGTATCCAACACTGAGATCCGGAGTCGGAGGCGGGTTAGCAGGATGCTCCGCTGCGTACTTCTCGTACGCAGCATCGTGTCGCCGCTGCAGCACTTGGTTCTGATTCTCAGGAAGCCACTCCGCAATCTCGTCGAGCGAATGACCATCAATCTTGACGCGGCGATCCGCGCCAGCCAGCATGTAGTTCTTCGCAACACCCGGACGATCCGCCGCGTAGACCCCGTAGCCCGCCATCCCGTAGCCAGAGCGACCACCCTCGCCCTTGCCCACGCCAATCGCGGGCTGCGCGAACTTGTTGGGCGAGCCGTGATGCAGACTCACCACGCCCAGGCCGGGCACGAACTTCAGGCCACGCTTCGCCAGGGCAGCGGCATCACCGAAGTCAATCGGACCCGGCGAGACCGCTGCCATAGCCATGAGCGGGAAGCCCAGCTTGCCGTACGCCTCCTCGCCTTCGCGGTAGCGTTGCTCGCTCTCCTCGCCGAACTGCTCCCGCACCCTGGCTGCAGTGCGATCCTCGAACCCGGCCCAGCCACGCGAGACGCGCGGCGGCTCTGCATTCGAGAGCGCAGTGGCCTCGCGCCCAGGCACGTCCACGCTCTCCATGAACTGGGCGCGCAGATAGTTCGCCACGTCACTACCCGGTGTCGGAGCGCGAGTCATGGGCGCGCCAGGCAAGCCCTGATTCGGAAGCCCGCCTGCTACGCCGCTGTGCGCCTGCTCCTCGCGCAGTTCCTGGAAGCGTTGCCCACGAACACCGGCAGCATCGGGATCGAGTGTGTCAAGCGCAGTGCCCAGACCCTCGCTGAAGAACTGCACGTCGTACCAGTTGGCCTTGCCTGCGCGCAGCGCATTGTGCGCGTCCTCAGTGGCCTGCGCTCGACGTGCCTCCGGTGTGTCAGGGCGAGACCGCGCGCCGTACCGGCGCCCCAGGCGTAGCTGGAGCCCGGCTGCCACGTCCTTGTACAAGGGGATCTCTTCCGATGTCGGCTCAGCCTCGAACGACATCGTGTCGGGATCAACCTGATCGGTGCGCCGCGGATACTCAGCTAGGGGAGGCGCGTCGCTCGCAAGCCTCTCGCTCAGTTCAGCGAAGGTGGTCTTGCGCTCTTCAGGCATCGCTGCGCCCCATCACCACAATCGGACTATCGTGCGAGCGCCACGGGCGCCAGGGCCAGGAGAAGAGACGGGCGCGCCAGGAGCGCGGAGCAGTCAACGCGCGCAGCTTCGTCTCTGCAATCGCCTCGCGAAAGACCTCTGACGACCAACGCTTCACGGTGTCAGGGTCGCGCGTGCCGAACTCACTCATCATCACTGTCCGGCGTCACGTCGATCTCACGCTTGTCGCGAGCGCGGCGCACTAGCTGCGCGAAGGTCTCGGTCGCATCGATCTCGACGCGATCCGTGCGCGGCAGCAAGCGGGACAGCAGCACCTCGGCTGCCCTCGTGTCGCCGCGCTGCGCAAGCTCGAACATCACCTCGATGACAAGCTCGACGCGCGTCTTGTTGTGCTTGGGAAGGATCTCAGTGGTCTTGTCGGCGAGCATCTGGAGCGCGTGATCACGCGACTTCGTGTACTGATTGATGCCCGCCGGATTCGGCGCAACGCCCTTGCGCCAGGGCCGACGCAACGCGCCGCCGTGCGGCTGCGGTATCAGTGCCTCGCTCACCCCGGTAACCCCCCGATAGGTGCTACTGGGCGCAAGCTACAGCAAGAAGAGGCCGTAAGTCCAGCCCTCACCTGCAAGTATCAGCGTGTGCTGCGCGCACGCCGCTGTCCGAACCCGCTTGAGCCCCGTCACCGTGCGCTTATCGGTGTACATGTGCCAGACAGCGTCACGCGAGCAGCGCCGCTCCCTCCCCGTCCGACACGCGATATGGCACCTCACGGCGCATCCACCAGGGAGAGGCGCACCATCTCTCGTGTGTCATCCAGGGCCAGCCGGATCGCCCTCAGCTTCTCCACCAGGATCCAGCTATCCGCCTGCGACAGCACGAGAACCGGCACCTCCCAGGTGTCCCCGTCCACCTCAATCGAGGCCAGCCTGGGATCGAGTTTCACCAAGGCGTCGCGCAGCCTCGCAAGCTCCGTCTCTGCATCGAGCCCATCTACCGTGATCGCACTACCCGACATGTCTTCCTCCTGTTGCCCTCAGGCTATTCCCCGTGGAACGTCGCTGCCTCCTGGCAACGCCCGCCTCCGTACGCAGCGCAAGCTGATCACTCAGCCCCAGCAGCGCAGCCGCCTCCGAGACTGTCCGATACACCCCCGTGAGCGCGCCTGAGTCGCCCCAGGACAAGAGTTCCCTCTCCTGGCGCGCAGTAGTGACCCCCCGGCCCACCTTCCCCTCGATGGCGAAGGATCGCCCCCTCACGCTCCCGACAACATCGGGCGTGCCCGCCCTCGTGTGAGAGGTGCCGTGGATCTTGATTGCCTTCGCGCGGGGGCACCGGTTGATGAAGCGGACCACCCTCGCATTCAGGGACGCCTCGCTCACGAGATCGCCTCCCGGAACTCTGATTGGAGCCCGTAGAAGATCGCCGGATCCTCCTGCCCGAAGTAGACCACCGTGTGCGTGCCCCTCGCGTAGAAAGCGTTGATCGCAGAGATCCTCACCATGATCGGATACCTGCCCCCGACAGCATCACCGGTCGGTGTCGTCCTCTGAAGCTCGATCCAGACTTCCTTCTTCCTGGCTGCCATGCTCTTCTCCTGTTCCCCCTCCAGGGGTAACACCAGGGGTACAATCTGTTCCCCCTGTTACCCCGTACCCCTCTAGATCATTTGGGATCATATCTAGATAGCTCTAACTCTCTTAGATTTCTCTAGAGCAGAAATTCGTATGTACCTTTCTACACAACAGGGGTAACAGGGGTAACGGGGTAACATACTCACTCCAGTGTCAGACTCAGGAGGCAGATCGCCTTCCGATCCTCCCCGATCTGGATCATCCCCCGCTCCTCAAGCTCACCCAGCAGCATGTGGATCCGGTCGATCTCGATGTCGCTCCGCTTGCCCTTGCTGAACCGCTGATGCACTACCCGCATCTTGGTGTTCGAGGTGCCCGTCTTCTTCTTCTGGGCCACCAGGAAGGCGTGGATCCTACGCAGATCCTTGTTGGTCGCCTCGTCCACCTGGGCCTGCTCCGCGAGGTACAGATAGGCGTGGTGATAGGCGTATCGCCCGATCTCGATGGCGCCCTCCATCGCGGGCTTGTCGATGGGCTCCTTCCACCAGTCTGTGGGGTGGCGCAGCGTGTGAAGGATGGCCGCGGTCCTGGCGATCAGCCCGCTCAGCTTCGCGCCGAACGCGGAGATCTCGCCCAGCTTGGCGCCCTCCTTCAGCATCGGCTCGATCAGGCGCTCCACCTCCATGTGTAGGCTCTCGGCTGCGGGAGTGAGCCTCAAGAGGTGCCGCTCCATCCGCTTCTCGCCGGTCGGCCAGGGCGGCGGGATCTCAGGGCGTGCAGTGACGAGATGCTCCACGTCGGGCATCACTCCGCGCCGCGGCGCTCCGCAGATCGACTTCAGGTGCTTCTGGTACGCATCCCTCAGATTGACGGGCACCGTGTCCTTGTGAATCTCTCGACTCCCCAGTGTGTCGGTGGGTCGAACGGCCAGTAGGCGCCCGACGAACCCCACGTCGTTCAGGTTGACCGCGTTGGTGAATGCATCGAACACACCCGGCTGCCCGACGAGCACCAAGCTCAAGACCGGCTCACGCACCACGGCAGAGTCAGACGTGACGCGATCCCGTACGATGGGAGTCCCCGTATAGGCGTGCATCAGGACGCTCAAGTTCGAGCCTGCGCCCCTTGAATAGAGCCCGCCCATGATCCTCTCCACCGTGGTCGGCTCATCGGTCACGATGGCGAAGGAGCCCGTCTGCTCGTAAAGCTTCAGGGTCAACGCTTCCATGGTCGCGTCGGTTGTGAAGAGCCGCAGGGGCGGAGGCATGGCAGCCTCGATGGCTCTCTTGCGGGCGGCTCGCTCGACCGCTTCTCCTCGTGGCCCGCCCTGCAGTCCGTCCAGGTCGCGCTGCAACGCTTCCTGGTACGCGCGCCTGCGCTCGTTCTCCTCGGTCATGTAGTCGATCAGCGGGGAGAACGGGATCTTCAAGCTGGACGACTTGCGCGTGCCGCTGCGCACTCCCATCAGAACCCAGTACGCCAGCCGCTCGATCCAGTCGCCGCGCACCTGCACGTCGGCCTTCCCTTGTATCGCGATGGCGACGGCGCCCAGGACCACGAGAGCAGGCATCGCTGCGTCTACCTGCAGGACGTGCGCAAGAGCATCGACGTATTGGCGGCACCAAGGAGGGAGCGCCTTCATCGGGAAGTCGCCCCTGGGCTCCAGTGTGGTAGGGTCTTGACTCATCCCTGCGGCTCAGAGCGGGTCACGGTGATGTCTCCACGAACGGCCCCCGTTGAGGCTTCGGCTTTGGCGGGGGCTGTTCTATAGGCGTAGGTTCGTACGGAGTCGCGTGCGATGTCTCCGGTTTCACGGTGCAGCACACGCATGGACGCACCATACGCGAACCTCCCGCTTCCCGCGCATCGTTTTTCTGCGAATGCATTCAGGCAGTCGTCGATGGACTCCACGTCCATCCCCGTGGTTGCCAGATGCCAGCCCAGGTACACGAGAGCCTCGTGTCGATGCCCCTCTGCGAAGATCTGATCCACGTCCAGCAGTAGCTTCAGCCAGTGATCGGAGTATCGCGTGCGCCACTCGACTTCGTCTTCACTGAAGCGGCGAGCGATGTGGTTCTGTCTTCCCTCGCCCGCCTCGTGCGTGAACATGAGGGATTCGAAGTAGGGCAGATCCAGCGGATCTGTGGGCAGTTCTTGGGACCACTCGTACTCTGAGCCAGACCGATGGATGCTGGGCGCGACGACGATCATGTTGCCCACTCCGCGGATCGTGATGGGCACGTTCCCGTAGTGCGTGCCGTACACGCGCCGGTCCCAGGTCTTCCCGATTACATGGACACCCGGTGCGACAGGTGAATTCGAGTTGGGGATCATCACGCGCTTGCCGGAGATCTGGATTGGATGATCCTTGCAGATCAACTCGATGGCCGTGGCGGCGAAATGCTTCGACCAGTCGTTGCCTCCCTCGATGTCGGTATCCACGTCGAGAGCAGCGACGTTGGGAGGCATGCACAAGCCGATGTTCCCGCCGTGGTGGAGGTGCAATCTTAGTGCGCCCAGATGCCGGTGCGGATTACGATCCTCCTCGAACCGGGCCAGGGCAACACGCGGCCAGCCCTGCCCTTCGACGTGCGGCGACTTCCCAGGAGACGGGCAGTCGCAGAACCTCCCGCACAAACGGATCAGGAGGTGCGCCCATCGGCCAGGGTAGAGTTCATCGAGCATTGCGCATCCTCTTTTCAGCATCGGTGATCGCCTCACGCAAGGTGCGCCGAAACCGATCATGCCGCTCTACATCGCCACGAGCCAAGCCCTTGGCGCTCGCACGTTCGACGAGCCCGTGGTCGGTGACGTACCAGCGCGCACCGTCGGTGCAGCGCGACTCCATCCAGTTGAGAAGCTCCGTGTCGCTCATCACCCCTCCCGCCCCGCCGCGCGCAGGATGTAGCGGGCGAAGTCACAGATCCAGTGATTCGGCGGATACCACTCTTGGGCGAGAACATGCTCGGCCTGCTTCACCAGCTCCGCGTCGGGCGGCTCCAGCCGGGCGCGAAGG
>Ga0255055_10002919_pt1 | contig 11758 bp, 9 predicted proteins | sample JV7_2_27_MG_FD_188633 | JGI IMG/M metagenome (GOLD analysis project Ga0255055, IMG submission 188633) | Seawater microbial communities from Jervis Inlet, British Columbia, Canada - JV7_2_27 | ecosystem: Environmental > Aquatic > Marine > Inlet | place: Canada: British Columbia | collected... | reverse complement strand
GGAGGGAGATGCGCACCAGGAACTCGACCCCGGTCTCACCGTCCTCGATGAGCTCGAAGGAGGTCGGAATCGAGAGCAGCGCGCCCCGTCTCTCCGCCCGGGCGTTTCGTTCGCGCACCGATTCGAAGAAGGTTCCGGGCTCGAAAGGCATCCGCATCTCCAGCCCCATTCTCACCGCATCCCGAGCCTTATTGCCACCCTCATCCCCGATATGGCGCTAAATTCGCCCAGATGGATGATGAATCGACACGGCGCATTCTCGACGGAACCACCTGGGAGGAGTTCTGCGACACGCTCAAGGCGGCCGGTGCGGTGGTGCTGGGCGAGTCGTCGCCTGAAAGCGCCTTCGATCGCGCCGAGGGCTTCCGCTACCTGAGCCGGCTGGCGCGAGCCGCGCTGGAGACCTTCGTCGAGGACGGCGATCCCCGCGCGCCGGTGCTGCAGCGCACCGCCCACGAGACGATCAAGATGGGGGCGGACAACCCGGACAACCACTACCAGAGCGCGCCGATCGGCGGGAAGTACCAGTACCGGATCACGGGAACCCGCGGCACGGTGCACTACCTGGGCTTCGGCACCCAGGCGGGGAACTACGGCGCGACGGGCACCCTGAATACGACGGGCTACCTCGACGACTCCCAGCTGCAGCTCGAGCCCGATGGCAGCTTCGAGATTCTGGTGAGCTGCGAGAAGAGGCCCGGGGCCGGCAACTGGCTGCCCATGCTGCCCGAGAGCCGAACCCTCGTGGTCCGCCAGACCTTCCTGGACAAGGAGAACGAGACGCTCGCCGATCTTCGAATCGAGCGCACCGACGGTCCACACCTGCCGCGCGCGGTGACTCCCGCGCAGATCGATCGCGGTCTCATCGCCTCCGGTCGCTTCGTGGTCGGCTGCGTCCGCCTCTTCAGTCAGTGGGCGGCCGGCTTCGCGGAGCAGGTGAACCAGCTACCGAGGTTCGAGGCGGAAGTCGCCACCGCCGCCGGAGGCGATCCGAACATCGTCTACTACCACGGGTACTGGAAGCTGGCGCCCGACGAGGCGCTGGTGATCGAGGTGACGCCTCCCGAGTGCGACTACTGGAACTTCCAGCTCAACAATCACTGGATGGAGTCCCTCGACTACCGGTACTTCAAGATCTGGGTGAACAAGCAGAGCGCCCGGCTTCGCGCGGACGGCTCCGTGCGCGTCGTGGTCGCCCACGCGAATCCGGGCGTGGACAACTGGATCGACACCTGCGGGCACGATCGCGGCACCATGTGCTGGCGTTGGATCCGCGCGGTGGAGCACCCGCAGCCCCGGTGCCGTGTCATGGAGGTCGGGGAGCTGTCCGATGACTGAAGGACAGGCGAGCGATGACCGGTGAGGTGGAGTCGGTTCTCGACCTCTCGGAAGAGGGTCTGATCGCGGCCGCGAGGGAGAGCACCGGTCTCAGCGATTTCGGGGACGAGAGCTTTCGCGAGGGGCTTCGCGTGCTCCTCGAGACCTACCAGAGGGCGGGGCTGCGACCCGGTGGCCGCAAGCGGACCCGCGGCCGGCTGATCCAGCTTCTCTGCAACCGCCTGCGCGTGGAGCAGGCCTTCCGGCGCCACCCGGAGATCTTGGAGCGCGAGCTCCGCAGCCCGGTGTACATGACGGGACTTCCGCGCACCGGCACCTCGGCCCTGTTCAACCTGCTCGCCATCGATCCGGCCGCCCGGCCACTGCTGCTGTGGGAGGCCATGAATCCGGATCCGTACGAGGGTGAAAGCCTTGGCCCCGGTGGGGAGGATCCGCGATACGAGGGAGAAAGTCTTCCGTCCGGCCGGGAGGATCCACGGCTCGAGGCCACGCGCGCCTACTTCGAGCGCGACCGCCAGAGGGACCCGGACTTCGACAAGATCCACTTCCGCCGCGCCGACGGACCCGAGGAGTGCGTGCTCCTCACGGCCCACACTTTTTGCGATGCGCAAAACGGCATCGAGCCGCTGATGAGCCCCTTTCGCGAGTGGTTCGAGACCCAGGACCTGCGTCCGGCCTACGCCTATTACCGCGACCTGCTCAAGCTCCTCGACTGGCAGCGGCCCGGCGAACGCTGGCTCCTCAAGTCCCCGGCGCACCTGTGGGCGCTGGACATCCTGGTGGAGATGTTCCCGGATGCCTGCATCATCCAGACCCACCGGAACCCCCTGCAGATCCTCCCCTCGTACTGCAGCATGATGATGGCGATCATGACCATCCGCGAGTCCGTCGATCCCCGGGAGCTCGGACCCACGGTGCTCGAGTACCTGGCGCGCTCCCTGGAACGGGGTCTGGCTGCCCGCGACCGCTCCGACCCGGAGCGCTTCCTGGATGTCGACTACCATCGCTTCGTCGAGGCGCCGATGAAGACCGTGGAGCGGATCTACGCGCATTTCGGGCTCGAGCTCGGATCCCAGACCGCCGATGCCATGCGCGCGCACATCGGCGAGAATCCGCAGCACCGGCACGGCTCCCACCGCTATTCTCTGGCGGAGTACGGACTCAGCGCGGAAGCCGTGTGCGCGCGGCTGGCCGACTACATCGAGCGCTTCGATCTGCCCACGGACCCGTAGGGACGCGCGCCCCGAGCGCGTCTGTCCGCAGCGCGGTCTTCATGAGGTAGGAGAGGAGGGAGACGCATGAAGCTTCGGAATGTCGTTCTGGGTGCGGGCGTGGTCGTCGTGGTCGCTCTCGCCGCGGGGGTGTACTTCCTGCTCACCTCCCTCGACGCGATCGTCGAGCGCGCCATCGAGCACTACGGATCCGAGATCACCGGCACCGCCGTGCGGGTGGCCTCCGTCGACATCTCCCTCTCCTCGGGTCGGGGCACCGTGCGCGGGCTCACCGTCGCCAACCCGGAGGGATTCTCGTCCGATTCCACCTTCAGCCTGGAGGAGATCACCCTGCAGATCGACGTCGGTACGGTGACTTCGAGCCCCATGGTGATCGATGAGATCACGATTCGCGCGCCCGCCGTGATCTTCGAGGTGAACGAGGCCGGCGCGGCCAACGTCGACGAGATCCGCAAGAACGCGGAGCGCTACCAGCCCGCTGGCAGCGGGGATGGCGAGAAGGGCGAGGAGGGGGAGGCCGCTGCCGGGGAGGAGGAAGAGCCCCTCCGGTTGGTGATTCGCAGGTTCTCCTTTGAGCGCGGGGAGATCGCCGCCGACACCACCGCCCTCGGGGGCGAGGAGACGGAGGCGGAGCTCCCGCCCCTCATCCTCAGTCACATCGGCGGGCGGCAGGGCGCCACGCCGGACGAGATCGGGAAGATCATGGTGAAGGCCGTGACCAGGCAGGTCGCCACCGCCGTCGCATCCCAACAGCTCGGCTCCTACCTCGAGAAGAAGATCGACGAGGAACTCGGGGGAGAGGTCGGAGAGGCGGCGAAAGACCTGCTGCGCTCACTCACGAAGTGATCGTCGCAGCGGATCGCTGGTGATGTGGGTCGCGTAGCCCGCCGCTCACGGACTCGGGAGCGATGACTTGCCGGAAGCGGAGGAAAGGTGCTCTACTACCAGGGAGGCCGACTCGGAGTGGAACATGAAAGCCAGGGAATGGATGACTTCCGATCCCAAGACCGTCGCCGTAGATGATTTCGTGGCCACCGCGGTGATGCTCGTTCTGGAGAATCGAATTCGGCACCTGCCCGTCGTTCGCGGCGACTCGCTGGTCGGAATCATCAGCGATCGCGACTTGAAGCGCGCCATGCCCTCGGTCGTCGCCGGAGCGACGGCCGAGGAGTACCAGGCCTTCATGGAAGAGACACCGGTCGAGCAGGTGATGACCGCGAGCCCGATCACCTGCGAGCCGGACACGGATCTGGTCGACCTCGTCCGGGGGTTCTGTCAGCACAAGGTAGGTGCCATACCGGTCGTGGAGGGTGAACGCGTGGTGGGCATCGTCACGCAGACCGATATGATGCGGGCCTTCCTCGTGGTGTTGGAGAACCGATAGGCCGCAGCTGCCCTCCGGGTACAGGCCGTTGCCCGCCTTCGAGCTACGATCCGGGCGAGTTGTGGGAAGGGAGAGCCGGAGGTGGCGGGTGGGGCGTGAGCTGCTGATCGGCCTCGACCTCGGCACCACCCGCGTCTGCGCGCTCGTAGTGGACGGGACGGGCGCCGTGCGGGGACGCGCGGGCCGCGCGCTCGATTGCCGCTTCCCCGCCGCCGGCTGGGTGGAGCAGGACCCGAGGGCTCTGTGGGAGGGATCACTCGGCGCCCTGCGCGAAGCGCTCTCCGAGGCGGGTGCGGGCGCCCGCGACGTGGCGGGTCTCGGCATCGCCACCCAGCGTTCGACTGTCCTGGCGTGGGACGCGCGCAGCGGCGAGCCGCTGGCACCGGCGATTGGGTGGCAGGACCAGCGCACCGCCGCCCGCGCGGCGGAGCTCCACGCCCGCGGCGTGCCGATACCCGTCCAGGCCTCGGCGACCAAGCTCGAGTGGCTGCTCGAGAACGACACCGTCGTGGCCGCGACCGCCCGCGAGGGGCACCTCCGGCTCGGCACGCCGGATGTCTGGCTCACCGATCGCCTGACCGGCGGATCGCGCTTCATCACCGACCCCAGCTGCGCCAGCGCAACGGGGCTCTTCGACCCGCGGTCGGGGACCTGGATGGAGCCCGTCGCGGCGCTGCTCGGCGTGCCCTGCGAGGCGCTGCCCGCGGTGGTCGCGACCGCGGAGGTCGTGGCCGAGACGCCGGGCGATCTGCTCGGTGCCCCCGTGCCGGTGGCGGCGCGCGCGGGCGATCAGCAGTCGGCGTGCTTCGCCCAGGGGGTGCATCGCGCCGGCGAGGCGAAGCTCACCCTCGGCACGGCTGCAATGCTCGAGGTGCACACCGGCGGCACGTTGCAGGAGGCGGGCCCCGGGGCGCACGCGCTCGCCCTCTGGCGGATTCCCGAGATCTCCACACAGTACTGTGTCGAGTCGAGCGTCCACACCGCCGGCGCGGTGGTGGAGTGGCTGGTGCAAATCGGCCTCTTGCCCGACGCGGCCTCGCTCGACCGCGTCGCGCGGGAGGTGGAAGGCGCCGACGGAGTGGTCTTCGTCCCCGCCCTCCAGGGTCTCGGTACACCCCACCTCGACGACGCGGCACGCGGGCTCCTCGGGGGGCTCACCCGGGGGAGCAGGGCCGCCCACGTGGTGCGCGCCGCGGTCGACGGGCTGGCGCAGCGTTGCGTCGATCTGTGCGAGGCCGCCGGCCTCGGAGCGGCGCCGCTGCGGGTGGACGGGGGCCTCACGCGGAGCGACCTGTTGCTGCAGACGCTCGCGGACTTCGGCGGTCGCAGAGTCGACCGCGCGCGCGAGTTCGAAACCACGGCGCTGGGCGCGGCGCAGCTCGCGGGACTCGCGGTGGGTGCCTTCGCCAGCCCCGACGAGTGCCGGGCGACGCTCGCGGCTCCGCTGCGCTTCGAGCCCGGGCTCGATGACGCGCCGCGCGCCCACCGCCGCAGCCGCTGGGCGGAGGCGATCGCGCGGGCGCGCACATCTGCGGGCTAGACTTGACGGTAGGAGAAGGTGAGGGGAAGAGGGGGGCCGACCATGACCACCGCGGGAGAAAAGGATCTGGAGCAGGCGGCGAGCGCCCTGGCCGCTCGGCTTCCCCGGCCGCTGGCGGTGCTGGCCCGGCTCGCCTTCAACTACCGCTGGTCGTGGGTGCCCGGTGGCCCCGAGGTCTTCCGCGAGATCGACGCCTACCGCTGGGAGAAGTGCGGCGAGAACCCCGTGCGCCTGCTCCAGGAGTCGCCGACCCAGGCCCTGGTCCGAGCGGCCGCGGACCCGGACCTGCTGGCGCGGGCCGCGGCCGTCGAGGAGGCCGTGGCGGCGGACCGCGCGCGCCCCTTCGCGGAGGGTCCCCTCTCGCCCGAGCGGCCGGCCGCCTTCCTGTGCGCCGAATACGGGGTGCACCGTTCGCTCCCGATCTACGCGGGGGGGCTCGGCGCCCTCGCCGGTGACTTTCTCAAGGCCGCCTCCGACCGGGCGCTGCCGCTGGTCGCGGTCGGTCTCCTCTACCGCAAGGGCTACTTCCTCCAGCGGATCGATCGCTCGGGCTGGCAGCAGGAGTACTGGGTCGACACCGATCCCGAGCGGCTGCCGACCTCGCTCGTCACGGACGCCGAAGAGCTCCCGGTGACGATCTCCGTCTCCATCCGGGGGAGGGAGGTCACGGCACAGATCTGGCGCGTCGACGTGGGCCGGGTGCCGCTCTTCCTCCTCGACGCCGAGCGACCCGAGAACTCGCCCCTCGACCGCTGGATTACGGCGCAGCTCTACGTCCGCGACCGCAGCACGCGCCGGGCCCAGTACGCGCTGCTCGGGATCGGCGGCATCCGCGCGCTGCGCGCCCTCGGAATCGAGCCCGGGATCGTCCACCTGAACGAGGGGCACGCGTCTCTGGCAGCCCTGGAGCTGGCCCGGGCCGAGGTCGCCCGCGGCATCGACACGGAGCGCGCCCTCGAGGCGACCCGCGCCCGCACGGTATTCACGACGCACACTCCCGTGGCGGCGGGCAACGAAACCTACGGGAGGAACGAGGTCGAGGAGAGCCTGGGCTCCTTTCCCTCCGAGCTCGGTCTCGATCTGGAGTCGTTCCTCGACCTCGGCCGCTCGCGGCCCGGCGCGGCCGACGAGCCCTTCGGCGTGACCCAGCTCGGGCTTCGCGTGAGCGGCTCGGCCAACGGGGTGAGCCGTCGCCACGGCGAGGTCGCCCGGAAGATGTGGTCCGACCTGTATCCGGATCGTCCCGTCGAGGAAGTGCCGATCGGTCACATCACCAACGGTGTGCACGTCGCCACCTGGCTGGCTCCGGCCATGCGCGCGCTGCTGGCCAGGTACCTGGGAGAGGACTTCGAGGCGCGCGCGGCCGACCCCGCCACCTGGGACGGCGTCGAGGGCATCCCCGACGAGGAGCTCTGGGCCACGCGCAACCGGCTTCGCGCCGAGCTCGTCGCCTTCGTGCGCGAGCGCAGCGTGCTCGACCGGCTGGCGCGCAACGAGCCCCTCGACTACGTCGAGGCGGCCGCCCGCGCCTTCGATCCCGAGCTGCTCACGATCGGCTTTGCCCGCCGCCTCGCCACCTACAAGCGCCTCCACCTGCTGGTGATCGATCCCGCCCGTGCCGTCCGGATGGTCGGCGGGCGCAGGCCCGTCCAGATGTTGATCGCCGGCAAGGCCCACCCCGACGATGACGAGGCCAAGAAGATCGTGCAGCAGCTCTTCACCATCAAACGCGCTGGGCGCGTGGGGCAGCGGGTGGCCGTGCTCCACGACTACGACATGGGATTGGCGGCGCATCTGGTCCGCGGCTGCGATCTCTGGCTCAATGCCCCGCGACCGCCGCTGGAGGCGAGCGGCACCAGCGGCATGAAGTCAGCCCTGAACGGTGGGCTCCAGCTGAGTGTTCTCGACGGCTGGTGGGCCGAGGCCTACGACGGCAGCAACGGCTGGGCGGTGAGCGGCGAGGTGGATGCAGACGCGGCGGCGCAGGACGCGCGCGACGCCGAGACCTTCTATCGGATCCTGGAGGAAAAGGTGAGCCCGGAGTTCTACGACCGCGACGAGCGCGGTCTGCCCCGGGCCTGGCTCGCCCGCATCAAGGCCTCGCTTCGCAGCATCGGCCCGGCCTTCAGCGCCGACCGGATGGTGAGGGATTACGTGGACCGCTCCTACACCTCGCTTCTCACCTGACGCGGAAACGCTCCCATCTGCTCCGCGTAGCCCTCTCCCTCGAATTCTTGCGTGGCTGGGCCGCTAAGGATTCCCCGGTAATCGAATCCGTACAGGAACCCGTTGCCCAGCACGGCTCTGGGTGGGGTGCTCCTCTGCGCTTCGTATTCGAGCTCGGCTCCACTTCCGATCTGCCGCGCGAGCCAGCGGCGAGGGACGCGGCAGGGCCTGCCCGCGTAGTTGTCGAAAGTCTCCCACTCCAGCACCCGGCGTTCGCAGCGATTCATCGTCCTGCTCGGTCCCTGGTCCCACCGAAGCACACCGGACTGCTTCAACACCATTCCGAGAGGGCCTTCGGTCCAGAGTGAGATGGCGAAACCGTTCGCGTTCTCCGCTGCGCTCCGGACCTGCAAGACCTCGTAGCGGAAGCTCCTGAGTGGCGCTCCGAGCGGTAACAGGTTTCTTCCCCAACCGTGATCGTGCAGGGCCGGGACCTCGAGCGCGCCCTTCTCGGACTCCCATTGCCAATCCATCCGGCATCTTCCGAAGCTCGTGTAGTGGCAATAGAATCGCGGCGCGCAGGCCCACCAGTGGAAGTCCTCCTGCGCATCGAAGTGCAGCGTCAGCGAAAGCTCCGCTTCGGGCTGCCGAAATCGAATCCGGTAGGCCGGCCAGGAACCCTCGAAGCAGAGCTTCTTCCCGAGGAGGAATTCGACGGCCGCGGGGCGATAGGAAAGCTCCCGGGCGATCGAGTGGTAGCGCTTGTAGGTGGCGGACCGCTTTCTTCCCTCCAGGCAGAATTGGAGATCGAATGCGTCGCTGGCATCCAGATCCCCCAGCTGATCGGGCCGGTCGAAGGGAGCTCCGGTCAAGCCGAGAAGCAGGTTGAGGTTCAGGAATCGAAACGGCGCTTCGGGTGGAAACAGCAGGATCAGCGTGCGCAGATCCCAGGGGAACTCCGGAAACCTGGTTCCGTCATCGGCGGGATCGGGTCTTTGGTGGGCCGCCTTGGAGGAGCGATCCAGGAGGCCGAGAATCGGCAGCAGGGCGCGTCGCGGCGAGAAACGCGAACCGGTTTCAGCCAATCGAGATGCCTCCGCTTTCAAAAACGAGCTCCGGGTTCTCCCATACATGGGAGAGGTCCACCATGGTGGGGGAGTTGCACGAGGAGCATTCCTCGGCGTCCTGCCGCAGTTGCCGGAAGCGGTGCAGCTTCATGATCTCATGCAAAGGCGTCTCTCGGATGTTGGCGATCGGCCTGTCCAGATTGAGGCAATCTTCGACGGTTCCCCTGCCGTCGATGGACATCGCGAGCTTGGGAAAGTGGCACCGATAGCCGGGCCGCCCCTCGATGAAGTACCTGAAGTAGAGCTCCGAGTTCAGAATCGGGGCTCCGGCCCGTTTCTTCTCCAGCAGGTACGCGCACACCTCCTTCAGCTCGTCTCTCGGTAGCCCCATCTCGGTCTCGGTAAAGGCGCGCCCCCCTTCGCCGTGGCGGTACTCGGTGATCACGTCGAAGGAGATGCGCATTCCCATCGCTTCGGTCAGTGCGATCAGATCATCGATCTCATCGGCAACGCCCTTCTGTACACAGCAATTGAACTGATAGGAGATGCCGGGATATCTGGCCTTGGCGAGGTCGACCGCTTCGATGAGGCGATCGAAGAGGCCAGGCAGGCCCCGGATTTCGTCGTGCCGCTGCGGGCGTGGCGAATCGAGGCTCAGCAGCATCATGTCGATGTAGGGCAATACCTCGTCCATGCGCTGCTTCAGATACCACCCCGTGTTGAAGAGCAGGATCGGCATCTCCGCTTCTTCCTTGATGAAGCGGACGATCTGCCCCAGATCCTTTCTGATCAGCGGCTCCCCGCCGGAAAGCGCCGTGCCGATGAAGCCCTCTTGCTTCGCCTCCGAATAGAATCGCTTCAGGTCGGCGAGGGGCACGTCCTCCCAATCGTTGTGCAGCCAGAGGCAGCTCGGGCACCTGCACGGACACCGATGGGTGATGAAGTGCGCGATCAGGAAGGGCCTTCCGTCTCCCTTCTGCCGCGCCTCGATGGCCCGTGCAACGATCCTGGCTCTCGCCTCGTCCATCGAGGCTGTCTGTTCCTTCATTGCCGAGTTCCTCCCCGGCTCCGGTCCCCGCGCGGGGCTCGTTTTCAGTCGATCCCGCCCGGGTCGACGCCGAGCTCCCGGAGTCGTCTTCTCGCCCGGGTTCGGAGCTCCCGCACCGCGTCGAAGGTCTGGTCCCGGAGCTTCTCCCGGTCATCGTAGCCGAGCTGCTCCGCCGGGATCGGCCGCCCCACCTCGACGACGACGGGGCCGCTCCGGAGCCCGAAGCGGTTCGGCTTCCAGATGCGGTAGCAGCCGGCGTGGCCGATGGGGAGGACCGGCAGCCGGTGGGCGATTGCGGTGGCGAAGGCGCCCTTCTTGAACGGGTGCAGCGCTCCGTCGCGCGACCGCGACCCTTCGGCGTAGAACAGCATCGAGGTGTCGCGCGGGCGCGTCCCCATCTTCTCACGGATCCGGTCCACGTCGCTCCGGTCGCCGGTGCGCTCCACTCTCACCGAGCCGGTCCGGATGACCGCCCATCCGAAGATCGGGATGTCGGCAATCTCCTTCTTGACGATGAAGCGCACCGGGATCCCCTGAAGGGCCGCGAGCAGCGCGGGCGGATCCCAGTTGCTCTCGTGGTTCGGCACCAACACGTAGCCCTGCCCCGGGCGGATGTTCTCGAGCCCACGGACCTCGAGCCTGGTTCCCAGGACCCAGAGCGCGAATCTCCCGAAGCTCGAGTACACGCTGTCGATCTTGGGGCGCGGCGCGCCGCGCAGAGCGCGGAAGAGGGCGCAGAGGCTCATGGCGATGGCCGTCGGCGGGATGACCAGCAGGCCCAGGGTCGTGCGGAAGACCGCGTCGAGCCGAGACGAAAGCCCCATCGGTCTCATCTACCCACCTCGCGCCACGAGGGCGACATGATATCGCCTCCGGGCGCCTGGCAGCAGAGGAAATGCGGTCAGTAGATGACCTGCTCTTCCTTCAGCTTCTCGATTTCCCCCGGTGACATTCCGAGCAGCCGTTCGAAGATCGGGTGGTTGTGCTCTCCGAGGAGAGGCGCGTGGCGGCGGATGCGGGCGGGTGTCTCCGAGAGTCTGAAGGGAGGGGAGAGGACCCAGTCCTTCCCCAGGAAGGGGTGATCCACCTGCCGGAAGGTTCCCCTCTCCTCGAGGTGGGGATCCTGGAAGAGCGCCTTGTTGCTGAGCGAGGGCGTTGCGGCGACGCCGGCCTTCTGAAGCTGGTGCATCAGTTCCCGGTCGTTCCGGTCCCGGGTCCAGTCGCCGATGATCGGGTCCAGCTCGTCCTGATGTTTCCAGCGCAGCTCGGCTCGGGAGAATCTCTCGTCCTCTGCCAGCTCCGGCCTCCCCATCGCGCCGCATAGCGCCCGCCACTCTTCGTCGTTCGCCACCGCGATGCTGATCCAGTGGTCTTCCCCGCGGCAGCGATAGCAGTTGTGTGGGGCCATCCTGTCGTCGCGGTTCCCCTTCCTCGTCTGCACCCGCCCGTTCATCAGATAGTCCATCAGCGCACTGCTGTTCAGCATCACGCTGGTCTCCTGGGAGGCCAGGTCGATGTACTGGCCTTCACCGGTCCTGTGACGGCAGAGCAGGGCCGCCAGGATCGAGAAGGCGGCCGCGGTCGCGCTTCTCAGATCGATGGCGCCGGAGAGGATGCTCGGCGGCCAGTCGGGATAGCCGGTGACGTAGGAGAGGCCTGCGGCGCTGGCGAAATTCGGGGCGTAGCCCACGTGCTCTCGGTGAGGACCGGTCTGGCCGCAAGACGATGAGGAGAGATAGATGATGTCGGGCTTTACTTCGCGGAGAGCCGGGTAGTCCAGGCCCAGCCTTCCGATGACGCCCGGCCGCATGTTCTCCACCACCACGTCGCTCTTCCCCACCAGTCGCTTGGCGATCTCCACCGCCCTCGGTTGGGTCAGGTTGAGGCAGACGCTCAGCTTGTTGAGGTTCAGGCTGTTGAAGACCGGTGACTTGTCCGGGGTCGAGAAGTCCGTTCCTGTCGTGAAGGAAATGAATCGGGCGT
>Ga0255055_10002918_pt1 | contig 11760 bp, 7 predicted proteins | sample JV7_2_27_MG_FD_188633 | JGI IMG/M metagenome (GOLD analysis project Ga0255055, IMG submission 188633) | Seawater microbial communities from Jervis Inlet, British Columbia, Canada - JV7_2_27 | ecosystem: Environmental > Aquatic > Marine > Inlet | place: Canada: British Columbia | collected... | reverse complement strand
ATCGACACTTTGAACATAATGCACCTGCTTTTTAATGGATACTACAGTAACTAATAATACAATAGAAGCTGCAAATTGTAGAATAACCAGTCCCTTTTGCAGTACAGAAACGTTTTTACCATTAAACTTACCTTTTAAGGTAGTAGCAGGATTAAATTTTGTTAAATAAAAGGCGGGAAATGTTCCTGCCATTATAATGGTAAGCACCGTTATTCCTAATAATAGAGCACAGAGATAAACATTTGAAAAATCGAAGGCTATGTTTGAATTTGCCAACTGATTAAACACAGGCAAAAATAGACTGGCGATAGCAGTACCAGCTATTGCAGATAGCAAGACGTACAACGATGTTTCTATAAAAAACTCTCTGACTAGAGATCCCTTACAAGCTCCATTCGCTTTTTTTAATCCAATCGACTTGGCTCTTAAAAAAGAGGTGGAGATGAAAAGATTTGTGAAATTAATACAGGCAATGATTAAAATGGCTATGGCCATATAAAGAAATATCAAAACAAATCGTTTATCGCTCTTTACAGCATAATCGAATCGAAAATTTTCTGTATTAAAATGAATTTCGCTTAAAGGTTGCAGAAAGTGACTAATGTCAATTTGGATATACAGAGGAAAATTCTCCCGGGCCAACTCTGTTATGCTTTTTGCCAGATCTTCCGTATCTGTGTTTTCAGCAATCTTAATATAAGTGCCAAAACCATCACTAGTTCCCCACCGGCTATTATCCAGATTGGGAACGCCCGACATAACGCATATTGCATCAAGTTGTAAATGAGAATTATACGGAACATTAAACATGACTGCCGATACCTGCCAATCTCTATCATAGAAATTTACCGTTTCACCAATCGGGTTTTTGTTCCCGAAGTATTTTATAGCAAAACTCTCTGTAAGTACAATCTTATCAGGATCCTTAAAACAGCTGTTAATATCACCGATTTTGATTGGATAATTGAAAAACTGAAAGAAATTGGAATCGGCAAAATAGATTGACTCTTCATAATTAATAACCTCTCCAACCTTAAAACGTTGCTTTCCTCTAGCTGTAACCCTGACTGATTCCTCAATTTGCGGGAAACGAAACTTTGCCTCACGGCTCAATGGGCCAAATACAGAGCCAACTTTAACGGTTTCGTTATTTAAATAACCCTCACGGCATACTCTGTAAATCTTATCAGTATCAGCATTAAAACTGTCAAATTTCATTTCGTTGATGGCCCACCAACCCAGTAGCAAGGCAATGGCCATTCCGAGACTTAATCCACCGACACTTAATAAATTGGTTGTCCGGTGTTTAAGGAAGGTCTTAAAAAAAGTCTTAATTTGCATGTTCCTGGTATTGGTAATTTGAAAATCCATTCGATATTTCATTACTTTTTTCCGGCACAACCTGTCCGTCAAGCAGGTTAATCGTGCGGTGAGCAAAACCAGCATCGCGTTCGCTGTGTGTAACCATTACAATGGTGGTCCCTTCTCTGTTCAGTTCTGATAGGAGGTTCATTACTTCAATGCCATTCTTTGAGTCAAGGTTCCCGGTAGGCTCATCAGCAAAAAGGATTTGGGGGTTCGTTATCACGGCACGGGCAATGGCAACCCTTTGTTGCTGGCCACCCGAAAGTTGCTGGGGATAATGCATTGCACGATGACCCATTTTCATTCGTTGTAAAACCAGGCGCACCCTTTCCTTTCTCTCCCTGGCGCTCATTTTATGATAATTTAAGGGAAGTCTGATATTATCAAACACATTGAGCTCGTCAATTAAAATGAAACTCTGAAAAACGAATCCGATGTTTTCTCTGAGGAAACTGGATCTCTCCTTTCCATTGAGGTTGCTGACCTCGGTACCATTTAAGCGGTAGCTTCCCTTGGTGGGATTATCAAGCAGTCCGAGGATATTCAACAAAGTTGATTTGCCACATCCTGAAGGCCCCATAACGGACACAAATTCGCCCTCCTTTATGTGGATATCTACTCCATTTAAGGCAAAGGTTTCAACCTCGTCCGTTCTGAATACCCTGGTCAGTTTTTCTGTTTTTATCATTTTTCTAATTATTGAATGATTGACCAATGACAATCAACTGCTATGCCATAAGACCTATTCGGCTGATATACCGAATTATAAGCATTTCCCTAGAGCACTTATGTGTTAAATAATTTTACACTCACTGTTAGTTTACTTTACATTGTAGTACTTTTACTATGGATGAAGGGGAAAGTACTTATAGTGGACGATAACCAAAGCGTACTTACCGCTCTCGAAATGCTTCTTCAGAGTGAGTTCGATGAGGTTTATACTTTAAAGAATCCAGCTAATCTGATTACAACTATTCAGCAAAATCAGGTGGATGTGATCTTGCTTGATATGAACTTTAAAGCTGGCATTAACACTGGTAATGAAGGGATACATTGGTTAAGACGCATTTACGAAACCGATTCAACGATTAGTGTGGTTTTAATCACTGCCTATGGGGATGTGGAACTAGCCGTCAAGGCAGTAAAAGAGGGGGCGTTCGACTTTATTCTAAAACCCTGGGACAATACCAAGCTGATAAGTACCCTTAATGCTGCCCTAAAACTTAGAACCAGCAAGTTAGAAAACAAAGGACTGCGTGAAAAAGCCAAAAACCTGACTCAGGAGATAACGCCGCCAGAACAAATCATCATTGGTCAATCAGCCAGTATGAAAGAAGTTTTTGACCTGATAAAGAAAGTAGCCATTACAGATGCAAATGTGCTGCTTACTGGCGAAAACGGAACCGGTAAGGAGGTAATAGCCCGTGAAATTCACCGGATTTCTGTCAGAAGTCAGGAGATCATGGTGGGACTTGATATGGGTGCCATCAGTGAGACACTCTTTGACAGCGAGTTATTTGGGCACATGAAAGGATCGTTTACTGATGCAAAAGAAGACAGGGCGGGAAAGTTTGAAACTGCCAACAAAGGTACACTCTTTCTTGATGAGATAGGCAATTTAACCATCGGATTACAGGCAAAAATACTGGCTGCTTTACAAAACCGGATGGTGACCCGGATTGGAAGCAACACACCGATTCCTATTGATATCCGGCTCATATCAGCAACCAACAGAGATTTGCCAAAGATGATTGCTGAAGGACTGTTTCGCGAAGATCTGCTTTACCGGATTAATACCATAACCATTGAAATTCCACCGCTGCGCGACCGTGGAAATGATGTCTTGCTTTTAGCCGGATTCTATTTAAACAAGTATGGAACAAAATACAATAAACCTGGCCTGACAATCGGAAAAAAAGCGGAGCAAAGACTTATGGATTATCTATGGCCCGGGAATGTCAGAGAACTCCAACATTGCATTGAACGAGCCGTAATTCTGGCCGACAAAGCCGAGATTGATGAGAGCAACCTGGCACTGAACAGCCACGTTCAGCAAGCTGGCAGTCTTTCAATTCAGACATTTGAGGAGATGGAGAAGCAGATGATTATCGCCAGTATTGAAAAAGAGAATAGAAACATGAGTGCAGTTGCCAAAAGCCTTGGTATTACAAGGCCGACTTTGTATAAAAAAATGAAACGATACGATATCAAATGACATACAAGTACTTCCACAGGGCAATTATATTCCGGCTAATCTGTATTGTAGTAATTACGGTCTTCGCAGCCTTTCTTTTTTTTGTCAGGCATCAACTGTTCTGGAGTGCAATTTTATTACTTGTTGTCATAGCCCTGGCAATCAATACAATATACTATTTCAATCTAACAAATAAATGGATAGCCTCTTTTTTGCTGGGAATTGAGAATGAAGACACTACATTAAAAATTCCTGAAAAGACCGGCAACAAAGCCATTGATGAGATATTTGGAGGACTGAATCGTTTGAATGAACTTTTCAGAAGAACGAAAATTGAAATCGGGACACAGGAAAAGTATTATCTCTCCATCATCAACCAATCGGCAACAGGCCTTTTTTCAGTAAACGAACAAGGCAGAATTATCAACATAAATCCGGCAGCAGAAAAGCTTACCGGCTTAATTGCCTTTCATCATATTAACACGTTGGCTAGAATTAATGACGAACTACCCGACTTCATTCAAAGAGAACAAAACCATCATGATACAGCGTCAGCTATTTTTGAGAATAGTAAAGGGCAAAAGCTGCTGTTTAAGTTATCTGAAATCAAAACTCCCGAAGAAGTAATAAAACTTGTCGTTGTAAGCGATATAACCAAGGAACTGGACATTCGCGAAGTGGATGCGTGGATAAAGTTAGCCCGTACTTTATCGCATGAAATAATGAATAATATTGCTCCTATCACAACACTTTCCCAGGTAACGTTGAACTATTTTGTTCATGATGGGCAGGCAATTCAATCAGAAAAAATTAACCAGGATACGGTAACTCAAACCATCAAAGGGCTCAAGGTGATAGAAGAACGCGGTTTGGGACTGAAGAAATTTGTTGAGAACTATCGCAAATTCACCAAATTACCTGATCCTGATCTACATAAGGTAGAATTAACACAGTTGATCCGTAATGTTCTTTTGGTTTGCAGCGGGTTTGACAATTATCATAAAGTTAAGGTGGAAGAATCCCTTCCTGATCCCATCATTGTCATTACAGATGACAATTTACTTTCACAGGTGCTGATTAATTTAATTAAGAATGCACTGGAAAACTTTAGTGAAAACAGGACTATTGAGAACCCTATTATCAAAATTAAGGTTAGTGAAGTATTGAACCAGATTAAGATCGAAATTTGTAACAATGGTGAGGGAATTCCTCCTGAATTGCGGGAACAAATCTTCGTGCCCTTCTTTACTACAAAAGAAAACGGTTCCGGTATTGGCCTGAGTTTGAGCAAGCAAATCATGCTTATACTGGGTGGTGATATTATACTACGAACAGATAACCGGAACTTTACCTGTTTTACCGTTTCATTGCCTCATTGAACGTAAAAAGCCTTGTTGTCTGAAACCATCAGTCCTTTCCCATTTCAGCCCTGTGCTATGGCACAAGGCTTCTTTTTTGCAGCTGGAATGATGAAATACTAACCTGGAATTCCTGCCAAATCTCAAGAAAGTTATTGATTTTCTTTTGTAGTTCGATAGGAAATTATACCTTTGAGTATAATACCAAACAGTATAATACTAATTAGTATAAAAATGAATTCACCATTTAAATACGGAAAGGTCGTAACCGGGGATTATTTCATCAACAGAACAGATGATATTAAAAGGATACAGAACAATATTTCTGCTGGTATCAATACAATTCTAATATCCCCCAGGCGCTGGGGGAAATCATCACTGGTGAAACAAATTGAATATTTGAATAAAGACAGAAAACTAAGGTTTGCATTTATCGACTTTTTCAACATTAGGACAGAGGAGGACTTCCTTGAAAAATATTCAAGGGAAATAATCAGATGCAGCATTAATAAAAAGGAAGAATTGTTACGATCAGGAAAAGAATTCTTTCAAAAGATAACCCCATCGTTATCATTTGGGGCTGATCCAATGAATGATTTTTCTGTGAATTTTTCCTGGAATGAGGCGTATAAAACGAAAGATGAAATCATAAACCTTCCGGAAACGATTGCCAGCAAAAAAGGAATTAAGATTATTGTATGCATTGATGAATTCCAGAACATTGCGAGGCTGGAAAAAAATATTGCATTTGAAGAAGAGCTGAGGTCATACTGGCAATACCATGAAAATACAACATACTGTCTCTACGGAAGCAGAAAGCATATGTTGCTTGAATTGTTCAATAAAGAATCCAGGGCATTATACAGATTCGGGGATCTGTTTCTACTTGATAAGATCCCTGAAAGACATTGGATAGAATATATTGTTGAAGCTTTCTTAAATACCGGCAAAAATATCGGAGAGAACCTGGTAAAAGAAATGATCAAAATGACCTCTAATAACCCGGATTATTTACAACAACTCTGCCATAATGTATGGCATAATACATTCGCTGATGTTTCGAGTGTAATCCTCAATGAATCAATGGAACTGGTTGTCAGGTCCAATGCTCTTCATTTCCAGGATATCTGTGAATCGTTAAGCAATACCCAGATCAATCTTCTCAAAGCAATTCTGAATGGTGAAAGAAGATTGACTTCAACCCGAACGATGCAAGAATACAAGCTGGGAACTCCACATAATGTATCTAAAAACAAGAAGACTTTGATCCGAAAGGATATTATTGAAGTGCATGGGGACTCGATAATATTCAATGACCCAATATTCGAATACTGGTTGAGAAATTGAAAGTGGAACACTGACAGATATTAAATATGTCGTTGATTATATGAGCGATTTGGTTCCACATCTATGAGGATACAATTACATTCTAATGCTCTTGCCTCAACAAATTAATAGTATATTTATATACTACAGGTTAACTTGAAAAAGAATGACAAATACCAACATTAAGCTCTCTGTACGTGAAAAGATCGGATACAGTCTGGGAGACCTTTCTGCAAATCTTATTTTTCAGACACTGATGACCTTCCTGGCATTCTTTTACACGGATGTTTACAAAATACCTCCTGCTTCAGCTTCGGCAATCATTTTCACCGGTGGCATGATCGGAGCGTTTTTCAATCCCATTATGGGAGCCATCTCGGATCGGACAAACACACGGTGGGGAAAGTTTCGTCCCTGGATCCTGTGGACAGCATTGCCATTTGGTGTCATGGCTATCCTTGCATTCAGTACACCAAATTTCGGTGAGAAAGGAAAAATATCATATGCACTGATAACATACATTCTCCTTGTAGTGGTTTATTCTGCGAATAACTTGCCTTATGCTGCACTAAGTGGAGTTCTGACAGGAAATATTGCAGAACGAAACAGCATTTCTTCCTACCGTTTTGTAGCTGTGATGATTGCACAATTTATAGTGCAGGTCCTGTTGCTGCCTCTTGTCCTTATACTCGGAGACGGAGATAAAACCAAGGGATTCGAAAATACAATGGGCATATTTGCTGCGGTTGGAGTGGTATTCTTCATTATTACCTTTCTTACTACCAGAGAACGGGTCATCCCCAAACCGGAACAAAAATCGAGTGTCAGGGAAGACCTGGGGGACCTGATCAGGAACAGGCCGTGGATTGCAATGCTGGTCCTTACAATTTTAGTGTTTATTACTCTTTCACTAAAAGGCGGATCATACGTTTATTATTTTGAGAACTATTTGAATGAAGCACACCTTGCTACATTTTTAAACGATATTGGATTCAATGGATTCATAGATGGATTAAATAATCTGCTTTCAAAAATTGGCCTGCACGGATTCCAGTGGCCTGAAGATGCCCCTACATCCGGCTTTAGCCTGTTCAATGCAGGAGGTATTATATTTATGATTGTTGGTATCTTCTTCTCAAAAAAGCTTGCTGACAAATTTGGTAAAAGGGATGTATTTGGCACAGGACTATTCCTTTCAGCAATTTGCTTGCTGGTATTTGTATTCTATTCACCGGAATCGATTGCAATAGTTTTTGTTACACAGATTCTTCATGGTTTTTTCTACGGATTGACCATCCCGCTTTTATGGGCAATGATTGCGGATGTTGCAGATTATTCAGAATGGAAAAACAACCGGCGTGCTACTGCCATTATATTTTCTGCCATGATATTCGGACTAAAGGCAGGTTTGAGTATAGGAGGGTCGCTGGTAGCAGGAATCCTTGCGGGATTTGGCTATGATGAAAGCATGGCAGTTCAGAACCATGAAGTGATCAACGGCATTAAACTATTGGTAAGTGTTTTTCCTACCATTACCTTCATGATTGGTGTTGGTTGCCTTTTCTTTTATGCAATAGACAAGAAAAAAGAGGTACAGATAGAAAAAGAACTCATTGAAAGAAGAGACAATGCTAATTAAGGATTGTCAAATTGAAATACTATATCAACATGATAAAAGCATTTCTAAAAAACTGGCTGCTTATTGCATTTGCATTCATTACAACTGCCTGTAATGCACAAAATCCTTCAGAAGAAGGTCTAAAGGACGCCCTTGAGGGCAAATTCTATATTGGTACAGCCATGAATGGACCTCAGATCCTTGGCAAGGATACAGCATCTTTAAACATTATTCATGAGCACTTTAATTCTGTTGTGGCTGAAAACTGTATGAAAAGCGGACTCATCCAGCCAAAAGAAGGAGAGTTTGACTTCAAGCTCCCGGACAAGTTTATTGAATTTGGTGAGCAAAACGATCTTTACATTGTTGGCCATTGCCTCATCTGGCATTCCCAGGCACCAGGCTGGTTATTTGTTGATGAGGATGGAAAGGATGTAAGCAGGGAAGTACTGACTGAAAGAATGAAAACACACATTTTTACAGTGGTTGAACGCTACAAAGGAAAAGTAGATTACTGGGATGTGGTTAATGAAGCCATTGAAGATGATGGTTCATGGCGTAATACTAAATTCTACCAGATACTGGGCGAAGAATATGTAGAACTTGCGTTTACATTTGCTCACCAGGCTGATCCGGATGCCGAGTTAATCTATAATGACTATTCAATGCATCATAAGGGAAGACGGGAAGGAGTCGTAAAACTGGTTAACCAGCTCAAAGCAAAAGGAATCAGGGTAGATGGTATCGGAATGCAGGCACATTCAGGAATGGATTACCCTCTTCTGGATGAATTTGAAAAGAGCATCGTCGCATTTGCGGAAACAGGGTGTGACATTCATATTACAGAAATGGATATCACTGCGTTACCCTTTCCTGACAGGCGGGTTGGAGCAGATGTATCTGCAAGTTTTGAATACCAGCAAATGATGAATCCATATGCAAATGGACTTACTGATTCTGCCAGGATAGCATTGCATGACCGTTATCTGGATTTTTTCAAACTGTTTCTGAAGCATGAGGACAAGATTGAGCGTGTAACATTATGGGGAGTATCTGACCAGCAGTCTTGGAGGAACTACTGGCCGATTAGAGGAAGATTAGATTTTCCACTACTTTTCGACAGGGAGTATAAGGCAAAACCAGTGGTAGAAGATATCATTATGGCAGCAAATAATATCCCTGATAAGAATTAAAACTACAAGCCATGAAAAAAGCCAGGTACCTTGTAGACCATATGTATACAGCCGACCCGGCTGCACATGTATTTAACGGACGTCTATATATCTTTCCTTCCCATGATATTGAATCCGGAATACCAGAGAACGATAAAGGTGACCATTTTGACATGCGGGATTATCATGTTCTATCAATGGATTCTATTGATGGAGAAGTTACAGACCATGGCGTGGCACTGGACATTGCAGATGTTCCCTGGGCAGGGAGACAAATGTGGGACACAGATGCTGCTTACAAGAATGGTAAATATTACCTCTATTTTCCCGTTAAAGACAAGACAGATATTTTCAGAATAGGAGTGGCTACAAGTGACAAACCAGAAGGTCCGTTTGTTCCGGAACCTCACCCGATAATCGGAAGTTATAGTATTGATCCAGCAATTTTTGAAGATGAAGGCGGAAAACACTTTATCTATTTTGGAGGCCTCTGGGGAGGACAATTGCAGCGATACAGGAATAATAAGGCACAGGAATGTGGAGAAGAACCTGCGGATCATGAACCTGCATTATGTGCAAAAGTGGCCTTGCTGAGTGATGATATGCTCGGATTTGCAGAAGAATCCAGAGATGTTGTTATACTCGATGAGGATGGGAACCCCCTAACCGCAGGTGATCATGACCGAAGGTTTTTTGAAGCCTCCTGGATGCATAAATATAAGGGCAAATATTATTTTTCCTATTCAACCGGGAATACGCATTTACTATGTTATGCTATAGGTGATAATCCTTATGGACCATTTACTTATCAGGGAGTAATTCTAACTCCTGTTGTTGGCTGGACCACACATCATTCTATTTGTGATTTCAAAGGGAAATGGTACCTTTTCCACCACGATAGTGTGCCTTCAGGTGGCAAAACGTGGTTGAGAAGTTTGAAGGTGATTGAGCTTGAATATAACAACGATGGGACCATTAAGACAATAGAAGGAACTGCTTAATAATAGCGTTAAGAAATAGTAAAACAGTAAAGGCTTTATTTCTTCTATATCTAGTTTTAGTTTGCGGGAGTATTTATTTATGGAATAAATTTCCTTTTACCTGCAAATTCTCCCACTGAGGATCATATGTTTTCTTAAGACTGAGTCTTATTCTTTCACGTCCAATTCTGTCCATGAAATGAATGTTTACTGGATGGAACCCCTTTTTCAGAGCAATGGCTCCCACATCCCTAGAATCATCCTGGAAATTGTCCTGATTGATCACAAGTTCTTTATCAATAAATAATTTGCATGCATCATCAGAGGCTGATCTGAAAACATACAGGCCATCTTCCGGTATCAGGATGAAACCAGTAAATACCATTCCAAAGTGGTCTTTACGAATTGTATAGTCAGAAATCCAGAAGTTCTGAGCAATCCCTTTTGATATTGGATTCAATTGATCAAAGTCGGGCAGTTGATCCCAGGTTCCTTCATAATAACTGTACTTCAGGCCTTCCTCCGGATCTTTTACTTTTGCAGCCTTGTGAAGTTTTGTGGTTTCCTCAAAGGTTCTGGATTCTAATGAAGTAGATTGCTTCTTATGGTTCCACAGTTGCAAACCAACCTCTCCGCTTTCCTCGATGACGATGCTCTTCTTTTCTGCTTCCCCAACCTCAGGCGTTTTGATTTGACTCTTATTAAGAACTGTTTTGAGATTGTCATAGGGGTGTACTGCACTAACTGTCAAGTTGTTCAGAAATTTTGGTATTTGTGGAAACAGAAATGAGGTTCTGGTAGGTGCAACTTCAAAATTGGTTCTGCCGGATAACTGAAAATTTGGATACTCAGGCAATTCATACACCATTTCCCAGTCAAATTGTATGGCCTCCACTTCTTCATAGGCAAGGGGTACAGGCGAACTGAACGGGATTTCAACAATCTGCTTTCCCCCTGGATTCAAAGTGACTTTCATGGCCGATTTCGGGATCATCAACTGATGATTATGGTAACACTGAAGGTGAATGGTCATTGGCTTTTCTCCGTCATTCTTAAAATGCAAATAGACGGTTCCATCAGTGAATTTATCTCCCTGATTACACAATAGTACATGCTCGAAGGAGGCATTGTTTGCCATTACACTGGCAAGTTGTTGAGTCTCATTATTGACAATATCATGAGGTAAAATACCATCGAGCTTTAGATTTGCCAGAGAAGGACCGGCATCTGTCATTGTCACCCAGGTGATATGATCAAACTCTCCAAAATGGTTACCTCTTAAATTGCTGCCTGCCCCTGTGGTTGCTAGGACATAATAATTCTGGTTCTTCCTTCTTTCGTGAAAATAGTGATGGGTATGCCCAGCCAGAACTGTATACTTCTGACCTGACAGAGATGCTTCAATCTCTTCAAACCTGCCATTTGTATCGTAGTTCCAGATAGGGTGATGCATTAAGATAAATGTCCACCGGACATCCGGGTGCTGACGGATTGACTCAATGGCAAAATCTGTCTGTTCCCGGGTCAGATTATAATCATCATCATCATTGCTGTCGAGTATGATAAACTTGGTGTTTTTATAAATGAAAGTATAGTAGCGCTGACCATATCGCTTTTCCCATTCCTTGGCCATCACCCGGTTGGTAATATCATGGTTACCCGGGAGGTAGAAAAAAGGCATTTTCAATTCATCGATGATCTGGTTCACCTCATTCCATTCATATCTTATCTGGGCTGTATCCAATGT
>Ga0255055_10002917_pt1 | contig 11762 bp, 13 predicted proteins | sample JV7_2_27_MG_FD_188633 | JGI IMG/M metagenome (GOLD analysis project Ga0255055, IMG submission 188633) | Seawater microbial communities from Jervis Inlet, British Columbia, Canada - JV7_2_27 | ecosystem: Environmental > Aquatic > Marine > Inlet | place: Canada: British Columbia | collected... | reverse complement strand
TCGCGCTCGATGTTGATCTTCTGCTGCTCTTGCAGGAACTTGATCCCCGACGTGAAGTCGAACTGGATCGGCTGAAAGAGTGAGCCGGAGGTGAAGTCGACCATGTCTTACTCCTTAGAGTGCCACCGGGGGGTTCGACTGCCCCATGGTGAGGGTCCCACCGCTGGGCAGGGTCACCGATCCATTGGCGTTCGTTGTCGGGGCCGTGTTGCCATTGTTCGACAGGCCCGTGAACCCAAGGCCAGCGTTGAACCCCTGCGACAAACCGTTCGAGATCGACTGGTTACGCGCCTGCGCTTGGCCCACCTCAAGAGCGTGCTGCTGGAATCCGATGTCCCCTTGGATGTTCGGAAGGCCCGCCTGGAAGAAGCCCGTCGCCAACGGCTGACCGAGCTGCGTCTGGAATCCCATCGCATTCTGGAACGACTGCTGCCGTAGCTGCTCCTGGAACTGAAGACCCGCGAAGCTAGACTGCAACGCGGCACTCGGTGAACGGAATGTGCCACGAGTGGATTGCTGCTGCGCGAGCCTCGTTTGGAATGCGTTCTCCAACCGGGCCGTACGTTGTGTGTCATTGAGGTCGCCGAGAGCCCGAGCCTCGAGGGCACCGAACACGGGCGAGTGTTGACGGAACGAACTGATGAAGTCAGGGAACACGTTACGGAAGTTCTCCGCACCACGCTGCAACGAGCGCGTGTTCGCGTCGAGGCTGCGCTCAAGCGCCTTCCCGAACCCTGTCGTTTTGCCGCGCCCCGTGATCCCGCCAGCAACACCACCAATGACGGCACCAATGACGGCACCCCATGGTCCGCCGACTTGGAATCCCGTTGCGGCACCTGAAAGCGCGCCGCCTGCTGCGCCGTCTGCTTCTGCCATGGTGTCCTCCTAAACGTACTGCTCGTAAGCGGCCAGGGTTGTCGCGCCGAAGTTCTTTGCGAGGATCCTGTTCGTCGTGTCCGACTGGGTGTGGAACTGGACTCGGAAGTTATGAGCGCCAGCAGTCGCGACGACGTAAGGGATCACAAAATCACGCATCGCCAAGTCCTGGCTAGTTCCGTCGTAACTCCACACCACCGGGCCGAACACCTCTTGAGTACCACTGGTCTCCGGGGGGAAGGTCGTCCCCGCTGTGCCCCAGCTCGCGACGATCGTTCCGTCGTCAAGGTTGATGCGGATCCCATCGATCCCGTTGTTGTTCGACGGTGCTGTCGCATTCGTTGATTCGATGCCGAGGTCTTGAACATGGAGGAAGACAAGGGCGTTCGTCACCGTCGTGGTGAAGTCCAACTCCATGGCGTCGGTGCCGTCTGTCGTCGGCGCAACCGCACCCCTCGCTGTCTGGGGTACGTCGTACCAAGTCGAGCCCAACGTCGAGACGCTCGACATGCTCGAGGTCGCGAACGACGCCGTCGACTGGAGGTACGACTTCACGTCAGCCGTGCCGATCGTCGTCATGCTGCACGAGACCAACGTGCCCGCACCACCCGACGCCTTCGCCTCCAACGCACGACCGAAGATCCCCACCGTAGGGCTCGCACCTGCGCTGGTCGCCTGACCGGCAGTGACCCCCGAAGTCCCGAGATAGTCACCGACCGACACCGCTACCGTGTCACACGCGACGTCCACCACGCCCGCCGTTGCGATCCGCGTAACCACTGGGGCGGACGTCACCGCCTCACCGCAGACGCCGATCACCAGCGGGTTGTTCGCGAGCGCCTCGGTCTTCACCGACAGGTCCGCCGCCGTGTCCTGCACCACGACCTCACCGACCACCATGGTCGACGTCGCCGTGAACTCGAACTCCTGGAACGGGTGGATCCGCAAGAACCGGGTGCTGTTGTAGGTCGCCAAGCTCTGGTTCGCAGAGCTGTAGTACAGCTCGCCAACAAGCGGACTCGGCGTCTCACTCGGACCCGACGTGAGCACCCGCGTGTTCGCATCGAAGTGGTTGCGGTTGAAGTCTTGGGGGGTAGCGTCCTCGACCAAGGCTGTCAGGTTGGCCGCCGTTACCTGACTGCCCGTGACGTAGGTGAACCCTGGCACTAGGAATGGCATTAGCTGTACTCCGTTTCGCTCCCGTGAGCATCGATCGTGAAGTAGAGGATTCGGATCAGGTCGTCACCGATCGACTCGAATCGGAACTGGATGTCTGTCGGGTGACCAAGCCCGTCGAGGTAGAAGCGGTCACGCTGCAAGTTCGTGTCAGCCAGATTGAACGGCAAGATCTGCGGCAACACCGGTACGCTCGGGCTGATCGTGATCGTCCCGAGCGACTGGAAGACGTTGTTCTCAGTCGCAACGTACACGGTCAAATCACCGCCGATGCTCCCGTCTGTGAACACGTCAATCCAACGGAACTGCTTCCGCTGCGACGTCGTGCCGAAGTCATACCGAGGCGTGTCGATAGTCGCCGTGACGTCGACACCGTCGTCTGTTCCGGTGACCTCGTCCAACGCCTCGTAGACCTTGCCTTCGCCTGTGACACTCGAGGTTGCGAAGTAGAGCTTGTCTTCGTCGAAGTCGAAATGTGCGAGCTGCCAGTCTGCCGGATTCCAACCCTCGATCGTGGTCCATGCACCGTCTCTCAAGTCGTAGACCAGTACGATGTTGTTCACTTGGCTCGAGTCGATCGGGACCGCCAGCATGTAGAAGTTGTCCCACACAACCGCTGACGCCTTGTCGGCGTACGGCCAGTTGATCCGGTCGATGATCGTCTCGATCTTGTCGGAGATCGGAACCGACAGCCCGATCGCCATGTCCTGCGTCGTCTTCGACAACCGGTGAACACCAAAACGAGAGAGGAAGAAGAAGTCCTGCCCCGCCTGCGCCACAGCATTGCGAGCAACGCACCCAATGTCGTAGTTCAACGTCTCGATCTGCGTGTTGTCGAAGAACTCGATCCCGAAGTTCGCCTGGTCAATCCCGAGGACCCAGATCGAATTGCGGAAGAAGCACAAGATCCCAGCGTTGAACCACTGGACCATGCGAACGAGTTCGTCCTCGGGACTGATCAAGAAACCGAACCCGAGATCGAAGTTCGTCGGCTTCCCGAACTCTGAGTAGCGGATGTAGCCGTTGAACTCCTTGTCCTCCGCTACCCACAAACGACCGAGCCAAGAGAGCCCGTCCTTGCAGCTTGGGATCGACGACAGGCTGCCCGACGCACCACCGCTGACGGTGGTGACCGCAGCCCCGCCCTTCCACTCGAGGACTTGGTCGCTGTCTTTCTGGATGATGTACGACACGTTCTCGAACGTCGGGTCGGTGCGTGTCGCCTGCACCAGGATCACCGGTTCCGTACCGACAGGCGCACCACCCGTCAGCCGAGTCCAGGTCCCCGACCCATCCCATGACCAGAAGCCCTCCGCCGTGGCAGAGAAGAGCTTCCGAATCGGTGGTGAGTCGGGCGGGTTCCAGTACCCAAGGCCGTAGCTCTCACCAGCGATCGGCTCAACCGCGTTCATGACGTTGGTCGTACCGGAACGACGCTCCGCCATAGCCCCCTGCTTCAGCAGGTAGTTCACGATCTGGACCGCCTCGGTGTCCTCGAGCGCAATCGGGTGACTCTTGTTGTTCACACCCATGCGGAACGATCGAACGTCCTTCGACAGAATGGGGACGTCCGGTTGCTCTCGCAGTTGGGGAATGAGTCGGAAGTCAATCCCCATTACATCACCCTGTACTCGTCCACCGACCCACTCGCCTGGCGGTACTCTTCACCTTCGAGTTCGTACTCGTTCATGAAGTCGTCGAGCATCTGGCCGAACCGACCCTCTTCGATCAAGGATCGCTGGCTTGCATTCATGCTGCGGAGCCCGTCAGCGAGCGCGCCAACCACGAGGATGTCACCGCAGTCGACCTGCGGAACCTCAATGGGGGAGTCGATGTCCTGCATCCCCTTCCGGTACCGGATCTGGAAAGTAGTGCCGAGCGCGGCAGCAGAAGAGAGCCGCAACCATGTGTAACGCGCAGTCCTACTGAGAGGACCGATCGAAGAGACGACATTGCTTGTTGCCCCGTGCGCCAACTTGATCGTGCCTGCTGAGTCGCCGATCTTCGTGAACGAGATGACGTCCTGAATCAAAGACGCCACCGGCAGCGACGGGATGGTGGTGAATGCGGTGCCGTTCACCGTCGCCGTCGCCTCGAAGACGTGGCCGTCAGTGTTGAGCAGCTTCACCTTCACCGACAAGGCGTCACCGGCAGCCGAAGAGAGCACACCGAAGAAGTTGTTCGCGGTGCCGAACGAGACACCGTTCCACGGCGAGACCCTCTCGCGCGAGTAGACGTGGCCCGTTGTCGCGCTGCTCACGTTATCGTCGTAGTCCCGGTCGAGCTGCTCGACCCCACGGGGCTCAACCTTCTCGTTCGTCGTCGCGTTGTAGACCGAGACGATATCCCTCGCGATCTCAGGGACTGCGATTAGGCTGGTCGAAGCCGTCGTGACGATGCTCATGCGCGACGTCTTCTCGACCCAGCCAATCACCCGCAAGACCTGCCGGTAACGACGGCGGATGGCGTCCTCAAGGATCGGGCGAAAGGTCGCATCGGTCCTTTGGATGGCTCGGGCCGTCTCGTCCACGAGTTCTTCAAAGTTCTTCACGTCGACCTCCTACGGTCTACCCGACAAACGGTTCATGCGCTCCCACCCGAGGGTCTTGAGAGCCTTGTCAGCGAGGCCAGCGGCGTCCACCTGCACGGCGTATCTGCCACTCTTCTCGATCTTCGGTGATTCTACGCCGTCGATCGCGTACGCGCCCTGTCTGTTGATCTGGAATATCTCCGCAGCGATCTCGTAAGCCCCGACATTCGGGATCGTCGCCGTGGACTGGATGACGAAGTATTCGCTGGTCCCGCTCGTGAGGGTCGTGCCGCTGTAAATGACCCGGTACGCACCCACGTCCTCGATCTCATTCTCGATGAGGACTTTGTAGTCGCCGTCCTCCTCGACCGGAGTGGCGGGCGAGATCACCCGGTAGACTCCCTCTCGCAGTTCCTCATCGGCGTTCACCACCACGTCGTACTCACCCTGCGGGGCGGGCGTGATCACTCCGGCTTCGAGGAGGATGTTGTAGGCACCGTCATTCTCGATCGGAGTGGCGTCATCCAGGACCATGTACGAGCCCACCTCTTCGATGGGGGTCGCCTCCTCGAGTACCTTGTATGCGCCGACAGGGTTCGGCGTGATCTCACCGGGGACGTTGACCTTGTAGATCCCCGGCGGCTCGATCGGCACCACCTTGACGACCTTGTACGCACCGACCTCCTCGATAGGGGTCGCTTCATAGAGGACGTCGTACCCGCTGTTGCTAACTACGATCGGTTTGATCGACACCGTCTTGAACGGGTGAGCCGGGTACCCTGTCGGGTTCTCCGAAGCAACATTGATTCCAGGGTCGACGTGGTTAATGAAAGCCACATCGCCATTCCCAGCGGTGTTGATCGAGCCGCCGAAACTGAAGCCGATCTGACCAGCGATCAATGAGGTGCCCGTCGAAACGTAGCTCGGGATGTCGCCAATCACATCGTTGAGCCGCAAGTTCGTCAGGGTTGAAGATGGGTTCACGAACGTAGAGCCAGCGAGAACCTCCGTGTCGGACAGGACACCAGACCAGAGGCGCTCCTCGCAGTACCCACCCTGCCAGATATCCGAGAAGACGGGGTTCACGTCCGTCTCGGTACCCTGGTCATTGAACATCCTGCCACCCCATGAGATGCGAACTGGCCGGTTGCCCTGATCAGCACCAAAGCACCGGATCGCGAGGACGTATGGCAGGAACGACGGGAGGCCGAAAGCCTGACCAAACCCACCGTTCGCGGATAGTCCGTACGGGAACGTGTCGGCACCAGCGGAGGCACCGCCATTAGCCGTCACGCCCATCCTCCCGATCTGGATCAACATCCTGTTGTTGGCACTAGTGAAGTCAGGGGCGATGAGGGTATCCCCACTACCGACAAGCGTTCGGAGCACGATTCGGTACCACTCGTGCGGGATCAATGGCTCCTGAAAGACGAAGACATGAGGCTGGAAAATCGTTTTCGACGTGATCGTCCAGATGCTCGAACCCGAAGCGTGCCCGGTGTCCTGGTAGGCGATCTCGAAGTGGAGTACGTTGTTGTGGATCGTCTCTCGAAGCACCCTCTCTGCGCTGCCTCCAGTCCCGTCCCAGTAGAAGAACATCTCCCAGGTCCGACCGAGGTAGGAGATCGTCTCGGAGCTACCTGTCGGGTACCAGAAGTACCCGAACTCGATGATCGATCCGATACAAGCAGAACTGAGGGTTGACCCCTCGGTGGACATGCAGATCAGGTCAGTCGTCGGGGTCGGCACTACAAAGCCTCCCCGGTGCTGGCGTCGGCGAGATGGCTTCTCTTCTCGGACTGCGGAATCTCGGGGTAAAGGTTGTGCGCCTGCTCGTTCCCCCAGAGGTGAGCATTCACCACGACTTTCCCAGTCCAAGCCCCGTTGGTGTTCAGGGTGAGCTTCAAGCGCACGAAGTCGAGCACGCCCTCGTCGTCGTAGAGCGAGCGCGCCTCCTTCACCGGCTCGGAGTAGTTCAGCTCGAAGTCGGGCCCGACACTGACGGTAGCGCCAGCCCGCAGCCCGACATTGATGTCCGACCACCCGACGTCCTGCTCGGTCGGCGGTACATCGATGCCGCCAGATACCGAGTGCCTCGCGTTGACCTGGAAGAACAAGTTCGCCTGGACCTCGAAGCTCTGCGCAATAGCAACGTCAGAAGCGTCGGCTGACACCACGACCCATAGGTCATGGAGGAACCGAACCGGCACCGCTGCCGAGATCCCTATCTGCTGACGCGATGCTCCCTGCTCCGTGAACATGCTCACCGAAGCCAACGGACGCCTCGCCCTCCACCACCACGAGGAGTGAAGGGGCTCAAGCCCTAGTTCTCGCGGTGTCTCAAGGGCCAAAGGTCACACTTCAATCCTGATGATGTCCCCGTCGCTCGGGGCCTGTGGGAGAATCCGTACCGTGACTCGCTTATTCGTGTTGTCCCAATCCAGGATGAACGTACCCGCCCCGTACAGCGTGTCGCCGCTGTCGGAGAACCAGAGCCGCTTGCCGATGATCACGTCGTCGATCGCGAACGGGCTCGCCTCAAGGATCTCAAACTGCGTCGTCGTCGGAGTGAACCCTGAGTCGTCGACCGTCAGCTCAATGTAGCTGCCAAGATCGGCCACGGTCTCCGCCGGAACGTACCCGGCTGTGTGGGAGGCGAGTGCCACGCCGTCGACCTGATCCACGTCGGCAGTGACGCGAGCGGTGACGGAGGCCACGGACCCGACGACGTTGCCGCCGACGTTGCCGGTGACGGAGCCTACCGCGCCGGTGACGGAAGCGACCGACCCAGTGACAGAGCCCACCGCACCAGTGACAGACCCCACCGCGCCGGTCACTGAGGCGACGGACCCGTCCACGTTGCCCTGCACGTCTCCCTGCACATCGTTGACATCGATGTTCAGGGCAGCCGCGCTTGCGTAGATGTGGTTGTAGACAGCTTCCTCCAACACCTCGAACTCCGCGAAGACCGGAAGGGCTCCGGTCTCGTGAACGAAGAGCTGGAGTCGGCCCACCGTGTCGGTGTCCGTCGCGTCCAAGGTGATCTGGTACCACCCGCTCTCATCGTGGGTGCCGCCGCCCGAGTTCTTCGCGGCGAGATTCGCGCCATTCTTCGAGAGACGGATGTCAGTGTTTGAGATCGTGAGCGAAACCTCTTCCGATACGAAATCGGTGTCGTCGAGGAACGGGCCGATCAGAACCGACTGGCTCGCGGTCGATTGCTTGAGGTGCATCGCCATCAGCGACTCCGCATCTGTTTGTAGTGGTGAATCGCTGCGCCGCCCGGTACCGAGCTGGCGGCTTCAAGGAACTCTGCGTGTATCGCACCGTTCGGAGCGTTACCAGCCGTGACCGCTACGCCCTCACTTGTCGACGGGGCCGTGTAGACCTTATAGAGATGCGAGGAGAGGATCTCTCCGCCATTCGAGGAGGTCGAGTGCCTATTCGTGTATGAGTTAGTCGGCGAAGTGTGGGCCGTCGCGCCGGTCGTGGTCAGGATAGCCACATGCAAAGTAGACGCCGCAGTTGCCCCGACCGCGCCAACCGAGGGGCTTCCGCTGCCGGTGTCAGTCGTGGCAGTAGTGCCCAAGACGGACCCAATCGTCTCCCATGTGGCATTAGGTGAAAACTCCGCGACGTAGAGCACGCCGCCCAAACCGGCGACCCAGGTGAACGTGGCAGTCGCGCTCTCGGTACCGTCAGCGATCCGGGCGTAGACCCAACAGCGTTCGTTCGTGTTCCAGGTCTTGTCAACAAGGAGTGTGTAGTTCTTCCCCGACCCCTGGATCGCAGAGGTCGGGACCGTGTTGTCATTGGCCGTGCTTGGAAGCGCCACCAGAAGGTTCCCCGAGGTCGGGGTCCCGCCCAGGACCACAGTGACGCTCGACGCCTTGCCGGGGATCGCCGTCGCTCCGTCTTGCACCAGCGTCACGGCCATGGCTCACTTCTCCCGACGTTGGAACTCGATCTTCGGACCACCGAAGCGCCACAACTGGCGCTCCTCCTCGTTCTCCCAACCGAAGGCGTACGTCATCGTGGTCTCGTAGACCGACGAGCCCTCCGAGTTCGAGGCCAACATGCCATGGAAGAGAACGACGCACGGTTCAGCACCGACCGGGATCGGGATCCCATGCTTCACCGTCAAGCCATGCCCCTTCACCATCAACATACGGACAGGACCGAGAGACCGCGCGTAGCTCTGCGGAGCCACACCGCCATCAACAACGGCACCACTGTGGAGGACAGCCTCCCACTGGTAGTGGCCCTTGGTCTCCGTCCTGACACTCACGCAACCACCTCGTACTCGAGGGTCAAGGTGATCCCCGACCCGCCCGTGGTCGTCGCAGCATCCACAAGGATCTGCGTCTGGAAGAAGTCGAACGCATTCAGCGCGGTCGAGATCGTCAGGTTGCCCGGAGAGATGACCGAGGGCGTGCCAGCAAGAGCCGACAGCTCAGTCGTACCGATCGAAGAGATCGTTGGCGCAACCGAACTCGTGTCTCCCTGGTCAGCGAAGTAGAGGAAGTCGCCCGAAGTCGGCGCTCCCGACGATCGGTAGACGGTCGGGTTCTGCACCGTCTCCGACGCAGAGATCGCCGTGACGTACAGGCCCTGCTGTTTGTAGAACGAACGAGCCCCCTGAGCGATCGGGAACGACAACGCGACGAGGTCGACGGCGTTCGTCGAGCCCCAGTTCGTGTTGGTGATCTCGACCCCTGCGGTCTCGGCTTGAGCGAGTGTCGTCCACTCCTGCCACTCAGCGGTGACTGCCATTATCGGTACCCCAGCTTCTCAGTTCGGATTTTGAAATCGGGGAAAAGGTCGTGCCAGAGGTCCATGCCACCGTTGGCCCAGAATCCTGGGATCAGTTTGTCGAGCGCGATCTGCATACGAACAGGCACGATGCCATGCGCGGCGTAGTCGCCGGTCGTCGCCATGCCGGTGCCGTTGCGCAATGTCTCGCGCTTGAACTTGACCTCTGAGATGTACTCGCGAAGTTCAGCCGGGTAACGCTTGGCCCAGACCTTGAAGATCTTGTCCAGAGTCGTCTTCGCACCGTCACCCTTGGAGATAATGATGTGGGCGGGAGCAACCTTGGCTCCCGCCCCACCACTAGAAACCAACTCGGCCATTAGGTTCCGAGGTAAATCCCCACGGCGTCTGGAGCCAACACTTCGAGCGTCAACTCATGGAGCACCATGATCTTCTCAGCGTCACCTGTCTTCGCGAGCCGCTCCATCCGAGTCGGACGAAGGACTGCGAGGCGCAGGTAGTTTTTGTTGAAGGCGTAACCCATGTCGTTCGCACTGAGGTAACGCTCAAGGAAGACGTTGACGGAGCCGAAGTCGGACTCGTACAACTCCACGTTGCGGACGATCGCGCGGGGATCGTTCACTCCGCCATCGTGGTGAATCCGAGTGACCGACGTGAACCCGGAGAACTCTTTCTTCAAGAACGAAGAAGCCAAGACCGTGTCGGCCATGACGCCATCGTCCCAGATGAGTTCGAGCACCTCGTTGATCTCCGATTCGACGATCGAATCAGTTTCACCGAGGGCTACCGCGGAGACGTTGCCCGCCCATGCGGAGAGCCCGTCCATGGTACGGATGTCGCCGTCGTCACCGAGCGGAGTGGTGCCCGGATCCTGGACCGACTGAATCAGGGTCGCTTCGGTATCGCGCGCCAGCTCTTCCATGGCCTTGCGACCCTGGTAGCCGACCTGACTGGCCATGCCAGCGTGGAGGGCAGCCTCGTTCGAGCCGGTGATCGCGAAGTCACGGCGGAGGATTTGGGTGTAGTTGACGTGACGAGTGGGGGTCGTCATTGTCCCGGCAGCGAACTCGTTACCTTCGACCTGGCCGCCAGTCGCGACCGCTTGAAGCGAGTCCTCGAGCCATTCATGCTTCACGCTGGTCGCGGTCGTCCGCGGCAGCATGGACAAGAACGGGGTGTCCTTGGGGGAGATGTCGGTGATGACGTCGAGAAGATCCTCTCGTACCGTCAAGCCAATCATCTCATCAGTACGGAATGAATTAGCTAGGGTAGCCATGAGCGAGACTGAAGATCACTACTCGGGGCGTCGGTTTGCATCCTTGTGCAGAAGGTCGTTAAAGTTCCCCTCGATGAAGTCCTCCAATCCCTTCTTGTCCCCGTAGATCTGCAAGTTCTTCCGCACGTCGCTGTAACGCTCGTCGACAGTCTTCTGGCCGCCGGTCGGTACAGGAGCGGTCCCGCCACCTTCAAGCGTCGGCGGGCGTCTCCCACCGCGAGCCTGTCGTTCACGATCAGCGAGACGAGCGGCTTTCAGCATCCCTTCAGGATCCGCCTGGAGGAACTGATCGCGGGACCACATACCACCGGCCTCCTGATAGAACTCGGAGTTCTGATCAGACAGCTCGGGGAACTCGGTCATGGCGCGGGCCCACGACTGCTCCATACCACGCTGGTACTGGTCTTTGGTTGCCTGCGACTGCTGATCCTTGAGGAAGCCCTCAAGGAGACTCGAAGAGGCAGCCTCCGCTTCCAGCTTCGCCACCTTCCGAAGCAGAGGGACCGCTTTCCCGGGGTCAGTCTCGAGGTAGTTCGAGATCTCCTGGTTCAGCAAATCGATCTGATCCGAATGCACGCTGGCTGACTGCGGCTGCGCCTCTGCTCTCGCAGCGGGGGAGGATGAATGCAAAGCCTCAAGCTCTGCGATCCTCGCCTCCCTCCTTTCCAGCTTTTCCGAGAGCCTGTCGACCAGACCTCGGGGGACAAAACCTTCGTTTCCGCCACCCGAGGCATTGGGTGCTCCAAAAGGTTTCGCAGCCGGGCTCGCCTCTGATCCTTGGGCCGGGGGACCCTCGCCGCTCGGCTGGCTGGCGGCTACACCCGGGTTGTCCTGGGGGTTGGACATTTACGCCCCTCCTGTTCTGATTGTCATGTAAGGGTCGATTGGCACGAGGTGGGTGTCAAGAGCCAATCTCAAACCTGGGGCCCTGTTCCTCTTCGTCGTCGTCGAGGTGCTCGAAGATGTTGTGGCTACGGTCGTATTCCCGCTCCTGCTCGTCATCTGAGTCCAAAAGCAAAAAATCGAGCCAGAGTTCACGGAGCGCGAGGAGCTGACCTCGGCAGACATCGACCTCCTGGCCCGGGATCGGGCTCAGAAGCACGTTCCCGACGTCTCGGCTCCGCTTCATGA
>Ga0255055_10002916_pt1 | contig 11767 bp, 12 predicted proteins | sample JV7_2_27_MG_FD_188633 | JGI IMG/M metagenome (GOLD analysis project Ga0255055, IMG submission 188633) | Seawater microbial communities from Jervis Inlet, British Columbia, Canada - JV7_2_27 | ecosystem: Environmental > Aquatic > Marine > Inlet | place: Canada: British Columbia | collected... | reverse complement strand
ATCTTAATTATTATTGAAAAGTTAGGTTTGAAAAATGAAGAGAATCCAGAGCATTGATATGATTCGAGGATTTTGTATATTTCTTATGGTGCTCGGACACTTACTTGATTGGTGGATAATAAAACCAGATAGATGGTTAGTTTTTTATTTTTTTTCGTTTTTAGCGTCAATAGCTGCTACGGGATTTTTATTTGTATCTGGTTTTAGTGCAGTAATATCGTATAAAAGTAGAGCTAAAAAGGCAGAAAATTCTACTGATATTACTATGACCTTAGCAAGGAATACCTATATTATTAGAGCAATATTATTATTAGCAATAGGTATAATTTATAATACTGCAATCGCTTTAGCGATACCCGACTTGAGATGGATATGGGCATGGAATGTTCTCCAAACAATTTCAATTTCTCTCTTATTGGCGTGGCCTTTCTTACGCACCCCAAAATACTTAAGAATTGGTTTAATAATTGGATTATTAGTTGTGAATGAATTGCTTTCCCCATTTCTTCTCACATTTAGCGGTCAACTAAACATTTATGGCGTTTTATTCCACATCTTTTACCATCCAATAGAAGCGTTTACGATTTTGCCATATTTCGCCATATTCATAATTGGAACAGTAGTTGGAGATTTCTTCTTTAATTTCACTATCATTGAGGATTCAGAGGAAAGGAAAGACTCTATTAAACGCGTGTTTATCAGGGTTATATTGATAATAGGGATAATATTTACTTCATTCGGTATTATATATCGTTTTTATGATTTTTTTTATCGCCGAACTCTTTCGGCTATGTTTTATTCTATTGGAGTCGTCCTAATTTTACTCGTAATACTCTTATATCTAGAGGAATTTGAAAAAATAAAACCGAAGAAAAGATATAGATTCTTCTTTTATTTTTCATTTTATTCTTTTACTGTCTATATAGCTCACGATCCGTTGTATTTTATCTTTTACCGCCAATTAAACGCTATAAATATCTGGTTAGCTGTTATTGGGATATTTGTATTGATAACTTTCATGCTAAAGGTTATGTATAAAAAGTTAGGAATAAGAACCTCATTAAAAGCACAATTAGGTATCTTAAGTTTAATAATCGCAAATAGAATCGAAAAAAGGAAAAATAGAAATTAGAAAATTAAGGTCTTTTAAGGTATCAATGATAAAATTTATTACATTTTAATAATTTTTCTTCCTACTCAATTAAAAAAAGTTTATAAAATGCAACAAGCACGTATAAGACTTAGTAGCACTCAATTACCTGCTTTAAAAGCTGTCTGTGAGCAAATTGAGAGCGTGTGTAAGAATCAAGGAATTAGAAAACTAGGACCTATTCCTTTACCTACAAAGAAATTACAAGTTCCTGTGATGAAAGCACCATCTGGGCAAGGTACTTCGACTTGGGCAAAATTCGAAATGAGAATTCATAAACGACTTTTTGAAATAACTGCCAACGAACGTTCGATGCACCTTATTATGAAAATTCAAATTCCTGAAACAGTTTTAGTAGAAATTGAGCTAATGTAATAAAACTTCTTTCTTTAGATTTTTTATATCTTTCAAGAGAATTAATATAATTTGAATTTCTCAATTATTTATGCCCTTTACACCATTTCATCTTGGTCCGGGTTTATTTATTAGTTTAACATTTCTTTCGTTCATTGATATTCCTACTTTTTTAATAGCGAGTGTAATTATTGATGTTGAACCCTTTTTGGTTTTGATTTTTGACTTAAATTATCCCCTCCATGGTTTTTTCCATAGTTTTTTAGGAGGTTTTATTGTCGCCGCTCTTTTAACCATAGTTATGAGTAAGACGAGGAAGTTCTTTACACCTTTAATTACATTTTTTAAAATAGAACAATCTATATCGTTAAAAAAAATATTATTTTCGAGTATTTGTGCTATTTTTCTTCACATATTATTAGATGCTCCAATTTATTCGGATATTCGACCGTTTTTCCCGTTTGAATTTAACCCTTTTTATCGAAGTACCGTCATGCCTGGCTTAATAGAGTATTTAATTTGTGCTTGGTGTTTCATAGGAGCAATATTAGTATATATAATTAGATTATTTCAACATAAAATTAAAATTAGAAAATTATCCAATTGAAATTTTTAGCATGAATTTAAATCAATGGATAAATTTTATGTTTTTAAGACAGTGAGCTCTTAATGAATTATGACAGATTATCATACTAAAACATTTTACGGACAAAAATCAAGTATTACCCTTACAAGCCCTTCTAAGTCGGTTCCGTATGTTTTCTTAAGTTGTATAAATCGGAAGGAAGATGGGACATGGGAGAACACATCGGAAGGAGAAGGGAAAACGGTTAAAATAAGTATTGAAGAAATCATTTGTATATTAGAGGTTCTTCTTAAAAGAAGTGCAAATTGGAGAGGTTTCCACGTCTTTAAAGAGCGTAAAACAGAAATATATGTAGGCTGGGAAAAAGAATCTCGTGAAGTAGTTCAAATTAAAATTGGCGAATACATAAAGAAACTCCGTTTTCCTAATTTAAATTTTTTCACCTTAATGCTTGAGCATATATTAAGCGAAAAAATTGAATGTGCTACGAGCGGAAAATCCAAGAAGAAATCAAAGGACGGGGCTACTCCGGAAGAGGGTGATTATAGCATATTTTCTGAACATATCATAGCAAGAGACGGATTTAAAGTAGTAGAAACTACGGAATTTGGAGTTTCAGAAGAAACTATCGAGATTGAAGCAAAAGTTAAAGTAGAAAGCCCTAAAGCGCTTTTAATAATATTAGAATCGGATAAAGAATTTTGGATTCCAAAAAGCACAATTCACAACAATTACGATGTGGAAAACAAAAAGAAACTGCAAACACTTATTGTAGATAAATGGATTATAGAAAAACAAAGAATACTCAAATGACAAGTAGAGATATAAGTGAAAAATTTTATGGTAAGCCATTATTTGTGAATTTACTATTATTAGTTATAAATCTTTTTTTGTTTGTATTCAAGCTTATAGTGTCTAGTTTAAGTGGAAGTTTAGCCCTTCAAGCAGATGCTTTTGATAATTTAACAGATATAATAATGGTTTTTGCTGCTATAGTTGGAATATACTATGCAAAAAAAAAACCTAATCAAAAGTTTCCATATGGCTATTACAAAATCGAAAATATAATAAGCCTCATTATTTCAATGGTCATATTTTTTACGGCTTATAACATAATTACTACATCGTTCTCTGAAATCTCTGAAACTATTGCAGGATTTCCAAAACAGATAATAGTTACACCCACTATTTTTCTTTTTTTAATAATCTCTTTATTAATTTCGTTCTTATCAACTATTTATTTAAAAGTAGTAGGAAAACAGACAAAATCACCAATAATTCAATCTCAAGCCACTGAAAAACTCTACGACAATCTGATATCCTCTTCAGTAATAATCGGATTTATAAGTGCTTTATTTGGTATAAACCTTGTAGATTCAATTATTAGTTTAATTATTGCCCTGCTTATCATCAAAGGGGGGTATGATATTTTCTTAGCATCTACTAAAACACTATTAGATGCAGTGATTGATTTTGATAAAAGAAATGAACTCTATAAAATAATAGATGGCTTTCCAAATGTTAAAAAGATTGAAAACATTGAAATTCGCTCCTACGGGAGATATATTTTTGTTGAAACTGTAATTGAATTAAACAAAGAACTTCATTTACATCAAGTAGAATTATTAAAAAATACAATATCAGTTAAAATAAAAACAGAGTTCCCTGAAATCTTTAAAATTATAATTATTTCTCAAGCTCAACCAAAAGAAATTATTAAAATTGCTGTGCCTTTAATGAAAGACAATGGTTTAAATTCTAAAATTTCTGAGCATTTTGGAGAATCTCCTTTCTTTTCTATCATAGAATTGCAAGAAGAAAATAATCAATTTAAATTAATCAATTATCATATTGTCCCAAATAAATTTAAAGACGAAGAGAAAAGGAAAGGAATTTTGATTTCTGAGTGGTTTTTAGAAGAAAAAATTGATAAGCTTTATTTAAAGAACGATTTGAAAAAGGGGCCAAAATTAATCTTAGAAAGTAGCTTAGTTCAAATGATAATTACTAAATTTGAAAGTTTGCAAGAGATTGTCGAACAAGAAACACAAATTTAAATCTAAGAATAAGAAATATTTACAGAAGAACATTTAATTATTTACTTAAACTTTTAATTGATTTCTATGGAACTGTCTATTAACCTGTTAAGAACAATTGCGTTAAATGTATATGATGCCATACATCCGATCTTAGGCTCTAAAAAGGCGGCAGAAAAGGCTCAAAGGGGTGCAGGAGGTGATATTTCAATGCAAATAGACCTTATTGCGGAACAAATCGTTATTAACACTTTAGAAAATGAGAAAGTAAATCTATTGTTAATTAGCGAAGAATTAGGCGAAAAGTATATAGGAAATAAAGAAAAAGCAATTAAAAGCCAAAATGTTTTAATTATCGATCCCGTTGATGGTTCTAATAATGCAGTAAGAGGAATCCCATATTGTTCTATATCAATCGCCTATGCAATAGGTAAGAGTATAAAGGACATAAAAAAAGCTGTCGTATTAGATTTAGTTTCAAAAGACATATATTGGGCCGTTAAAGGAGAGGGTGCTTACTTAAATGATAAGAAAATTCATGTTTCAAATCTGGACCTTTCAGATAATTGCTTTTTTGAGCTGAACCTTCCAAAAAAGAACGCATTTAAAAATATAGAGAGACTAAAGCCAATTATTGAACGATTCCATCGTATCAGAATACTTGGGAGTAGTGCTTTAACCTTATGTCAAGTTGCAAAGGGCAGTATGGAAGCTTTTATTAATTTACGAGAATCTAATAGGTTAGTTGATGTTGCTGCTGGCTTTCTAATACTTAAAGAGGCAAATGGTCAATTTTTCTCTCTTGATGGAAGCGAGATTGATCAGAAACTATCTATAGACTTAAAATTTCCTTTTATCGCGTGTAATGCAAATTTAGAAACTTTCTTAAAAAGTGAATTAAGTACCAACTATTAATATGGGATATTGATAGGGTATTTGCCGTATTTTCTCTTAATATTTTGCATAGCTTCAAATCTATCAACTGTAACAGCTGGGTGGATACTATGGCCAGAACTAAATATGTATCCCCCGCCTGGCGCTAATTCTCGTATTAGCTTTTTAGCATAATCTTCAATCTCAGAGATTTTGCCTAAGGCAAGCATAACAGGACTTAGATTACCCACAAGAGTAATTTTCTCACCAAATTTTTTATTTAACTTAAAGATATCATACTCTGGGTTAGCTGTAGTTGATTCAATGGGATGTATTGCATCCACTCCGCAATTTATGATGTCTTCAAAAATTTCTAAGAGATCTCCATCTGAATGTAAAAGAATCTTGCAATCATACTTATGAGCGGTATTACATATTCGTTTTAACCATGGAAATATATGTTTCCGGTATAAGCTCGGTCTCATGAATAGTCCGTTCTTAAATCCATAATCGTCCCATAACAACACCATTTTAGCATCGTTTTCCGCTAAGATTTTTACTAATTCTACTGTAAACGCTCCTCGATCGTCGAATATCCTCTTCAATTGTTTCTCGTTGCCTACTATTCTTGAAAATGTTTCAATTCCAAAACCTTCCCAAGAGCATTCCATAAGAGCACCAGTTGAAGGGATAGAAAAAACTGAGTCATTTATTTCTTTTTGAGCACTTCTTCCCGATAGAAATTGATCCATTCGAGTTTTTAAATTTGGGTCTGGCTGTTCCCAGCTTTCGTAGTCTTCAAACGACTCAAAGTGCCCCCCATGGTAAGTTAACATCATAGTTTTATCTTCAGCATATTCATATTTCATTACTCTACCATATTCATCGATATATCCTCCCTTAAACATTTTTCGGGGGAATAAACTTACGTAACTAAGAACTAGATCTATTCCTGCTTTACTAAAAAATTTGTATGTGTTTTTGTAGCCACGACTACCGCTAAGATTTATACCATAATGATTTATTATAGTATTGTTTGTAAAAGCGCTTTCAAAAGCAGGCACTCGATCTGGTTCTTTGTGCTCAATAGTAGTTAAAACTCTTTCTGGAGCGTTCATTATTTCTCTTATTGATAATCTTTTATTAAAATCTTTAATTACATTAAGAAGGTCTTTAAAATATATAAAAGTTTAATTTTACAAATTTGTAGAGCTGATTCCGATTTGAGCGAATTTAAAAGACTAACTACGGATTTCTTTTCAAGAGGTACGGTTGAAGTGGGTAAGGATCTGTTAGGTAGATACCTAATAAAAGAAACAGATAAAGGAACTATTATAGGAAAAATAATTGAAGTCGAAGCGTATTTAGGTCCAAATGATAAAGCGTGCCACGCTTATAACTACAAAAAAACCGAAAAAACAAAAGTAATGTATATGAAACCTGGTACTTTTTACGTTTATTATATTTATGGTACATATTTCTGCTTAAATGTCATTACTGAGCCAATAGATATCCCTTGTGCTATTTTTATAAGAAAAATTCATCCAATAGAAGGAATTGATTTAATGTTGGAGAATAGAAATGTAAAAATCGGAAAAAATTATAAGAATTTAGTTGATGGACCAAGCAAATTATGTATGGCTTTTAATATAACTAAAGAGAAGTATAACGGGAAAGATTCTTGCGCGGAAAATTCAAAACTCTATTTTGCTCAAGGAAAAAAGATTTTAGATAAACATATTATTTTAGGAAAAAGAATTGGTATAGAATATGCCGAAGAAGACAAAGATCGCCTTTTACGCTTTACTTTAGAACAAGAATTATAAAAAACCTGGATTTCGATTCCAATTCAAATACTATGACCTTATAATATGCTCCTCCACGACCTTACCATAAAGCGTGAACATCTAAACTTACGATTGCTCCATCCCTGGCCTGATCGGGTTTGTTATTACGAGCTTAAGCATCCCCTACGGAAAGCCCTGCTCTGACACCCACCATCATGGGGATCGCTTCGTCGAAACATAAAATTGGATAATATTCCTCATGGAACCTGAATCCAAGCAATTTGAGCTAAAGACCATGTTACTCTCCGTCCAGTATAGGACTTCAGAACGGGCCTAATGTTCCAAGAAAAAAAATGAATGCGTTAATAAAAACTTGATGAACTATTGAAAATAAGGGGGATTAAGTTTAAGGGATTAATCTAACGTTAATTCTTTATTGATTTTACGTCGTAATATTGCTAAAAATTCTTCAGTATCTGGAAAAACATATGTGATGTTGTCTCCATCGTCATCAATCGTAACCTCTTTGAAAAACTTACCTTCTATTTTCACTTTCATATCGTTTAATATCATACCAAAAGAATACTAATCGGATTTCAAAAAACCACATAACATGGAAGTAATATTAAGTTAAACTTTATGTAAAACCAAAAATAAGTTAGAATATTGTTCAATTATCATAAAATAATGAAATTTGAGTAAATTTTGAGGGATTACTATGTCTGAAAATATTACATATCTCGACGCCGAAAAACTTGAAAGTTTCATGAGAGATGTTTTTATAGCGCTTGGGGTGCCAAAAGACGACGCCCACATTATAGCTGAAGTATTAATTGCCTCTGATATTAGAGGAATTGATACCCATGGAATTCAGCGCTGTAAAATGTATTTTGATCGTATAAAGGCAGGAATATATGAAGTGAAGACAAAAATTGATGTTATAAATGATGGTCCTACAACAGCTCTTTGGGATGGAAATTGTGGAATGGGACATGTTATTGCTTATAAAGCTATGAAAACAGCAATTGAAAAGGCGAAAAAGTATGGACTAGGCTCTGTAGCAGTCAGAAATTCAACTCATTTTGGCATTGCGGGCTACTATTCGCTCATGGCAATCAAGGAAGGAATGATTGGTTTGGCAGTAACTAACGCGCGACCCTCTATGCCCCCAACATTTGGAGTTGAACCAATGCTTGGTACAAATCCATTAACTGCTGGTGCACCAACAGATGAGGAGTTCCCCTTTTTAATTGATTGTGCTACTACTATTGTTCAAAGGGGTAAAGTAGAATTATATAATAGAATTAATAAACCTTTACCTGATGGTGTTGTAATAACAAATGAGGGAAAGACGGAAACTGACCCCGGTATTATATTGGAAAATATGAGTAAAGGTAAAGCTGCTTTACTGCCTTTAGGCGGTAAGGGAGAAGAAACTTCTGGTTATAAAGGTTATGGTTACGCCACTTTGGTTGAATTGTTATCAGCAGCCTTACAAGATGGAATATTCCTTAAAGACACAATAGGAATTGTAGAAGATGGTCAAAAAAGATTAAAAGTGGGGCATTTCTTCTTAGCAATTAATATCGAAAGTTTTCTTCCTCTTGAAGTTTTTAAAAAAACAGCAGGAAACATCATGAAAGGTCTTCGATCTTCAAACAAAGAACCCGGAGAAGACCGAATTTATACAGCCGGCGAAAAGGAATACGATACTATGACAAGTAGAGGAAAAACAGGAATTCCTCTAAATAAAAGTTTACAAGAAGATATAAAATTTATGCGAGAAGAACTCAATTTGGATAAATATAAATCTCTTTTTTAATAAAACATTCTTTTTTTAATTTTTATTAAGAAAAATGCTAATAATTAATAAGTTTAGAGCTATAAATAAGAACTTTCAACTTATATTAGATATGAATTTTATTAAATAGTCTTCTAGATAAATAACTTTTATTGCAATCAAAGTGGTCTTAATGACAAGTACAAAAGTTGATGCTATATCTAGTTCCAAAGATGTGGTCTACATAGATTTTAGAACTCTTAAGAATTTCATTAGAGATATATTTATTGGTCTTAATGTGAAGAGAAGTGACGCCGAAATCATTGCTGATGTGTTGATTACATCAGATTTACGAGGTATAGATTCACACGGCATTCAAAGATGTAAGATGTATTACGATAGGATAAAAGAAGGAATATATAATACAGACACTAAAATAAAGATCGTTAAAAAAGGACCCACTACTGCAGTTATTGATGGTGGCTGTGGATTAGGACCCGTAATTGGTTATAAGGCTATGAAATTAGCTATTCAGAAGGCTAAAAAATATGGTCTTGGGGCTGTAGCAGTGAGAAATTCTACGCATTTCGGAATTGCTGGATACTATTCGCTTATGGCGATAAACGAAGGCATGATAGGGATTACCACTACGAACGCTAGACCGGCAGTTCCTCCAACATTTGGGGTAGAGCCAATGTTGGGAACAAACCCATTAACTGCAGGCGCACCCACAGATGAAAATTTTCCTTTTTTAATTGATTGTGCTACTTCAATTATTCAAAGAGGTAAAGTTGAAGTGTATGATCGAATACACCAACCGCTCCCCGACGGTCTAATAATTACTAAAAATGGAAGATCACAGAATGATCCTCACGAAACCCTTAAAAATTTAGAAGAAAGCACTGCTGCTCTTTTACCATTAGGTGGTTTAGGTGAAGGAACATCCGGTTATAAAGGTTTTGGCTATGCTACATTTGTAGAGATTTTATCCTCAGCTTTGCAAGATGGTATATTCCTTAAAGATACGGCAGGGGTTATTGAAGACAATCAAAAACGTTTGAAAGTCGGACACTTCTTTTTAGCGATAAATATAAATCATTTTACCTCTTTAAGACGGTTTAAACGAACTACAGGTACTATTATGAGAAACCTTAGAAAATCTAAGAAAGCTCCTGAAAAGTCGCGAATATATACTGCTGGAGAAAAAGAATATTCTTCTGAAAAAGAGCGGAAAAACCAAGGTATTCCAATTAATAAAAGTTTGCAAGAAGATATTAAAACCATGCAGAAAGAATTAAGATTATTTAACTACAACTTTCCGTTTTAATTACTAGAATATAACTCCCTCAGCTTGCCCTTCTACGGGTTCAGAGTGAAGAATTACTTCTGTTAAATTTTCAATATTCAGAGTGTTTTTTATTTGATGTTCTACCTCTGTTATCAAAGTATGAACTCGCGTTATATTAAGAGCACCGTTAAAAAAAACATGAAGTTCGAGAACACAAAAATCAAGTGCAGCCCAAAATTCCAAACCATGATATCCTTTGACCTCTGGAATCTTTTTCAACAAACTATCTATGGAAGTTTGAATTTCTTTCTTCTTTTGGGGTTCTACTGGCTTACAAGATAAATGATCTATTAAAGACTTTTTTAGCATGGCTTTGGATTCTATATGAGTAATTATTCTAGATATATATGGAACTTGTTCTTGTAATTGTCTTTCAAATAAACTGCTTAATTCGTGAGCCTCCTCTAAAGATAAGTTATCATCAACAACTATCGCTAGTGATAAGAAGTAATCATTTTCAATTCGAAACACATTTAAATCTTTAAAGTCTGATATCTCTTTAAATTCACTTTTCATAGTATAAAGCAGATTAACTATCTTTTCTCCGAGCGAAGATTCTCCGCTTGATGGATTCATTTCAACTAATGACTCAACATTGTAAGACGGAAAAAGTTTCTTGCTTAAAGTTCGAATCGCTTTCGTAATTTCATTCGCATGCACAACTGAAATATGATCTTCAACAGATAGTCGAATTTCTAAAAATAACGTATTGCCACTAAACCTAACCTTTAAATCTTCCACACCATTTACATGGTCAAGATTAAATACGCTTACTCTTATTTCCTCTAAAATTACTGAGTTTATTGGGTTTTCATCGAGTAAGTTTTTAATTCCTTCCCTAGATAGAATGATTGAATTTGTAATTATCCATATAGCGAGAGCAATACTAAAAAATGGGTCTAAAAATTGGATATTCAAAAATAAAGCAAACATGAAATTAACGATTACGATAAGCGCTCTAAGAGAATCTTGGAATAGATTCATACCTTGAACTTTAAGCAATAAACTTTTCTGCTTCTTCCCTTGCCTTATTAATACTCTAGAAAATACTAAATTAATGATAAAAGATACTGTTAGTATTACAAATCCCAAATCAGGATTGAGTATCCCATATGAGCTGGTTAAAATACTTTGAACTGCTATAAAAATAAGAACGCCATAGATGTTGATTAAAATAATGCCTTGAACCAATCCCCCTACTGAATCGATTTTAGAATGACCATACATATGTTCGAAATCTGGGGGTTTTTGACTCACGTAAAGAGAATAGATCGTAAGAAGAACAAAAAAAACATCCGTCAAAGTATCAACAGTTTCGGATAAAAAGCTTAAACTACCAGTTAAAATTACTCCTACTAACTTTAGGCTTGATTGAATAAGAATTATAAAAAATGCTATAATTCCATATTTAATTTTTATATCCATTATCTTCGGAGAATTACTTTATTTATGAATAAAAAATTTTAAGCAATACTGAGAATTAAATATTTGGCAATAAAAATAAAAAAAAAAGTTATTATTGATCTCTGGGAATGCTAATTTCGAGATCTGTAATTGGATAAGAAGCACAAGGATGAAAATAGTTGAATTTTTTATCTGCACCTTTTCTCCAATCAGAAACCGGATTTATATATACTTTACCACCTATAAGAAGTGATCGACAGAATCCACATTCACCAGAACGGCATTTTGAGGGTGGATTTAAGTTTGCCCTTTCTAAAGCTATCAAAACAGACTCAGTAGCTATTGCAGGTATTTCCTTTGTTAAATCACCAATATGAACCTTTATCTTAAATATTTTTTCAGCAACTTCTTTAGGGAAATCTGGATGAGCTAGAATGTCCTTCACTTCA
>Ga0255055_10002915_pt1 | contig 11770 bp, 11 predicted proteins | sample JV7_2_27_MG_FD_188633 | JGI IMG/M metagenome (GOLD analysis project Ga0255055, IMG submission 188633) | Seawater microbial communities from Jervis Inlet, British Columbia, Canada - JV7_2_27 | ecosystem: Environmental > Aquatic > Marine > Inlet | place: Canada: British Columbia | collected... | reverse complement strand
TTTCTTTTAATAACTCTTGAGCGTGTGTTGATTCGGGAAATTTAGGGGATAACGCTATAGCACATATCAAATGTCCTTCGCTATCCATTGAAGCTAAAGGAAATTCTGGTGCTAAATCCTTCTTAGTTATTAAACCCTTCAAGTAACCAGTTTTGTCAATTATAGGTAGTTTCTCCTTTCTCGAACCAAAAAGAATTTCAAGTGCTTTTTCTCTAGATGCCCCTGGTTCAATAGAAATTACTTCCTTTGTCATGAAATTCTTTACTTTACCAGTGCTAATATCATCTTCAGAGAAGGGGATATCTCTTTTCGTGAAAATCCCGCATACCTTATTGTCCCCGTCAACTACCACAATTCCACTTATATTATAGTTTTCCATCATGTATTTTGCTTTTGATATAGGTTCATCCGGTAATATTGTAGCAACATCATCAATAACGAAGGACCTTGCTCTTTTCACTATCCGTACCATTTCTAATTGCCGTTCATAAGGACAATTGCGGTGTAAAACTCCCAGACCTCCCAAAAGAGCCATTTTAATCGCCATTAATTCTTCAGTTACTGTATCCATTGCGGCTGATATGATAGGTAAATTGAATTTATATGAGCCTAGTTGGGAACACATAGTAACATCGCTTGGTTCAAAATTAGTATATCCCGGTTGAATGAGGACATCGTCAAATGTAGCAATTAAATCGTTATAGTGAACTTTCCTTCTGTAATAATCTGTCATTTTCTTGGGGTGTGAAGTGAGTTTTATTAGTATGGTAGATATAATATTTTTATTACTTTGGATTGTAAATATTAGTAATTAAGTTAGATTTAATTTAAAAGTTTTAAGTATTTAGTTTGAGAGAAATATATAGCGTCTCTTTAAATAAAGGTTGTTAAATAGATTAAGAGAAAAATAAACTTAATTCTTTACATTTGGGTCAAATTTTTTCGTGATAAGTTCTTTATTTTGGGATCGTTTATGTAGGAATTTAATGTATTTATAAATGCAGCTCTATCAATTTTAATGTTTGAAGATTCAATACCACAATAGTTACTAACGTGGTCGTTAAAGACTTGAGAAGTTACATTTTCTCCTAAACCTTTGATGATATCCCTCTCCTCTATTAAGCATTCTAGAGGGGATAGCAATTCAAAATCACCGCTCTTCCAATCTCCCCAAAGCGGAGTATTAGGCATAATATTTAAAGTTCGAAAACGGAAGATCGTCGAATTTATCTCTGTGAGCACTCTTGCGGTTTCTTTAACATGGTCTTCTGATAATTTTTTACCTCCTAAACCTAACATAACATATAAGCTTAATTTTATACCAGATTTAAGTATTTTTTTTCCAGCTTTAATCATTGATTCCGCATTTGTTCCTTTCTTCATAATTCGTAAAATTTTGCTACTTCCACTTTCTAATCCCATATAAACAATGTCTAATCCAGCATCGGCCAGTTGTTTTAATTCTTCATCAGTTTTTCTCAAAATGTCTAATGCTTTTGCATAGCAACTTACTCTGGGGACGTTTTTCATTCTTAGTCTAACGTATTCAATTATTTTTACGAGATAATCTGTAGGTGCCGAAGTAGGATTGCCACCGGCTAAAAAAACGGGATAACCATTATAATTTTTTTCAGCATAAAGATCTATATCCTTTAATACATCTTCTAGTGGGCGTATTGCATAATCTTGAGTACTTCCATAAATTCCTTTATATGTTCCACAGAAGCGACATTGATTCCAATTACAGCCTCCAGTGACAGCAATGAGCACACTGTATGCTTCTACAGGGGGTCTAATTACTATCTGGCTTGGAGGGAGTTTAATAGCCATAATAATTCTTAATATTTTGTTATAGAAATATCTAGTGTTATTTGAAATAGGTTTGAGTTATTCTAAGCATTTTAAGAATAAAGATTTAAGCATTATAATATAATATTAAATTGATAAAATTTTTTTTATAGGATTAATTTAAGAAGTTATTAGTTTAAAGGACTGTATAACCCATTAAATAAATCGGTATTTATATTGATAGGAACTCATACTCAAGGAAAAAACATACTATTTACGTTCAAAACTGTTATAGTTGGTCCTCCGAGTGTTGGTAAAACTTGTCTTTTTAACCGTTTTTGTTTTAATTCCTTTAATTTTGATACTTCGCTTACAATTGGGGTAAATTTTCACTCAATAGACTTAAAAATCCGCAATATAGATGAAACGGACAATTCTAAAGAATCACACAATGTTTTAAGCATTTTTGATCTAGGCGGTCAAGAACGTTTCAAAGCACTACTTCCAAAATTTCTTGGTGGAGCAAATGGAGTTTTGTTAGTTTTTGATCTGACTAATAGTAGCTCTTTTGACCAACTAGATTTTTGGTATGATCAATTACTTGAATACGCAGATTGTTTAAAAATCCCAAAATATTTAGTAGGAAGTAAAAGCGACTTATTGGAAACTGTGCCAGAGAAATTCCATGTTCCTGAAGTTAATATAGATAAATTTGTTAAAGAAAAGCAATTTAACGGGTTTTTTAGGACATCAGCACTACAGAATCACAACGTTTTAAATGTGTTTAAGGAACTAAATAATTTAATGCTTAAACATCAAAACACTGGTTATTTTGTAGTGTGAAGGAAGCAACATAACAAGATCAAAAATCTCTCATATATATATAATCAGAGAACTCATTAAAGAATGATTTCTGATTTTTGTTAAGGTCAGGATAAATATTTTTAAGATATTGCTTTGCTTGGCTTATCAAATTCTTAGAAAAGTGTTCTGCTATTATCACTGCATTTGTTTCCGTAAAAATAGTCTCTACAGTTTTTACATTGTTTTTACTTAGCTCATCTAAATGATAGATTTCGTTCAGAATTTTGGATTGTTCCTCATCAGTATTTTGAACAGCAAATATGTATATTATTTTTTTCTTTCTTGCTTTAATATCGCTGACTATATCAATCATATCGTCTCGAATCGCAAATGCCTGACCCATCAGATTCATAGCTTTACTTAAGGGATTTATTTGATAGTGGATATTCCCTTTAGCTAAAATGGCTCCAATTTTTGCGGATTTTTCCAGCAAGCTTGCCCTTTGCATTTCTGCCATTATTAGATATTGCTCCAAGGACATTGTTATGTTATGGTAATTCATGTATTCTTCTATAATCTGTCCTTTCATTAAATTATCCATTGCTTCAGTATACTCGTTAATAGCTAATAGTTTTAAATTTTCAGAAAACCTTGAGCTTTTTATAACATTCAAACCTAAAAGGTAACCCTGTGTTCCACCTAAAATACTCATGTCTCGACCATACATCTGGATTAATTCGTTCTTATTGGGCACTTCTAAATTATCATAAGCTTTGTTTAATTCATTTTTAAGTTGGACATGAAATGTTGGTTTACTCCTTCTTTCAACATCATCATCTAAAAGATCATCATGAATCAAGTGTCCACTATGTAAAAGCTCAACTGCTAAAGATATCTTTCGAATTTGATCTATCTGATTATCCAAATTTATAGGATTTACAATTCCAACGAAAGAAGCAATTAAAAGTATAGGATGTAATCTTTTAGCCTTTTTATTAAGAATAAACTCCTGAAGTTGAGCAAAAAAATCCTTCAATAAAATCTCCTCTTCATTTTCGTTTAAATAAGCAAAATAATCTATTAATTCTTTATCTATTGCTTCTTTCTCAGCTTTAAGGAATTTTTCTATCATTTTTGATCAGCTTTTCTGTTTACCTAATTCGTATTAATAACAATTAAATTAAAATATATTTATTTGTGAAAACAAGATTTTTATAATTGTTTTTACATTATTAGTTAATTCTGAATAAAAATATAAAGAGTGTGAATTTTAAGTTGTTAATTGCGGTTATTTCCGACTCTCACGATCATCGAGATAATATTTTAAAAGCTGTTTCTATAATAAATGAAAAGAATGTTGAAGCTCTTATACATTGCGGGGATTTAGTTTCCCCATTTGTCATAAAATGGTTTGATAAGCTAAACAATTCAATAAAAAATCAATTTTTTGCTGTTTTTGGGAACAATGATGGAGAACGATTATATTTAACAGTACTTCTGGGACGAATTTGTGTATTTCCTCAAAACGGAAATGAACACATAATGGAGTTAGGTGGAAAACGAATTTATGCGTCTCATATGCCAAAAAAAGAAACGATTGATGCTCTGGCGAATTCGGGCATGTTTGACATTATACTTTCAGGTCATACGCATATAATGGTTAATAGGAAACATAAAGGCGTTCTAATACTTAATCCCGGTGAACTTTGCGGATATCTGACTGATAAACCTACATTTGCTATTATTGACACTGAAACTATGGAAGCAGAGATCATCGAATTGTAATCTCGTAGTGATTCCTTAATTTTCTTAATTTTTTTATAATAGTAAGGTTTAATCTATATTATTATGAGTTTACCTTTAGAAGGAATCCTTATTTTAGATTTAGCAAGAATGTTACCTGGTCCATATGCTTCAATGATATTAGCAGACCTCGGTGCAGAGGTCATTAGAGTTGAGGACCCAAGCTATCCATACGGAAGTCCACCTCCGTTTTTTCAAAAAGGCAGATATCGCGAAAGCGCATTTAATTCAGTAATAATGAGAAATAAAAAATCAATTGCTCTCAATTTAAAGAAGGAAGAGGCCTTAGAAATATTTTATAAATTAGTTGAAAGAGCAGATATTATTTTAGAGACATTTAGACCAAAAGTAACAGAAAGATTAAAAGTGGATTACGAAACTCTTTCTGAAATTAATAAGTCGATAATCTATTGTTCACTAACTGGATATGGTCAATACGGCCCTTACGAACAACTTGCGGGACATGATTTAAATTATATTGGCATTTGTGGAATATTAGACTTAAATAAAGACAGGGAACTTATTGGAGAAAAAAACCAAGAAAGAAAGCCAGTTCTTCCAGGAGTACAAGCGGCAGATGTAGGTGGCGGTTTGGTATCAATTATCGGGATTCTAGGTGCGTTAATTGAAAGAGATAAAAATCCTAATAAAGAAGGTCAGCATGTAGATATTTCGATGACAGATTGCGTTTTTTCTTTTATGCCAATGGCAGCAGCTTTTCAGTTTTCTAAAGGAATAAATGACGGTATGACTAAGCCAAGAAATCCTTTGCATGGAGATGTTCCCTTCTATTCAGTTTACAAAACTAAAGACAACAAATACTTATCAGTCGGTGCGATTGAAGTAAAATTCTGGCGTGGAGTTTGCATAGGTCTTGAGCGTGAGGATTTAATAACGAAAGGGAATGCTGTTGGAGGAGAAAAAGAAGAAGTATTCCGAGAAGTTCAAAAGGAATTTTTAAAGAAAACGCAGGAAGAATGGATGGAAATTTTTTCGAAAATTGACTCGTGTGTTATGCCTGTAAAAAATTTCAGTGAGGCTTGCGAAGACCCACAAATTAAAGCCAGAAATATGGTTGTGGAGCTACCTCATCCAAAATTTGGAAAAATTCACAATGTTAATTCACCAATTAAATATTCGAGGACACCCTTAACGATAAGAAATCTCGCACCAAATATAGGCCAAAACACAAATGAGATTCTTAATTGGCTTAATTATACACCTGAAGAAATTAAAGGTTTCAAAAAAAGAGGAGTAATTTAGATATTTGTGAATTTAACAAAACCAAATTTCAATTATTGTTTGAAAATGACAAAGGAAATCGAAGCCCTAAAAACCCGCCTAAAGAAAAACAATACTGATGCTACGATTTGGCTCAAGTTAGGATATGCCTACTTTCAAAATATGGAACACATTAAAGCAATTAATGCGTATTTAGAAGCCCTGAAGTTGAATCCTAAGGACGCTATAAATTGGCATAACCTTGGATATATTTATTACGAAATTAAAGAACACGATAAAGCCATATTAGCTCTAAATAAAGCTATTGAAATTAATCCAAAGTTAGCAATATCTTGGAGAGAATTAAGTTCGATTTATATTGATACAGGAAACTTTGTAAAAGCCATACATAATAGTAAAAAAGCTTTAGAAATTGACAATAGAGATGAGTGCGCCTGGACAAATTTAGGTTCTGCTTATTATAATACAAAGCAATTTGATAAAGCAATAACCTCTTTAAAGAAGGCTTTGGAAATTGTTCCTAATATGAAATTTGCAGAAAATGTCCTTGAGTTAGCAGAAAAAGCTAAAAAAACTAATTTTGAACATAAATTTTAAATTAACATTTTAATTAATCCATAATTTTATTTAAGAACACTATTATATTATTCTAAAGATTATACGATATACAGATAAAGAGCTTAAGATATTATTAACATGACAGAGGAATTTGAAAAAAGAAATCCAGATAAAGATGAAAATTCCCATAAGCCTATATCAGATAGTGAAACAGAATCAACAAGAAATAATAAACCTGTAATCATTAATGCTGAAGCTTACAAGAATATTATTTTATATGCGAGCAGATATGCAAACCAATCGATTCCTTCAAAAGATTGGAAAGAAATTTATGGTATTTTAACGGGGTATGCTGATGATGATTTTGTATTTGTGAAGAATTCATATCCATTAACCTTCGGTCATGATACAGATGTACAATTAGATGAACGACACTATGTATTTATATCTGAAATAGAAGATATGTTATATGGAGAGGGAAATGGACATTTTATGGTAGGATGGTTTCATTCTCATCCTGGATTATCGCTTTTCTTTTCAGACATTGATATTTCTAATCAATTATGGTTCCAACAAAACAATCCTGATTTTTGCGGCCTAGTTTTTGATCATACTCTTCTCGGAAAGAAAAGAGAAGAAAAAATTGAAAATAATATTCTTACCAAATATGACACGGGATTTGAGATATACAGATTAACAGATGTCACTGTAGATCAAAATTCTGTTGAGTTTGAAAATAATTATCATAAAATCGATTATATTGTTGAAGGATTAAACAAATTCTTTTTTGCAAATGTTCTCGCTGAGTTATCTTCTTTAGCTTCAGCAGGAAAACCACTTCAAGAGGCTTTTAAGGAACAACACAAACTTGACTCGAACTATAAAGATTTAGATGAGATATTAGATAATCAAAATTCCGATTTATACGAAGAAAATCTTGTAGAAATCCCGCTATCTCAGGACATACAATTTAGCGTGAATGATATATCTTATCAGGCAAATTTGGATGATAACAGTGCAAAAGAATCAGCTGAGCAAATTATATATCAAGGAAATCAAGCTTTCAAAAACAAAGACCCTTTCACAGGTATAGAAAATTATCGTCAAGGAATTGAAAAATATAAAGAAATAAACGATATAACTAGAGTTATGGACTTATTAAGAAAAGTTTCAAGATTCTGTATTTCAAATAATCATTTAGTCCTTGCTCGAGAATTTGCTGAAGAATTATTCAAAGTAGCAGAAAAAAACAATCAGATATTTTATAAAGGTATCGCTAATTACATCACTGGTTATATTTTCGTAAAAGAAGAAGAATTAGATGCTTTAGAATTTGGTTTAAAAAAAATTGAAGAAGCAGCTGTAGAATTCATCAAAGTTAAAGATTATGCTGGTGCTGGAATGGCTTTTAATAGAATCGGCTTGATTTATGAAAAAAAAATTAAGAATATTGGACAGGCGTGCCTTTTCTATCGTGAAGCCATAGATAATTATAATAACGGTTTAAATTATAGTCATCCTCTAAGAATTACTCCGTGGAGCAAACCGGAAGTTTTAGTTGAAAAAATTATAGAATTAAGAGATATCCTCGAGGTTTTATTGCCAGATATTGAAAATACTGAAATTAAAACGAAAGTCGTTAATGACTTGAAAGATATCAATTACAACTTCTAATCTCGACATACTACAAAAAACATTTTTCTTAATTTGGATTAGAACAATCAAAAAAATTAAATTTTAGGAAACATATTTCTTATTACTTACTTCTTTTTGGTTGGTTGACAATTCCACGTAAAAAACAAAAAATAAAATTTGCACGTAAATTTGCTTGTAAACATCTAACTTCAATGGAAGATATTTCCAATAGCTTACAACCCCTTTGCTCCTGTGCTGTACGAGACTTAGTACTGGGCAAAAAGGCTTATGTCTGCCAAGTGTGCTCTTTGTACATACAGACAGATCAGCGAGTCTCAGATGTTTATGAAAAGAGTAGAAAAGGTGCAGAGAAGAAAATTAAGGAGAAAAAAATAGAATTAGAGGCATTTGAATTAGCTGAACTAGCAGTTGAAAACGAACTTGATTTATCAATTGATGAATTTGAAGAAGATGATGAAGAAGTTTCTCTTAAATTCGAAAAAAGAAAAGCTGGAAAAGATCAAATTGACGATTCTGATGAATTTACCAACATTGAATGCCCCTTCTGCGCGGAAATATTCGATGACTTACGATCCCACTTAGCGAATTGTGAATTTGCTCCTGATGACGCAAGCATAGCAGATATCATGCCAGCAAAAAAGAGAAAGAAAAAACCTACAGCGGCTTCAAGAAAGGGGACTAAAGAAAAACAAGTTTGTCCTTATTGTAAAAAGGAATTCATTAGATTAGGACGCCATCTTACCTCCTGTCCAGAACGACCTAAGGATGAGGGGACCAAAAAAGAAGTTGTTGAATCTTAAAAACCTCAATGAAATAGTTTTTCCTTTTCAATCTCAAAATATATATTATTCAAATTAAAGCATAGTTATGGTTAGTCAAGAAAAAATTTACTATTGCACTCCTGTTTTTCGTCCTCCATCGGAAGGAAATTCTCTATTGATTCAATTAACTGAAGGTTGCACATATCGCTGCGATTTTTGTATGTCAAATCTTCGAAAACATTTTAAAATCCGATCAGTTGATGAAGTTAAAAGAGATTTAGACATCGGAGCAAGAAGCAAATATAGTTTATCCGTGCGTAAATTATTTTTCTTAGATGGTAATGCCATGGTAACCCCCATAGAAAAATTATTAGAGCTCACTAATTATGCTATGAAAAATTTTCCTAATTTAGAAAGAGTAAGCGTGTATGCTCATGCGAAGGATATATTGAAAAAATCTGATGATGACTTGAAAGCTTTATCAGATGCTGGACTAAAAATTGCTTATGTAGGATTTGAAAGTGGTTCTGATAAATTACTTAATATGGTTCATAAAAACGCCACAAAAATGGATTTTATTAACGCCTCAAAGAAACTAATGAAAGCAGACATTACATTGTCTGCAACATTTATTAATGGCCTTGGAGGGGCAAATAACAAGAGCATTTCTAAAACTCATGCTCTTGAATCAGCAGATTTAGTCAATAAAATCTGTCCTGATGACGAAAGGATATGGTATATTGCGTTTTTATCTCTCATGGTTCCACCCGGAACTGTTATACACGAGAAAAAATTGCGCAATGAATTTAAAGAGATGAATTCTTACGAAATTCTATCAGAATTGAAGCTATTCATTGAGACGATTAATTTTTCTAATAAGTCCGCAAATTGTATCTTTAGGTCTAATCATGCTTCTAATTATTTACCACTTAGAGGAGTATTAGAAAGAGATAAATCTAAGATATTAAACCTTATTGAGTCTGGTTTAAAAAATAAAAATAGTTTAAGAGCAGAGCATTATCGGGCTTTATAAATTTTAAATTTCAAATAATCTTTTTAATTTCACTTATTAAAAATTACTTGTTGATTATATTGCGTATATTTTTTTATGGGACTTTTTGGATGGTCTAAGAGTAAATTAATAATAATTTCAATTTTATCAGGGGATATCAACAATTTCTCAGATATTTCATTTATACTTAGTTTTTCGTAGTTCTCAGCCATAGATTCGAATTGAATGAAAAGTAAATTCTGATAAATAGTAGTAACTAGTTCTTTCAAATTGGGAAAGTTCACATCTCTTGACTCTTTCATAAAGCTTAACATTTTCCCAGAAGCATCGTTATAGTTAAGAATTTTATAGGAACTAATGATTGTATACAATTTCTTAATATAAGAGAAATAAGTATTAATATCATCGCGCAAATCATGAAGGTTATATTGATTTAGATTATCATCGACTTCATTCTTTAACATTGCTAAAAGCTTTGTGAAATTTTCTAAATTAGCTTCGGTGAGGTTTTCTTTCAGAAGATTGTCGTATCTTCTCAGGAAAATTTTCCGATGTTCATCAAATTCAACCTTGAGTTTTTGTTGTAATTGGATGAATATATTGCTCTCTTTTTCCAAATCAAAATCTGACTTGTATTCATCTAAGAGAGTTAAAGCAGATTCAATTTTTATTAATGCAGAGTTAAAATCAACATTATCCATTTTTTTAAAAATAATTGATTTATAAAAATCTAGTTCTTCAATTAATTCTTTTTTTTGCTTGTATCTATCTACTTTATGATTTGAACTCATAATCAATTATGGCGAATAATTTACCTCAAACCTATAATTACATTAAGATTAAACGACAATTTAAATATTAATGTAAAAAAACTATATAGTTATTATTGACTAGAAGCATTTTGATTCTAAAAAGGAAAATAAAATGTAAAAATTAATTTAATTTTTAAAGTAGTTAAAATTCTTTGATATCTATTCCTCATCGGTAGTTTTTTCTAATTCTTTTTCAACTTCGTCGATATCATCTTCTAATTCTTCTATTTCTCCCTCAAGGGTATCCGCTTCTTTTTCTAATTCCTCAGCTTTTTCTTCCAATTTTTCCACTTTTTCTTCTAATTCCTCAGTCTTTTCTTTTAATTCCTCAGATTTTTCTTCCAATTCCTCAGTATCTTCTTCTAATTCCTCAGATTTTTCTTCTAATTCCTCAGTCTTTTCTTCTAATTCCTCAGTCTTTTCTTCTAATTCCTCAGTATCTTCTTCTAATTCCTCAGCTTCTTCTTCCAATTCCTCCGTATCTTCTTCTAATTCCTCAGCTTCTTCTTCCAATTCCTCCGTATCTTCTTCTAATTCCTCAGCTTCTTCTTCCAATTCCTTAGCATCTTCTTCTAATTCCTCAGCTTCTTCTTCCAATTCCTTAGCATCTTCTTCTAATTCCTCAATATCTTCTTCTAATTCTTCAGCTTCTTCTTCCAATTCCTCCGTATCTTCTTCTAATTCCTCAGCTTCTTCTTCCAATTCCTTAGCATCTTCTTCTAACTCCTCAATATCTTCTTCTAATTCTTCCGCTAATTCTTCGAGTTTTTCAGCTTTTTCTTCCAATTCTTCTAGTATTTCTTCCTGTTTCTCAGTTTTGACCTTTTCTTTCTTTTCTTTCTTAATTTTTGCATCAATTTCTTCTGCCCTTTCTTCTAATTCATCCGCTTTTTTCTCAAGGTCTTTTGCTTTCTTTTGTGCTTTCTTCGCCTTCTTTTTGACTTTAGTTTCGATCTCTGCTATCTTTTCTTCTACTTTATCTTCAAATTCTTTAGCTTTAGCTTCGACTTTCTCATCTAGCTCTTCTACTTTTCGTTCTATCTTTTCTTCGACTTCATCTACTTCTTTAAGGAAACCTGGTCTTTTATTACCTGGCCAAGCAATGTTCACAATAAGCCCAAGGATAACTATTCCAATAGCTATTGAAATATAAACAATTAAATTATCTTGAGGAAAGAATTGTAAAACAAATTCCATCCAATATACCATAAATGTTCCCATCGGACTTACAATTGGATTTAAAAAATTCAAAATAGCAGCAACGATATCTGCAATGATTTGGATATAATCAACGGCTAGAATAATCACGATAAGTCGTTACCTCCTGCATTTTT
>Ga0255055_10002914_pt1 | contig 11771 bp, 6 predicted proteins | sample JV7_2_27_MG_FD_188633 | JGI IMG/M metagenome (GOLD analysis project Ga0255055, IMG submission 188633) | Seawater microbial communities from Jervis Inlet, British Columbia, Canada - JV7_2_27 | ecosystem: Environmental > Aquatic > Marine > Inlet | place: Canada: British Columbia | collected... | reverse complement strand
CGCCCGGTAAAAATCGACGTCGTGCGCGTAGGAGATCAACGTGGTGAACTGCGCCCCCGGCGGGCGCGCGGCGATCTCGGATACGGCGAGACTGCCGTCCCGTCGACGGAACCACTCCATGTGGCTCAGCCCGGTGCCCATACCGAGGACCTTTAGCGCGCGGGCTCCCACACGGCGGATGTCGTCGTAGCGCCGGGCATCGACCTCGCGCGGCAGCAGGACCGTCCACTGGATCCACGGATTCTCGATCACCTCCAGCGGGCCCGGCAGGTAGTGCGTCAACGAATGCCAGATCGGCTCGCCGCGCACCGACACCGCGTCGAACGAGTGCTCGTTGCCCACCACGTACTCCTCGAGCAGCATCGGTTGCTCGCTCGTCGGCGGAAGCGCGCGCAGCACCTCTTCCAGCGCGGCGTGATTCTCCACACGAAACGTGTTGCGCGCCGCGGCGCCGGCCGGCGGTTTGGCCACGAGCGGGAATCCGACCTCGCGCACGAAGGCCGCGGCGTCGGCCGCCCCGCTTGCCAGAGCGTGGCGCGCGCACGGAACGCCCCCACGTCGCAAGACGTCCTTCATCCGCGATTTGTCCCGGAAGTTCAAGGCAGCCTCGCTACGCATGCCCTCGATACCGAGCGCCTCGCGCACCCGGGCCAGCGGAACCTGCAACTGCTCGAGCGCGCCGAGCAGTCGGCGGGGGGGTCCGATCCGGCCCGCCAGCTGAGAGACCGCGGCGGCGATCTGCTCGGGGTCGAGGCCGTCCTCGATCTGCCAGTGAGCGGCAAGCTTCGATCTCAACGACGGAGTCAAACGCTCGGCCGGATCCTGGCTGACCAGGGCCAGACTCACCCCGGGCAGTGATGCCGCCGCCTCGACGAAGCGAGTGGTCGTCTCGGCAAGAAACGGTGCCACGAAAACGGCAGGATAGGACGAGGACTCCAAGACTTACCCCTGTGCTAGCATGGGTGCGCGCCCCGTAGATTGTAACGCTCGAGACTCTCCCGAACGAGATCCGGTGATCCGGAAGGCTGCCCGGTAGGGGTGAGCGGAATGGCGTCTGCGTTGAAGATCTGCTACGCGGCCTCCGAGGTCGCCCCCTTCGCCAAGACCGGCGGCCTGGCCGACGTCTCGGCGGCGCTGCCCCGGCAATTGCACCGCACGGGTCACGACGTGCGGGTCTTCATGCCGCTCTACTCGACGATCGACCGAACGGGGCACGAATTTCACCGCGTCGACTTCGTCCAGAACGTGGAGGTCCGGCTGGGCTGGAAGACCTACGCCTTCTCGCTGTGGACCGCGCCCTTGCCCGGAGGTGGCCCGGCCGTCTATTTCGTGGACTGTCCCGAGCTTTACATGCGTCCGCAGATCTATACGTCCGACCCGGACGAATCGCAACGCTTCGGCCTGTTGTGCCGGGCCGTGTTCGAGTCTTGCCAGCGCATGGGTTGGTCTCCCGACGTACTCCACGCCAACGACTGGCACACCGCCCTGCTACCCCTGCTGCGCAGGACCGTCTACGAGTGGGATCAGCTCTTCCGGGAGACGCGAACGATCGTCGCGATCCACAACATTGCTTACCAGGGCATGTTTCCGGCCGAGGTCATCGCAGATCTGGGTTTGAGCGGCTGGCGTCACCTGTTCGATCAGGAGGATCTGGCGGCGGGTCGGCTCAATTTTCTCAAGACCGGCCTGATCTATGCCGACCTGGTCACCACCGTCAGCCCGACCTACGCCCGAGAGATCCAGACCGACGGCTACGGTATGGGTCTGGCCGCCTTGTTGCGCGCTCGCGCCGAATCACTGATCGGAATCCTCAACGGCGTCGATTACGACGAGTGGAGTCCCGAGAAGGACCGATTCATCCCCCACCGGTTCTCGCGCAAGCGGCTGGCCGGCAAGAAGAAAAACAAGCGCTATCTGATCAACAGTCTCGGGTTGGCAAACGACGGGGAGGCGCCGCTGCTCGGAGTCGTCTCCCGCCTGGTCGAGCAAAAGGGCTTCGACCTCTGCGTCCCCGTGCTTCCCGAGGTGCTGGCCACCAGCGATTTGCGCTTGAGCGTACTCGGAAGCGGGGAACGGAAGTACGAGGAGTTCTTCACCTGGTTGCAGGACCGCTTCCCGCAGCGCGTGGTCTTCTATCGCGGCCACAACAACGAGCTGGCCCATCTGATCGAGGCCGGCGCCGACATGCTGTTGATGCCCTCGCGTTACGAGCCCTGCGGCTTGAATCAGATGTTCAGTCTGCGTTACGGCACGATCCCGATCGTGCGCAAGACCGGGGGATTGGCCGACAGCGTTCGCGCCTTCGACCCCGAAACCGGCGAAGGCACCGGCTTCGTCTTCGATCACTTCAGTCCCGAAGCGCTGCGTTGGGCGCTCGAGCTGGCCCTGCGCACCTTTCGCGACCGTCCGGCGTGGAAGCAGCTCGTGGCCAACGCGATGGCGCAGAATCACTCGTGGGAGATTCAGACCGGCCGTTACATCGAGGTTTACTCGCGGCTCACCGGCCTGTGAGGCCGGTTGTCGCGCGCCGCAGGAGTTCGTAGCGATGCACGTCTTATTCGTCGAGCCCGCCTTTCCCGCTAACCAACGACAATTCGTCCGCGGGCTGCACGCCGCGGGAGCCCGCGTCACTGGGATCGGCGAGCGGCCGGTGCAATACCTCGACGGCGAGCTCAAGGGCTGGCTTCACGCCTACGAGCAGGTTGGCTCCGTGGTCGACGAGGGAGCGCTACACGAGGCCGTTGTGCGATGCCAGCGACGTGAGTGGGTCGATCGTCTGGAGGCCACGGTCGAGGCCCACGTGATGCCCGCGGCGAGGGTTCGCGAAGGCTGCCGCATCCCGGGCACCAGCGAGCGTACGGCCTTTCTCTGCCGCGACAAACCGGCGATGAAGCAAGTCTTGCGCGAGGCCGGCGTGCCCTGCGCGCAGTCCACGGGCGTCTCGTCATCGCAAGAGGCTCGACAGTTCGCCGAGCAGGTCGGCTTTCCCCTGATCGTCAAGCCACGCGACGCCGCCGGCGCGGCCGGAACCCACAAGGTGTCGAACGCCACGGGGCTGGAACGAGCGCTGGGCGCGGCCGGCGTCGGCCACGGCGGCTCGGCGGCGCTCGAAGAGTTCATCGAGGGGCACGAGGGCTTTTACGACACGATCTGCCGCGACGGCGAGGTGATTCACGAGTTCATCACGCATTACTACCCCAACGTGCTCGAAGCGATGCGTCATCGCGCGATCTCGCCACAGTTCATCGCCACCAACCGCATGAGCGCTCCCGGCTACGAGGAGGTCCGTCGTCTGGGCAAGAAGGTGATCGAGGCACTGGGCATCGGGACTTCGGCAACGCACATGGAGTGGTTCTTCGGGTCCAAGGGGCTCAAGTTCTCCGAGATCGGTTGTCGCCCTCCGGGCGTCGGCGCCTGGGATCTGTACTGTGCCGGCAACGAGATGGACGTCTACGAAGAGTGGGCCCGCGCCATCGTCGCTCGGCCGCCGGCCCAACGCCCCTCGCGCCGCTTCGCCGCGGGGATGATCGCCCTGCGTCCCGACCGGGACGGTCGTATCGCGGGCTACGACGGCCTCGACGCCGTCAAACACCGCTACGGCGATTGCCTGATCGACAGCCACCTCCCCGCTCCGGGCACCGCGACGGCGCCGATCGAGGCGGGCTACATGGCCAACGCCTGGCTCCGCCTGCGCCACCCGGACTACGACGCCTTGCGCGGCATCCTCGATGAGGTCGGCCGCAGCATCAAGGTCTACGCTCGCTGACGCGACGCCGGTTTGTCATAGTTCGCCGCAGCGGCTGCTGCGCGGAGAGGTGCTCTGCTATGCTGATCGCGCCGGCCCGATTCCGGGTGGCGGTCGTTTCCCGGTGTCGTATGTTCGTGTTCGAAGTGAGAGCCGATCGTGAGCAAGCGACGAGAATTGGAAAACCTGCTCGAGCGGCGCATCCTGATCCTGGATGGCGCGATGGGCACCATGATCCAGGCCCAAGGTCTGGACGAGGACGATTTTCGCGGTGCCGAGTGGCGCGACCACCCGCGTGACCTCAAAGGCTGCAACGATCTCCTGTCGATCACCCAGCCGGCGCTGATCGAGCAGATCCACCGGCGCTACTTCGAGGCCGGCGCGGACATCGTCGAAACCAACACTTTCAACGCCACCGCTATCTCGCTGGCCGATTACGGTCTCGCCACCGAAGCGTTCGAGATCAACAGGGCGGCGGCCCTGGCGGCCCGTCGCGCGGCGGAGCAGATGATGCGCATCGACCCCCAGCGACCGCGCTTCGTCGGCGGATCGATCGGGCCGACCAACCGTACCGCGTCGATCTCCCCGGACGTGGACGACCCCGCCTTCCGCGCGACCTCCTTCTCCGATCTCGAGGCGGCCTACTACGACCAGGTGCGCGGCCTGATGGCCGGAGGCGTCGACCTGCTGCTTCCCGAAACGACCTTCGACACACTCAATCTCAAGGCCGCGCTGTTCGCGATCCACCGGCACTTCGACGAGCTGGGAACGGCCGTGCCGATCTTCGCCTCGATCACGATCACGGACGCCAGCGGGCGCACACTGTCGGGACAGACGCTCGAGGCGGCGTGGAACTCGATCCGCCACGCCGAGCCGTTCAGTGTCGGTATCAACTGCGCCCTGGGCGCAGCCGAGATGGCACCCTACGTCGAGGAGATCGCGCGTATCGCGCCGACCTGGGTCCACTGCTACCCCAACGCCGGGCTGCCGAACGAGCTCGGCGAGTACGACCAGTCCGCCTCGGAGATGGCGTCGATCCTGCGGGAATTCGCTCGCGAGGGCTGGCTCAACGTCGTTGGAGGGTGCTGCGGCACGACGCCCGAACACGTGCACGCCATCGGCGAGGCGGTCCGTGGTCTACGTCCGCACCGGCGCTCGGCGCCCGAGTCGTTCACCTCCCTGAGCGGTCTCGAGCCGCTGACCATCCGGCCGGATTCCAACTTCATCATGGCCGGCGAGAGGACGAACATCACCGGCTCGAGGCGCTTCGCCCGGCTGATTCGCGAAAGCGATCTCGAGAGCGCGCTCGGCGTCGCGCGTCACCAGGTCGAGGGCGGGGCCAACCTGCTCGACGTCAACATGGACGAGGGGTTGATCGACTCCGAGAAGATGATGACCGATTTCCTCAACCTGATCGCCTCGGAGCCCGAGATCGCGCGCCTACCGATCATGGTCGACAGCTCCAGATTCGAGGTGATCGAGGCCGGAATGCGCTGCCTTCAAGGCAAGGGCGTCGTCAACTCGATCAGCCTCAAGGAGGGCGAGGAGGCGTTCACCCGTCAGGCCCGCCTGATCCGCCGCTACGGTGCCGCCGTCGTCGTCATGGCCTTCGACGAGGAGGGCCAGGCGGTGACCGCGGAGCGAAAGGTCGAGATCCTCGACCGGGCCTACCGCATCCTGACCGAACAGGTCGGCTTTCCTCCCGAGGACATCATCTTCGACCCCAACATCCTCACCGTGGCCACCGGTATCGAGGAGCACAACCGGTATGCCGTGGCCTTCATCGAAGCCACGCGCGAGCTCAAGCGCCGATTCCCTCGGACCAAGATCAGCGGCGGCGTGAGCAACATCTCGTTCTCGTTCCGCGGCAACGATACGGTGCGCGAGGCTATGCACGCCGCCTTCCTCTACCACGCGATCCGGGCGGGAATGGATATGGGCATCGTAAACGCGGGCCAGTTGGCGGTCTACGACGAGATTCCCGACGAGATGCTCGAGCGGGTCGAGGACGTCCTGTTCGATCGTCGCCCCGATGCGACCGAACGCCTGGTCGAGCTCGCGGAGACGGTCAAGGGCAAGAAGAAAGCGCGCCAGCGGGACGAGCTCTGGCGAGAGCAACCGCTAGCCAAGCGCCTCGAACACGCGCTGGTGCACGGCGTCGCCGACCACATCGACGAGGACATCGCCGAGGCCCTGGAGACCCACCCCACTCCCCTCTCGATCATCGAGGGGCCTCTGATGACCGCCATGAACGTGGTCGGTGAGCTCTTCGGCTCGGGAAAGATGTTCTTGCCCCAGGTGGTCAAGAGCGCACGCGTGATGAAGAAAGCAGTGGCGATTCTCGAGCCGTTGATGGACGCCGAGCGAACCGGCGCGAGAAGCTCCAAGGCCAAGATCGTACTGGCCACCGTCAAGGGTGACGTCCACGACATCGGCAAGAACATTGTCGGCGTCGTCCTGGCCTGCAACAACTACAACATCGTCGATCTCGGAGTTATGGTTCCCGCGGAGACAATTCTGCAAACGGCTAAGGACCAGCGGGCCGATCTGGTGGGGCTGAGCGGGTTGATCACACCCTCGCTCGACGAGATGGCGCACGTCGCCGCGGAGATGGACCGTCAGGGGTTCCGCGTTCCGCTGTTGATCGGCGGGGCGACGACGAGCCGAAAACACACGGCGATCAAGATCTCCCCGCGCTACGAGGGGTTCACCGTGCACGTCACCGACGCCTCGCGGGCCGTCGAAGTCGCGGGACGGCTGACGCGCAAAGGCTCGCGCGAGGCCTTCGAGCGGTCGACGCGCGCGGAGCAGCAGGTGGATCGCGAGCGCTTCGCGGCGAGCGGAAAAGTCTCGCTGCGGCCCTACGCCGAGGCCGTCGGGGCGCGGCCGGCCATCGACTGGTCCGACTCGCCCATCGATCGTCCGGACTTTCTCGGCGGCCGCGTGATCGACGATCAGCCGCTCGACGAGCTGGCCTCCTACATCGACTGGACACCGTTCTTCCACGTCTGGGAGCTGCGCGGCGTCTTCCCCAGGATTCTCGATCACCCGGATCATGGTTCGAGCGCGCGCGAGCTGTACGACGCGGCTCGCAAGATGCTGGACCGTATCGTCGACGAGCGCGTGCTGACGGCCAAGGCCGTCTACGGCTTCTTCCCGGCCAACAGCGTGGGCGACGACATCGCGATCTACACGGACGAGCAGAGGCGCGCCGAGAGAATGCGCTTCCACACCCTGCGCCAGCAGCATCGACGTACGGACGACCGACCCTGCCTGGCATTGGCCGACTTCCTCGCTCCGCGCTCGAGCGAACGCGCCGATTATCTCGGCGCCTTCGCGGTCACGACCGGCGTGGGTCTCGAGGGATTGACCGGACGCCTCGAGAGCGAGCACGACGACTTTGGCTCGATCATGGCCAAAGCGCTCGCCGACCGGCTCGCCGAGGCCTTCGCCGAACGCCTCCACCAGATCGCGCGCCGCGACTGGGGCTACGGAGGGCAAGAACAGCTGACCCGGGAAGACCTGATCGGCGAACGCTACCGCGGCATCCGACCTGCGGCGGGGTATCCGGCCTGTCCGGATCACTCGGAGAAGCGGATCCTGTGGGAACTGTTGCAGGTCGAAAAGGCGAGCTCGATCCGCCTGACCGAGACCTGCGCCATGCTCCCCGCAGCCTCGGTCAGCGGCCTCTACTTCGCGCACCCGCACGCGCGCTACTTCGCGGTCGGGAAGATCGGCCGCGACCAGGTCGCGGCCTACGCGGTGCGCAAGGGCATGGCCGTCGAGGAAGTCGAGCGCTGGCTCTCCTCGAATCTGGGATACGAACCCTGAACGGCGGTCAGCTCCAACGAAACACCAACAAAGCGCAGACGAAAGAGCCCACGCACCACGCACCGCCGATGGCGATCTCGCCGCCGACCTCGAGCAACGTCGCCCCGTCGATCATCACCGAGCGCAGCGCGTCGTTGATCGCCGTGAGCGGAAGCGCCTGCACGGCCGGTTGCATCCAGTCCGGGAAGCGTGCCGTCGAGAAGAACGTTCCGGACATGATCCACATCGGCATCATGACGAAGTTCATCAGACCCGACACGCCTTCGATCGTCCGGGCCCGGCTGGCGACGAGCAGGCCGAGCCCGCTGAAGGTCATGGCACCGAGCGCGCAGACGACGGCCAGCCCCAGGAGCGAGCCCCGCACCGGGACCTCGAAGACCCAGGCGGCGAATAACACGAGCAAGGCGACCTCCGGTATCAGGAAGATCAATCGACCGGTGATCTGGGACAACAGGTAGTGCGACTTGCGCATGGGCGTGGCCAGCAGCCGCTTGAGCAGGTGCCTCGAACGCGCGTTGACGACGTAGAAACCGATACCCCACATTCCGGTGCCCATCAGGTTCATCCCCAGCAGGCCCGGGATCAGGAAGTCGATGTAGCGCGAGCCCCGTTCGGTCAACTCGCGCGTGGTGCTCGCCCGGACATCGATCCTGCCCGCGGCGGCCTGCAGCGCATGGTCGACGCTCATCCGCGCCAGACGACTTTCGGGTCGCGTCGGATCGAACCAGTAGGTCCACGGATTGCCGGGAATCACGACGAGAGCGACCTTGCCGCTACGCAACGCCTCGCGCGCGGGCCCGGAGGCCAGCACCTCGGCACGCAGCCCTGCGCTGCCGTCGAGCGCCTCGGCGATCCAGTCCGAGCCCGCTGCTTGCTGCACGGCGACGGGTATCGCTTCCTGTCCCTGGGTGCGGAAGGCGATGCCCAGAGCCAGAGCCAGCAGTACGGGAAAGACGAAGATCCAGAACAGAGCCTCGGGCTCGCGCACGAGCTCGCGCACCTTGGCCAGTGTCAGCTCGTACAACGGGTGCGTTCGCATCACGCCATCTCTCTCTTCAATTCAGCGAAACATCGTCGTCGTCCTCGAGGTGCCGTCCCGTCAGGGAGACGAAAACGTCCTCGAGAGTCGCGTGATGCGTGGCCAAGCGCGTCAGGTCGGCACCGGCGCGGTTCAACTCTTGCAGCAGGGCCGGGATCGCGCGGTGCACCTCGGTGACGGTCAGACGGATCGCGCCGTTCTCCTCGGCGACCGCGCGTACACCGGCCAGCCGTCTCATGCCCTCCACGTCGAGGTGACCCCCCGATTCGAACTCGATGACGTGCTCCGCGCCCAGGGATGCGATCAGCTCGCTCGGCGTGCCCAGCGCGATCACCCTGCCCCGGTCGACGATGGCCACGCGGTCGCACAGGCGCTCGGCCTCTTCCATGTAGTGCGTGGTGAGCAATACGGTCCGGCCGCGTTTGCGAAACCCGGCAACGACGCTCCAGATCTGCCGTCGTGATTGCGGATCGAGCCCCGTCGTGGGCTCGTCGAGGAACAACACGTCCGGGTCGGAGACCAGAGCGCAGGCCAGGGACAGGCGCTGTTTCTGCCCGCCCGACAGCTTTCGCACCCAGGCGTCGCGTTTTTCCTCGAGACCGACCATGCGTAGCACCTCCTCCGGGTCCACGCCACGGCGGTAAAAGCTGCGGAACAGACCGATCGTCTCTCTCACCGTCAGCTTCTCGGCCAGTTGCGTTTCCTGGAGCTGGATGCCCAGTCTCTCGCGTAGCCGCTGCCGGTCCCTCCCCCAGCGCTGCCCCAGAACCTCGACCTCTCCGTGGTCAGCCTCGATCAGCCCTTCCAGGATTTCGACCGTCGTCGTTTTTCCCGCTCCGTTCGGCCCGAGTAGCCCGAAGCACTCCCCGGAACGCACCTCGAGGTCCAGGCCGTCCAGGGCGACGACGTCCTCGTAGCTCTTGCGCAAAGCGGCGCAGCGTAGCGCGATGGACTCCATTCGAACCATCATAGCGGACGCCGCGCACCGGGCCTCTCGCCCGCTCCATTGCCAGAATCCGCATTCCCTGGCATGCTCGGTTGCGGAGGTGGTGATGCGCGCCAACGCTCTGACCGTCGCGGCGCTGCTGGCTGGCCTGGCGGGGGCAACGGTTTCTGCCGAGGAACACGGAGGCAGCGACCGCATCCGTCTTGCCGGTGGGGTGCAACCTGCCGTGCTGGACCTTCTCGATCTGTCGGGAGGGGTGACGGCCGTGGCTTTCGCTCCCGACGGCAACCAGGCGGTCCTGGCCTCGCCCGACCCGAAGAAAGAGAATCGCACGCTGCTTCGACTCTACACGGTGGGTCAGCCGGAACCCGCGCAGATAAACCTGCCCGGAGTCGTGCGCTCCCTCCTTTACGAGCGCGACGGCCAGGACGTGTTTGCGATTCTTTTCCGGCCGGCGAAGAAGCGCCTCGGCGACGCTGAGCTGTTGCACATCTCCGTGCCCGAGATGAAGTCGAAGGGGATCATGCGTCTGCCACCAACCTCGGCGGCCCTGGACTACTGGGCGGCCCAGGACTCGCTGCTCATCCCCGCGCGAAACGAGATCCGGACGATCCGGGTGGAGGGATTACGCAGCGGTCCGCTCTATCGCATTCCGGGTTACAACCTGGCGATCGCGTCCCTCGCGGCTAGCGATGTGGTGCTGATCGGCCGCGAGGACGGCCTCATGCTGATCGACCTCGGCGATCCTCCCGGCGAGGAGGCCATGCCGGTCCGGGAGAGCGTCGCCACGCCGGGACCCGTCGTCGGCCTGGCGGCCACGGCCGAGGGCACGGCGGCGCTGGCGCGGCTGCCCGACGGACGTATGTACGAGGTATCGCTTCAGCCGCTGAGCGTGAGCGAGGCCGGAAGCGGAGCCGCGGTAGCATCGCTGACCAAGGGGACGAGTCGTGAGCCGATCGAGCTCGCTCCTCTTCCGGTGCCGGAGCCCCCGGCCGAGTCCGTCGAGATCGCTGAGCCTCCGCTGGGAGCAGCCGCCGCGACCGTCGCGGCCGGCGAGACGGATACCGCTGAGCCTCCCGCCCCGGAGCCCTCCGCCTCGGCCGTGGACGAGGAGCCGCCTCCACCGGTGGCCCCCATCGACGAGCCCCCACCGGTCGAGCCCGAGCCCCCGGCTGAGACGCCGCCGCCACCGGAGACAGAGGCGCCCCCTTCGGCGGAACCGGACTGGTCCGAGAGCGACGCACCTCAACTGTGGGGCCGGCTGACCGGCCCGGCCAGCGCCGAGGTCGACGAGATCGTGCTCCTCGGACCGAACAGTATCCTCCGCGAGGCCGCCCGCGTCCGGCCGCAAGATGGGATCTGGAAGGCGGAGGGTCTCGATCCCGGACGCTACCAGGTGCAGCTGGCGGCCGGAGGGAACAAGGTGCTGATCAGCGAACCTCGCGTCGCGCTCGTAGAAGTTGCCGATACGGGATCGATCGAGGCGGCCACCTTCAACGTGCTCCGCTCCCTCGTGCCCTGAGATCGGTTCGCCCGGTGTGACCTCCGCCCCCCAACCGTTGCCTTCCGTGCTGCGCATGGCCGCGCCGCTCGTCGTCTCGTTCTGGATGCGGGCCGCGGTGACCTTGATCGACACCGTCTATGCAGCGCTGATCGGCGACTCTGCCGTGGCAGCCATCGGCTTGACCGTGCCTTTCGAGTTCCTGATGATCGCGCTCTGGGTCGGTCTGTCCACAGGCCTCACCTCGGGTCTCTCGCGCGCGATGGGCGCGGGCCAGGGTGCCAGGATCGAGCAGTACCTCAAGAACACCTGGCGGCTCGTTGCGGCGGCGGCGCCGCTGTTCACACTGCTCGGTGCTGGAATCTGGTTCGCCGCGCACCACGTGGGGCTCGAGGCCTCGACCGCCCGTCAGTTCCAGATCTACGGCACGGTGCTCATCGGCGGTTCCGCGTTTACGACGTTTTGGTCGATCATCCCCGACTCGCTGGTCAAAGCCCACCAGGACACGCGCTCGACGATGTGGGCCGGGATCATCACCAACCTGATCAACGTCGCGCTGAACACGCTGTTCATCTTCGTCTTGCACTGGGGCATCTTCGGCATCGCCCTCTCGACCGTTCTCGCCCGTATCGGAGGCCTGATCTATGCGCTGGCCCGCGCCGCCTACCACGAGCGGCGACGCGTCGCCTCCGGAGAGACGCCGGGGATC
>Ga0255055_10002913_pt1 | contig 11771 bp, 7 predicted proteins | sample JV7_2_27_MG_FD_188633 | JGI IMG/M metagenome (GOLD analysis project Ga0255055, IMG submission 188633) | Seawater microbial communities from Jervis Inlet, British Columbia, Canada - JV7_2_27 | ecosystem: Environmental > Aquatic > Marine > Inlet | place: Canada: British Columbia | collected... | reverse complement strand
GGTTTGGGTCGCGGTGACACCCGCCAGCGTAATCGAAGTCCTGACATCTCTCAGGAACGACCCGGAACTGGAATTCGATTTCCTGTCGGATCTGACCGCCGTACACTGGCCTGGACGACGGGGGGCTGAGTTCGAGATCGTCTATCAACTCTATTCCACTTCAAAACATCTGCGCTTCCGTCTCAAGGTTAAACTGGAGGAAGGCCAGGAGGTGGAGACAGCCAGCAACGTATGGCAGACAGCAGACTGGCTGGAGAGGGAAGTCTACGACATGTTCGGAATTCGCTTTGAAGGTCACCCGGACCAGAGGCGGATCCTCAACCCTGACGGCTTCGAGGGACATCCGCTCCGCAAGGAGTTCCCTCTCCAGGGCCGGGTGCGTTGGTAAGGGAGGTATAGGTGGCCAGGCAGGAAATAATGACCATCAACATGGGGCCTCACCACCCCTCCACCCATGGCGTTCTCAGGGTTATCCTCGAACTGGACGGCGAAGTGGTCGTCAATGCCATCCCGGACATAGGTTATCTCCACAGGGGTGTGGAGAAGCTGTCAGAGGACAGGAAGTACCTTCAGGTCCTTCCACTTACGGACAGGCTCGATTACCTGGCGTCGGGTTCCAACAACCTGGCCTACATAATGGCGGTGGAGAAGCTTCTCGAGATCGAAGTGCCGAGGAGGGCCCAGTACATCCGGACCGCCATCGCTGAGATCACGCGGATCATGAGCCACCTGCTGTGGCTCGGTACCCACGCTGCCGATATCGGTGCCGTTACCGTGCTTATGTACACCCTGCGTGAGCGGGAAGACATCCTGGATCTCATCGAAGAGACGGCCGGAACGCGCATGATGCCGACATACTTCCGCCCCGGTGGCGTGGCCAGGGATGTTCTCCCTGATTTCGATTCCAAGATCCGGACCTTTATCGACAAGTTCGTTGTCAAGATCGATGAATATGAGAGGCTTCTCAGCAAAAACCGGATCTGGATGAACCGCACCAAGGGTGTGGGTATCATCAGCCGTGAGGATGCCATCAGCCTGGGCCTTTCCGGACCCGGCGCCCGGGCATCCGGAGTGGACTGGGATATAAGGAGAGATGAGCCCTACGAGGTTTACGATGAGCTGGAATTCAAGGTTCCGGTTCTCCCCGAAGGGGATGTCTACGCCAGATATATGGTCCGGATTGAGGAGATGAGGCAGAGTACCAGGATGCTCCGACAGCTCATCGATGGTCTGCCGGAAGGACCTTTCATTGAGCGCTCCCCCAAGTATGTTTATCCCGACAAGGAACGTCTCGAAGGGTCCATAGAGGCCATGATCCACCACTTCAAGCTGGTGGTCGATGGCCTCGCTCCCCCGGTAGGCGAGGTCTATACCACCATCGAGGCTCCCAAGGGTGAGATCGGATTCTACATCGTGAGCGATGGCACCCCCAAGCCTTACAGGCTAAGGATCCGCCCCCCATCATTTGTTAACCTCCAGTCTCTGTTGACAATGGCAAGAGGAAACATGCTGGCGGACGTAGTAGCCATAATAGGAAGTCTTGACATCGTGTTGGGAGAGATCGACCGATGACCAAAAGCACCGAAGTCTTCAGTGCCCGGGAATTCTCCGAAATGGAGCGCATCCTGGCCCGCTATGACGAACCGGCTTCAGCTATCCTCCCGCTGCTGCACTACGTGCAGAGTGTGCAGGGTCACCTTTCCGAGGAGGCCCTTACCTTCGTGGCCGAATTCATCGGTGTGCCCCACGTTCGGACGTTCGAGGTCGCGACCTACTACACGATGCTCTTTACCGAACCGGTGGGCAGGCACCTTGTTCAGGTGTGCCGGAACCTGAGTTGTCATATCAACGGATCTGAAGAGGTCCTTCAGGCTCTCAAGAGAGAGTTGGATATTGATGTTGGTGCCACGACGTCGGACGGTGTGTTCACACTTGTGGAGGTGGAGTGCATCGGCGCCTGCGATCACGCCCCCGCCGTAATGGTCGACGGAGATCTGCACCGGAGTGTCACGGTGGATTCGGTCAGTCGAATCCTGGGTTCCTACAGAGAGTAGACATGAGTGAACTGAAGATCCTTACACGAAACGTGAGCAGACCCAACCCGGCTCATATCGACTCGTACCTGGTCAACGAGGGATATGTGGCCCTGCCCCGCGCCCTCAACGAGATGACCCCCGAGGAGGTCATCGACGAGATCAAATTTTCTCGCCTGCGAGGACGGGGGGGCGCCGGTTTTCCCGCCGGGATGAAATGGGATTTCGCCTCGAGGGATCGAAGGAAGCCGAAATACGTCATCTGCAACGCGGACGAGGGGGAACCGGGAACCTTCAAGGACCGGGTGCTCATCGAGAACGATCCCCATGCCATCCTGGAGGGGATGGCCCTGGCCGGTTACGCCACGGGCGCCGAAAAGGGTTTTATCTACATACGAGGGGAATATCCTCAAGGTGCGGAGATTCTGGAGAGGGCCATCGCCCAAGCCGAAAGCCGGTCTTTCCTTGGTAAGAGCATCCTCAACTCCGAATTTGATTTTTCCGTGACGGTGCACCGCGGTGCTGGCGCTTACATCTGCGGCGAAGAGACTGCCCTCATTGAATCCCTGGAGGGCAAGAGGGGACAGTCGAGGATCCGCCCCCCTTTCCCGGTGAATGTCGGATACAACAACCTGCCGACCATAGTCAACAACGTCGAGACCCTGGCCTCCGTCGCACCCATCATCCTGAGAGGCGCCGCCTGGTATGCGTCCATCGGGACGCCGGAATGTCCGGGTACGAAGTTGTTCTCGATAAGCGGACAGGTCGTCCGTCCCGGTGTTTACGAACTTCCCATGGGAGTGACGCTCAGGGAACTCATCTTCGAGCACGCCGGCGGTATGAGGGAAAACAGATCTTTTAAAGCGGCCTTCCCGGGAGGCGCCTCCTCGGCCTGTCTCGATGAGTCCCAACTGGACGTTAAGCTTGATTTCAATTCCCTTGCCGCGGCGGGGAGCATGCTGGGTTCGGGAGCCGTCATGGTGCTCGACGACACGGCCGACATGGTAAAGGCCACCCACGTCCTCATTAAGTTTTTCGAACACGAGTCGTGCGGCAAGTGTACCCCGTGCCGGGAGGGCCTGTTCTGGGTACGCAGGATCCTCGACCAGATCCTCGAAGGCAAGGGTTCCGAATCCGATCTCGACCTTCTTCTGGATATATGCGAGGGGATCCAGTCCACATCTTTCTGCGGTCTGGGAGAAGCATCGGTCAGCTGTGTAGTCAGTACGATAGAAAAATTCCGCAGTGAATATCTGGCCTACTTCAAGGGCACAGATTCCGGCAAGGCCGATGCAGAGGCGGCATCATGATGGTCCGGCTGACGATAGACGACAAGCAGATCATGGTCGATGGCCACATGAACGTTCTCGATGCGGCGAGGAAACTCGGTATTAATATCCCGACATTCTGCCACCAGGCGCGACTGAGTGATCTGGGAGCGTGCCGGATGTGCCTTGTGGAAGTCGAGGGGATGGGGAAACTCCAGACCGCCTGCACGCTTGCTGTCAATGACCAGATGGTGATTTATACCGATACCCCGCGGGTCCAGAAGGCACGGAGCATTATGCTCGAGTTCCTTCTCATCAACCACCCACTGGAGTGCACTGTGTGCGACGCGTCCGGTGAATGCACCCTCCAGGATCTCGCCTTCAAGTTCGGAAGCGCCGAGACCCGGTTCACCGGCGAAAAGAGGGTTCTCAGGGACCACATCATAAGCCCCCTCATTGACCGCAACCTCAACAGGTGCATCCAGTGCAAACGCTGTGTGAGGGTCTGTGACGAGATACAGGGAGTAACCGCTCTCGGGATGTCTTACCGGGGCGCGGCCACAGTGGTGGGCCCGTTCATGGACAAATCCCTGGATTGTGAATACTGCAGCCACTGCATCTGGTCCTGTCCTGTCGGTGCCATTACATCAAGGGCCATGAAACACAGGGTCAGGACCTGGGAGATGGAAAAGGCCGAGGCTATTTGTCCCTACTGCAGCTGCGGCTGCACCCTGCTCTATAACCACCGGGATAACGTTGTGAACCGCGTGACCCATGCCGAGGGGCGGGGCGGTAATCTGGGAAGTCTGTGCTCAAGGGGCTACTTCGGTTACGATGTCATCAATCACCCCGACAGGATCACCGCTCCCATGGTGCGCGATGCCGACGGCACTCTGAGAAAAACAACTTGGGAAAATGCCCTCGCCGTGGTGTCCCTGAAAATGGGTCGGATATCGGAAGAGAGCGGAGGGAAAGCCGTCGGAGGGATCGCCTCGGACCGGCTCACCAATGAAGAGCTCTTCCTGTTCCAGAAGCTCATGAGGATGGTCTTTTCCAGCAACAACGTGGACACTCCCTCCGGCAGATGGTCACAAACGGTCGTTCCCATCCTTGAGGATCGGCTGGGAGTTTCGGCCGCCACAAACTCCCTGGACGAACTCAACTATACTGATGCCCTGCTGATCGTCGGCTGCGACATTACCGTGGCAAACCCGATCTCCGGTCTGAAGGTCAAACACGCCATCCGCCGGGGAGGACTCGTGACCGAGATCAACCCCATGAAGACAGCCCTTTCAAAGTTGGCCGAGAGGTCCCTCACCGTCCCGATCGGGAAGGAACTTACCCTCGTCAAGGGACTGATCAAGGTGATCATTGAGGAGGGGCTTTTCGACAGTGAAGCCGTGGGAGATCACGGGAGACTGGCCGATCTCGAGTTCTCCGTCAAGGACAGGGACCTCAAGTCCATCGCACGGAACACCGACAGCAGTGAAGATGACATCATCCGCACGGCAAGGGAATTTGCCGGAGCCAAAAAAGCATCCATTATCTTCGGGGAAACAACGGCCCTGCAGTCAGGGGGCGGTCAGATCATAAACGCGCTCATCGATCTCCTCATGCTTACCGGAAAACTGGGACAAGAGGGCTGCGGCCTGTATCCGATCATCGCTGGCACCAACTTCCAGGGCGCCGTGGACATGGGGACGTCCCCCGACCGCCTTCCAGGGCACGTGGAAGTCAGTTCAGCCTCCGAGAGGAAGAGGTTCGAAACGGTCTGGAATGGCAAAGTGCCAAAGGAAAAGGGGATGGGCGCCTACGAGATGGTGCAGGCCGCCGCTGGGGGGAAATTGAAGGCTCTCTACCTCGCCGGTGTTAATCCTCTGGCCACCTTCCCGGGTGGGGAGGATGTGGAAAAGGCTCTCAAGAAAGTGGAGTTTCTGGTGGTCCAGGAACTGTTCCTGACCGAAACTGCCGAACTGGCCGATGTCGTTCTCCCCGCCGGGACCATGGCCGAGAAGAACGGCACTCTGACAAGTGTAGAGAGGCGTGTGCAGAGAACACGCAAGGCCATAGACGGTGTGGGCCAGTCAATGCCCGACTGGAAGATATTCTCCGAACTTGGTGTCGCCTGCGGCGAGGATGGGATGAAATACCTCAATTCGGCGGAAGTCCTCGACGAGATAGCTGGAACGATCCCATTCTACTCAGGTATCAGCCACAGGATCCTGGCCGACAACGGACTGCAGTGGCCCTTCTCGATCGATGATGCGAGGGAGATCTACCACGAGGGATATCTGGGCAGCCGCCACCTTCTGGCGGAGGGTGTCAGCAAGAAAAAGCGGGTCTTCTCTGCTGTAGCCGACTGGGAGACCCACGGTGCTGATTCCAAGTACCCCATGACCCTGGTGCTCGGGGACCTGCTTTTCCATTCAGGCAGCTTCACCAGATATTCGGAGTCCCTGAACCAGCTTGCTTCCCAGGCCACCCTGTTCATGAATCCCCAGACCGGGATGGGACTCGATGTCCAGGACGGAAGCAAGGTCCGCGCCGTTTCCGCCCAGGGAGAGGTTTCTGTGGCCGTCAACTATTCAGAGGACATCGCCCCGGGGGTGCTTTTCATGCCGCGCCATTTCGAAAACGCTCCCGTGAGCGCCTTGATGGTATCGGGCCCGGATGGAGAAGCCAAGACAGCCGTCGTCCACGTGCGGGTGGTCAAGGCCTGAGGAGGAGAAACAAATGATCGAAGTCAGCCAACTCAAGGAAATGGAGTCCCTCAAGGAGATTTCCGAAGAGGCGCTCACCTATCTGGCCGGCTCTCTTCAGAAGAGGACCTATCTGGATAAGGAACCCGTTTTTAACGAGGGAACCATGGGAGGGGACCTCTATCTGGTGGGAAGCGGTTCAGTAAAGATATCAAAGAGAGCCAAGGAGGGTGAAGCTCAAAGCCTGGCAGTGGTGAACGCGGGTAGGTTCGTGGGCATCATGACCTTCCTTTCCGGGGGCGAACATTCGGCCAACGCCTCGGCGCATGGAGAATGTGCCCTTTACCTTATGGACCGGGGCGACTTCGACAAGTTCGTCGAGAAATATCCCGCGGATGCCGTGAAGATCATGAAACTTTTCGTCAGCGAGTTGATCGAACAACTCAGGAGTATGAACGAAAGATACATCGATATGGTGAACTACATGTGGAGGTGGCGGTGAGCGCCGACGTAACTCTGGAGGATGTCAGACAGGAAGCTGGTGCCGAGGAACCCGAAGAGCAGGTAGATCTGGCTCCCGTCGACAAGATCGTCGATTCCCTCACGGAGTTGAAGGGGATGCTGATCCCTGTCCTTCAGGATGTCCAGAAGGTCTACGGTTATGTGCCCGAGGAAGCGGCCAACCAGGTGGCTGACAGGATGGGCTTGTACCGCAGCCAGGTATACGGCGTCCTGACCTTCTACACCCAGTTCCATCTGTCACCCCGCGGAAGGCACATCATCAGAGCCTGTTCGGGGACGGCCTGTCACGTCAGGGGTGGAAAAACGGTGATCAGCAAGCTGGAGCACATGCTCGGGATAGGCCACGGAGAGACCACCGAGGACATGTTCGCCTCCTTCGAAAAGGTGGCCTGTCTGGGTGCGTGCGGCCTCGCCCCGGTGATCATGATCGACAACGATGCCCACGGGACGCTTGACTCGCTAAAGACCGAGAGGATCATGGAAAATATTCGCGAAATGGACAGTATGAAGAGGGGAGAGTAACCACCACTCTTCAGGAGGATACAGGAACAGATGGGAAACGACAGCGATAAGCTCATCGTAATTGGAATGGGGACCTGCGGCCTGGCGTCCGGCGCCAGGGGCATTCTGGCGGAGGTGGAGCAGCAGATGGGCAAGATCTCCATCGACGTGCCGATCCTCAAGACCGGCTGCATTGGCATGTGCTACCAGGAAGTTCTTGTCGATGTTTCCCTGCCAGGCATGGCAAGGGTGACCTACGCCAAGGTCGAGCCCGAAATGATCCCCCAGATCATCGAAAACCATGTGGTCAAGGGCCAACCGGTCACCGACTACGCCATCGGCCAGATCACCACCAACGGTGAGAAGATCTACAAAGGGATCCCCACCTACGATGAGATGGACTTTTTCAAGAAGCAGACCCGCATCGTCCTCAGGCGCTGCGGTTTCATAGATCCGGACAGGATAGAGGACTATCTGGATAGCGACGGCTACCAGGCGGCCGAGAAGGCTCTGACCACAATGTCTCCCACTATCATCAGGGAGGTCGTGAAGAGGTCCGGACTGAGGGGCCGAGGGGGAGGTGGTTTCCCCACCGGTCTGAAGTGGGAATTCTGCGCCAACGCCGCAGGCGATCCCAAGTACCTTATATGCAACGCCGACGAGGGTGATCCGGGAGCCTTCATGGACCGCAGTGTCCTGGAGGGCGATCCCCACGCCGTTATCGAGGGCATGATCATCGCCGCATACGCCATCGGCGCTAAGTACGGGTATATCTACTGCAGAGCCGAGTATCCCCTTGCCATTGAGAAGCTTGGCATCGCCATCGCCCAGGCCGAGGAAAGGAACTATCTTGGCGAGAATATTTTCGGAACCGACTTCTCCTTCAACTTGAGGATCAAGGAAGGGGCCGGCGCCTTTGTGTGTGGTGAGGAAACGGCTCTCATGGCCTCCATCGAGGGGAAGAGAGGCATGCCGCGATCGAGGCCTCCGTTCCCGGCCCACAAGGGTCTTTACGAACAGCCTTCGAACATCAACAACGTCGAGACCTTTGCCTGTGTGCCGCCCATCATCCTAAAGGGAGCGGACAGTTACGCCGGGATCGGCACCGAGGGAACAAAGGGCACCAAGGTTTTCGCCCTCACGGGGAAGATCAACAACACCGGCCTCATCGAGGTCCCGGCTGGCACCCAGCTCAAGGAGATCATCTACGACATCGGCGGCGGGATCGTAGGCGGCGGGAAGTTCAAGGCGGCGCAGCTTGGCGGTCCCTCTGGCGGCTGTCTGCCCGCCGAGATCGTTGAAACGCCCATCGATTACGATTCCCTGATCCAGGCCGGCGCCATGATGGGTTCGGGGGGCGTGGTCATCATGGATGAGCGCACCTGCATGGTGGACGTGGCCAGGTTCTTCCTGACCTTCACCACGGCTGAATCGTGCGGCAAGTGCGTCCCGTGCAGGATGGGAACGAGGACCATGCTGGGTATCCTGGACCGGATAGCCGAGGGGCACGGTACCCTGGAGGACCTGAAGAACCTGGAGGAACTCGGCCAGGAGATCAAGAACACCTCCCTTTGCGGACTGGGCCAGACGGCGGCCAACCCGGTGCTCTCGACACTTAGATATTTTCGGAAGGAGTACGAGGCTCATATCATCGAAAAAAGATGCCCGGCTGTCGTCTGCAAGGACATCATCTCTTCCCCTTGCCAGCACGTATGCCCCATCGAGACGGATGTGCCTGCTTACGTGACCCTGATCGGGGAGGGCAAGTACAGCGAAGCCCTCGAACTGATCCGTATGACCAACCCTCTTCCGGCGGTCTGCGGGAGGGTCTGTCACCATCCCTGCGAGAGCATGTGCAGGCGCGGTGATTTGGACGAGCCCATAAGTATCCGCAACCTCAAGCGTGTGGCGTCCGATTTTGCCGCCCAGGAGGAGCTCTCAGGCCAGTACAGCATCCACGTCAAGAAGATCTCCGGCAATGGCAAGAAGGTGGCCGTTGTCGGCGGCGGTCCCGCCGGCCTCACCGCGGCCCACTATCTCGGGCAGAGCGACTTCTCCCCGGTGATCTTCGAGGCCCAGAGGATCGCGGGCGGAATGCTGACTCTGGGTATCCCAGAGTACAGGCTGCCCCGGGATACCCTGCAGCACGAGATCAACGCCATCGAAAAGATGGGGGCCGAGATCCACCTGAACACACCCATAGGGAAAAAGATCTCCTTCGAGCAGCTGCGTCTTGACTATGAAGCCATATTTGTCGCCACCGGCGCCCACGTGGACCTCAAGATGGGGATCCCCGGCGAGGACGCTAAGGGTGTATACGAGAGCCTTTCCTTCCTTAGGAAGATAAACCTCGGAGAGAAAGTGCCCCTGGGTAAAAAGGTCGCCGTCGTAGGAGGTGGCAACACGGCCATCGATGCCACCCGTGTAGGTCTGAGGATGGGAGCCGATGTGACCATTCTCTACAGGAGGACACGCAAGGAGATGCCCGCTGACGAGATGGAGATCGAGGAGGCCCTCCACGAGGGGGCGAACCTCGAACTGCTCGTGGCGCCCGTCAAGGTCCTGACGAAGGCCGGAAAGCTCACAGGGGTGGAGTGCATCCGCATGGAACTGGGCGAGCCGGATTCTTCAGGCAGGCGCAGGCCGGTACCCATGGAAGGATCGGAGTTCGAGCTCGAACTGGACAACCTCATCGTGGCGGTAAGCGGCCAGCCCGACCTGGAGTTCCTGGGCGACGATCACGGCCTGAGCATCAGCAAATGGAACAGTATCGACGTACACCCGTACACACAGATGACCAACGTCGAGGGTGTCTTCGCCGGCGGCGACGTGGTGACCGGTCCGTGGATGGTCATCGATGCCATCGCCGCCGGAAAGAAGGCAGCAGCCCACATGGAGCTGTTTCTGAACGGCGAGGAGGTGGTCCCGCAGTATTCGGTGACTATCCCCAATACCGAACCTGTAGATGCACTGGAACTTACAGAAGAGGATATGCACCTTGTTCGGCCTGGTATGCCGACGATGGAGCTGGAAAAGAGGCTCAGCGATTTCGCCGAGGTGGAGCTTGGATACACCAAGGAGATGGCCGTTAAGGAGGCGAGAAGATGCCTCCGCTGCGACACTGAAGAATAGGGACTGACCGGACCCCAATGACCTGATGAGCTTATAAAGGGAATCAGATGTTCAAGATCACCATTGACGGTAAAGAAGTACAGGTGCCGCGCGGGACGACGATACTGAATGCCGCGCGGGATCTGGACATAGACATCCCTACGTTCTGTGATCACAAGTACCTGCTTCCGTTCGGGTCTTGCCGCATGTGCGTGGTTGAAGTTGAGGGGACGGACCGCCTTTTCGCTTCCTGTGTCGTTCCCGTGACCGACGGAATGGAGGTCCACACAAATACAGCCCGGGTCAAACGTGCCAGGGAGGCTGTGCTGGAACTTCTCCTGACCTACCATCCACTGGAGTGCCCCGTGTGCCCGCAGTCAGGCCGCTGCCTGCTTCAGGATCTGGTTTTCGAGCACGGGAGGGACTACGGCAGGTTCGGACACATCGAGGTGGAAAAGAGGATCGACCACCTGTCCCCCCTCATCGAGATGAACCAGAACAGGTGCATCCTCTGCGGGCGATGTGTCAGGATATGTGACGAGGTGCAGGCTGAAGGTGAATTAGACTTCGCCAACCGCGGGTTCCCAACGGTGGTCGAACCCACCTTCGCCAAGCCGATGGACTGCGAATTCTGCGGCCAGTGCGTACAGGCCTGTCCGGTGGGTTCCCTTTACAGCCGCATCTTCAAGCACACAGCACCGACCTGGGAGTTGACACAGGTAAGAACCACATGCCCCTTCTGCGGAGTGGGGTGTACACTGGACCTGGAGGTCAAGGGCGACCACATCTACCACGTGCTGGGTGTCGACGACGAGGGCTCGAACAATAACGGTTTCCTCTGCTGCAAGGGACGCTTCGGATACGAATACGTTCACCACCCCGACAGGATCACCGAGCCCATGGTGCGGCGGGAAGGTGAACTTGTCCCAGTGACCTGGGAGGAAGCGTACCAGCACATCGCGCAGGGAATGGAGAAGATCCGCTCACAGGATGGTCCCGATGCCCTGGGCGGCATCTCCTCGGCCAGATGCACCAACGAGGAGAACTACCTGTTCCAGAAGTTCATGAGAGCGGTCGTCGGTACCAACAACGTCGACTCCATCGCCCGTTTCGGTCACTTCCCGGGAATGGAAGCCCTCAGGAAAGCCTTCGGCGTTGAGGCCCCTACCAACTCCTTAAGCGACCTGCAGCACTCGGATCTCATTTTCGCCCTCGATTCCAACATCACCGAGGACGATCACGTAGCGGGGCTCAAGGTTCTCAAGCAGGTCAGATCAGGGAATGCGAAGCTCATCACCGCCAACAGCAGGGGTGTCAAGATCACACGGTTCGCCGACTCCTGGATGCAGCACAATCCCGGGACCAGCGTGGCGCTTTTAAACTCCATGGCCTTCGTTGTCCTGGAGGAGGGCCTCGAGGACAAGGAGTTCTGCCGTACCCGGGTGACAGGTATTGATGAGCTGAGGGAGTCCCTCAAGGGCTTTACGCCCGAAAAGATGGAGGCGGTCACAGGAGTCAAAGCCGGGGTGGTCAGGGAGGCCGCCCAGGCAGTTGCCTCGGCAAAAAACGTCACGATCCTCATAACCCTGGGTGGAGCCAGTCCCTATACTGGAGAGGACACCGTCACTGCCGCCGCG
>Ga0255055_10002912_pt1 | contig 11778 bp, 16 predicted proteins | sample JV7_2_27_MG_FD_188633 | JGI IMG/M metagenome (GOLD analysis project Ga0255055, IMG submission 188633) | Seawater microbial communities from Jervis Inlet, British Columbia, Canada - JV7_2_27 | ecosystem: Environmental > Aquatic > Marine > Inlet | place: Canada: British Columbia | collected... | reverse complement strand
GGCTTCTATTTTTAGACTTTAGGGACCCATCTAAACTACCAGGTAATTGTGGGGACTGTAGAAATAATTCATTTTGTTTTGGATGTAGAAGTAGTGCCTACTATTATGAAGGAGATATTATGGCTGTTGATCCAAAATGCTATCAATATAATCCCACTTTAGAAAGATCTAAAAAAACAAAAGTGTGATAAATGAATATAAAGAAGTATAACTTTTCAGTCTGGGACGTAAGTGAAGTCTATGCTGGTCCTGGAGGTAAACTCTGGGAGCTACTCATGGGTGAACAAATACATGTAGGGGGTGCCGAGCAAACCGATATTTTGGCAAAGAAGGTTGGACTTAATAAAAAAAATGATCTCTATCTTTTGGATATTTGTTCCGCATTAGGAGGTCCAGCAAGGCAATTAGCTGAAAAATATGGAACTAAAGTTGTTGGATTAGATATTACCCCAGAAATGATTGAAGAGGCTATTAAACGAACTACAGGGAAACCTTATGCTGATAAGATTGAATACAGGCTTGGTTCAGCATTAGATATACCTGCTAAGGCAAAAACTTTCGATGTAGTATGGGGTCAAGACGCATGGTGTTATGTAAGAGACAAACCCAGACTAATAGATGAGTTAAATAGAGTTTTGAAATCTGGAGGGGTTTTGGGGTTTACAGATTGGATCTGGGGATCTGTTGAAGCACCTAGTTCTGTTGTGGACTATTTAATGGAGTTTATGGTTTTTCCGGATCTGCAAACTCTTAATGGGTATGAAATGCTTATCAAAAAAGTGGGTATGAAATTTACAGAAAAAAATGACCTTGGTGATGATTTTGCTAATCACATGGATGTTTATGTCTCAATTCTTCAAAAAAATAAGGAGAACATAATCTCTGGGTTTGGAGAAGAATTATATGGTGAAGCAGAAAAAGGAGTTTTGGCTTGGCAAAAAGCAGCTCATAATAAATGGGTAAGTAGAGGCTTATGGATTGCTAAGAAACCTTAGTTTAATTTATTAATATAATAAATAATTGTGTTTTTATATGAATTCTGCAGTAGTCATTTTTGCAAAGATACCGATTCCAGGATTAGTGAAGACCCGCTTGACCCGGGAAACTTGTTTATCAGAATTAGATTCTGCTAAGCTTGCTGAAGCAATGCTTAAAGATACGATTAGCTTAGCTTCGATGACTATAGCAGATAGAATTCAAATTGGTTACTTTCCAAAGGATAATGTAACCGACCTTTATGATATAATCAATGCCCTAAGAATTGACGGACATTTAAATCAACCTATAGATTTAATTCCTCAATATGGTTCAAACTTTAACCAACGGTTTGGATCAATAGTAAAGGAATCGTTTAAGAGGAATAACGAATTTATAGTTATTTTAGGGGCAGATTTGCCGTTTTTGGATCCTAAAGTAATTAACAAAGCTCTAATTTATTTAACCGAAAAATTTGATGAGAAACCAGTGATAATTGGTCCATCTAGTGGGGGCGGCATATACCTTGTTGGTATTACTAATAGTTTTAATTTTAATTGGTTTTCGGATTATAATTTATTCAGAGACGGTCCTGAATTATCAAAATTTGCTAGATTCTGCAAAGACAATGAATTTCCCTTGATATCTCTCCCGCCTTATGGAGACATCGATATTGAAGAAGATTTAGTTTCTTTAATTTCGTATATAGATATTCTTAAAAATTCGGAAATGACAGAAGGATTCTATTATCCCTATTATACAGCCAAAATCCTGGAAGATTTAAAACTTTACGTGGTAAAACAGCTTGACCAGACCCGTCAAAGAAAGATCGCTAAAAAATCTAATAAGTAAATACCATGGTTGTAAGTATAATTATTATCACATTAAATGAAGTAGAAAATATTGAAGAGACAATTAATAAAGTTCGTTTAGCGGCACGATTTCCTTCTGGAAAAGTACTTCCTATTGAAATTATCGTAAGTGATGGCGGATCTACAGATGGTACCATTGAACTCGCGAAAAAACTTGCAGATAAAGTTATGATTGGACCGAAAGGACGCTATCTCCAGTTAAATACGGGTGCTAAACAGGCCAGAGGAGATATTTTATTATTTCTACATGCAGATACGATTTTACCTAAAGGAGCTATTATAAGAATCATTTATAGGTTAAAAAATCCCAATCTTATCGGAGGAGGTTTTAAAAAGAATTGGAATTGGAATCCTAAGATTAAACGATCTTCTTTCTTTAAATTTGCAGCTTTCTGGTGGCAAGGATTAGGCAATTGGCTTGTGAGATTGTTAAGAACATTTCCCGGAGATAATGCTATTTTTGTTCGTAAATCGATTTATGAAGAACTTAAAGGTTTTCAACCTTTATGGATTTGTGAAGATTTTGATTTTTCGCGCCGATTAAAAAAATATAGTAAGAACAGATTTATATGTATCCATTCAGCGGTGCTCACGTCAACCAGGCGATATGAAAAGTATGGATTTTTTTATGTAAATTTACACTGGTTTTGGATTTATTGGTTTTGGCGATTGGGAATGCCTCAGAAACAACTTAAAGTAAAATTTAAAAATGCTTTTTAGTTAAATCTATCAATAAATTGTTGTTTTTCATTAAAGATAAGATATGTATAGATAGTAAAAAAAGGCTCTAGGGATTATAATTCTCGTATTCTAGTTTGAGGGTCATAAATAACGGGGTTAAAAACTTTTGATAAAAATTTTTTATGTGAAACAAATTACCTAAATATAAATGGAGAAATCTTAGGATTTCGTAATTGATTTTATCCATATCAATGAAGTCATAATCTTTTTCAATTTTAATCTTGTTTAGATTTAAAGGGATTAATTGATTCAGTATTAAATAACGCATGAAATGGGTAAAAGCATTTTCAACTAATTCTTCCTCCTCTTCGCTTAATTCATAAACTTCATGAGATATTTTATTTCTCAGATCTCCTACTTTTTTTAGCACGACCTCTAGATTCTTCGATAAATTTAACTCTTCTATTTTTTGTATTACTGTTTTGGTATCAGATTCGTCAACCTGAGAATCTAAATAAATTATTAAACTAGAAAAGAAGTGTATCACGAATTTAAATGAATCTATAGATTTATTTTCTTTCCACTGGTTATAAGAGGTACCCCATTGAGCCAAATCGACTTCATCTAAAGCTTCTTTAATGCTCAAATTAATCTTATCTACTGTTTCTAAAAAATAATCTGAATAATCCATATAGGGTTTCTCGAGTGGTTCATATTGATATTTATATATTTTCCCAAATTCCTTAATCCCACCTAATTTCTTTATGCCACCCAATTTCTTTATGCGAGATGGGTCCTCTACTATTTCTTTCTGACCTATTTCCGCGGCAAATTTTATCAGATATTTACATTCAGGACAGTAGGTAACAAATGACCCCCGAAACGAAGTGAATGGCTTCAGCTCAATCTGATGTTTTCCATTTGGAAATTCTATAAGCTCCCCTTTACTCTCTTTCTGATCAAAACTGGTTTTTTCAAAATGAAAAGATTCTGGAATGAATTTTAGTCCACAAACCGGACATTTTACTTTCTCTCTTTTTTGGATCATCTTAGTTCGCTACATAATCATTTGCTTTAGAAAACTCAGTAACAAAATAATAAAGCCTTATATTTTAGGTTTATTGAAAAAACGCAAACAACAATAGTGATTTATATATGAATTTTTTTCTATAGAATTTAAAACTAAAGTTATTTTAAATTAAAGTAATCGTTGACGAGGGAATAAAATCTTTTTAATACGTCTTCCCCTCGTGCTGTCGTGTGATATTTTGTAATGTTATCATCATTTAACTGTTCAATTAAATTTCGGGAGAGGAGAAATTGAAGCGTCTCTTTTATTGCGCTCGTTTTTAACCGAGTTTCTCGTAATAACCACGTTTGAGTTCTTTTTGCTCTTAGGCAAAATTCCAATACTTCCGCCCAAATTTCAAACTTATTACGTCTTGAAGAACTCATTGATGTCTCACCATAACAAAAATTACAGGAGTGCCTCCTCGTCAAAAAGTTTTGAATTTTCTAAAGAAAATTGCTCTAATTCTTGAGCCCATTCTTCTAGTTTAGGGAATAATTTTTCCCATCTGACAATTTCCTTTTGAATTTTAAATGAGGTCATCAAACTTATCAACCAAAAGGTTAGTAGTAATAGAAATATTATTACCATAGTAATATTTATTAGATCATTCGCACTTCCAGTATCTAAAATGCGTGTAAATAAGAATATTACGAGAAAACCAAAAAAGAAATTAAAAAACAGGAAAGTTTTCACTAGTTTAACCAAAGTTGTTTTTTCTTTTGAATAGCGCTTAAAAAACGTATAGAAATTGGTAATGAATGGGACGATTCCGTCGTAGGGGGTAGTTTTCAGCGTTTTATCTCCTTTAGGCTGTTTAAGAGAACGATTGCCTCTGATTATGAACAAACCGTAAAAAATTATCTGTATTCCTATTTGTATAATTAATAGGGAAAGAACTGAAGTTATCAGAATAGTCACTATGGTTCCAAATAAGCCATATATTTGGGATAGCTCTGGTGTTGCTTGTCCTGTAAAGACTAAATATATCCATAGAATAATATACCCTACCGCAAATAAAAATAGCAGGATTAAGGACGAGAAATGAATTTTAAATAGGCGATTTATCCTTTTGAATTTTGTATACAATGATCTCTGGCTCTGTATTAAGCCATTTTTATTATTTTCGGTTTTTTCCATAATTTCACCTTAGAACTTCTCATAATATACAAGGGCGCAATGATATTTAAGTATGTAAGGGCAAATAGTCGCTAGGCACCTATAGTCCTCAGCCATTTGGATAAAAATAATTTTAAATTCTGGTAAGAAATGAGTTTTCACTCATATATGATGACTCATACGAGATTAAGTTCAATATTACGAGACTTTTATAAAAAAAAATAAGAATTTGGATTAATATTTTTAGGGGGCGAAAGTTTGAACGAATAGTGTCATGTAATTAAGCATATTACCTATTTTATCGGTTAAAACTCGAATAGAAACATTATGACTCCCTGCAGGCATGTTTTCTATTACATGTTGCAAGCTCACAGAAAAGTAATCATTTGTAGAGTTACCTTGGTAATTACCGACTCTATTTGCTGGAGAGCCTAAATGTACACCATCTATGCCAAAGTAAAAAAACACCGTAGAGTAGCCCGAAGCTGCTGTAATTGATGCGTGGCAAGTAAATAAAAGATAGACTGAAGCTGATGAACTTAACTCAAATGTAACATTAAGATTTGGAATTTCTAATTCTATAAAAGCAGGGGTAATAGCATAAGGACCGTTATTTTTGGTATAATAAGCGTTATTCATATCTAATTCTGTTTGCATAGTTATCGTCGAGCTCCAACCGATAAACCCTATTGTTAATCCTCCCGCTCCAATTAATATTCCAATAAGACCTAAAATTACTCCACCTTTTTTCATTATCTCTAACCATCTTAATTATAGATTTTATTATTTTTACAAATTTTTTTTGGTAAATATTATTAAAACTATTAACCAACCATAATTTAAACTCTTTTGTCAATCGTTAAAAATCGGTCACTAATTCAATGTTCAATTATTTTTCAAAATCGTCAAATTGAGAAATATATTCATTTTTCATTAATATTTTGAACTACCTTTGAGAAGTTTCTATTATGGGAATCTTTTTTTAATTTTCTTTTTTAGTTATTAAGTCTACTTTTTAATTTGTATTATTTTTTAGTTGACATGTCAATTTCAGCGTTCAACCAGCATAATTCGTCATATGTTTTTGAAGAATTATAGATTTTTTCTGCTATTTCCCTAACGTCTTCTATCGATGGTTCTGAATTATATTTTGCCTGAATTTTTTCCGCTAAACTCCAACATAGTTCATCAAATGAGGGACGCTTTAAAGCGATATAATACGCCGCCTCTCTTATTTGAGCTTCAATCTCGGTTTCTCCTATTAAAATTGTCTTTTCTATTACTATTGGCTTATTAAATGTTTGTGTTTGCTCTAATCCTTTATTAATTCTTTTTTCGGGGTCTTCTTTTCTTTCTTCCATACCCATAATATTTTCAAATCAATTGATTTTTTATTGTTTTAAAATTCTTGTTCTTTTGACAATTAAGCATTAATTGAGTAAAACTATTCATTTAAATATATTGTGATTATAAATAGCGTAATTCATTTTACACATCAAGTAATTTTTGAGCGGTAATGATGAAGTATTTCATAAGTCATCAAAAAATTTTAATCAGTAAAATGCGTTAGATTATCCTCAGATGTTATTATTATGGTGCCTTATCTATACTTTCTTAGGAAATGTCTTCAATTTTAGAATAGTTTCATCCCCCTTGGCCCAGTTCTTCAGATTAGCCAACCTTTCACCATGATCTCCATGTTCAGGATGATCGAATGCTTGTTGAAGCTCCGTACAAGGTAGATCTGGGCAAAAACCACAATGAAGATATCCTTTATCATAACAGCATTTTGCTACACTACATTCTCCATAGAACATCTCTCCTTTACATATTTGGCATCCTAAGCAGTTAGTTTTCTCTTTCCATTCGCATATTCCACAATATGCCCCACACATACCTATTTGTTCTTTATCCATTAGTCATTCACACTTCTTTCAGTTATTATTGGGTAGTATTTACTTATATAATTATATTATTGATTTTAAAAATCTAAACAGCCACAAGATTTTAAATTGAAAATATTAATAATTTAATAAATTTTCATCATCAACGATACCACCAAGTATTTTTGAGATTTTTTCGCATGTTCTTCTGCAATCTAATAAAATTAATTCACTCTTATTCTAATTTTTTAGAGGTTTCCAAACATAAATAATCCTAACAACATCTATGGATAACTATTTATATGTGTATTCACATGTTTTCACATAAATAGAAAAATGCAATTTGTGTAAAAAATGGCGAATATAACTTTATCGATTCCAGAAGAGCTTAAAAAGGAAATGGAGAAATTTCCAGAAATAAATTGGTCAGAAGTTGCGAGAGATTCTATAAAGAAAAAGATAACTCAGCTAACTTTTCTAAAAGGCTTTAAAATGGACAGTGAGCTTACCTTAGAAGAGGCTTTGAAATTAGGGCATGAAGTAAATCAATTATTGGTGGAACGTTATAAGAGGGATTAAGTTTGAAATTGGTTGTAGATGCCAATATCTTATTTGCCTCGATTATAAAAGATAGCTTAACTGCTGAACTATTACTTAGTGATAAATTAAGTTTGTTTGCTCCTGAGTTTCTTTTTGACGAATTTAAGAAATATAAGGAGTATATTCTTGAGAAAACTAATCGTTCTAAAGAAGATTTCGAGCTATTTTTAAAGATTTTAACGGAAACGATAAGAATTATTCCTCAAAAAATGATATTACCATTCATAGAGGGAGTCGAGAAATTTTCACCAGATCCAAAAGATACGGTTTATCTAGCTTGTGCTCTATTAATAGATGCTAAAATTTGGTCAAACGATAAAAAATTAAAAGAAGGTCAAAATAAAATTGAAGTAATCACCACTGAAGTATTAATTAAAGAAGTAGGATTTATAAAAAAACAAAAATCGTGAGATTTTTTATTGAATTCTGTAAAAATTAAAAATGAGAGCTTATGATGGAACGAATTGCGATTTTTATAGACAATAGTAATATTTTCAAGGGTTTTCAAAAGTATAAAATCCAAGCGGATTACGAAAAGTTGAAAACTCTCATAACCCGAGGTCGTAAATTAAAAGGGTTATACTTATACGAGGGTGTCGTGTATCCTATGAGCCCAGAGAAAAAGCTTTGGTATGAACAGTTATCCTTTCGAAGTGGCTATGTTATTAAAGCGAGTTTTGATAAGATTGTGAAAAGTGGAGCTATTGAAAAAAAAGTTGATATCAAAATAGCTATTGATGTCATCTCATTAGCGTTTGAAGACGCCTACGACATAGCAGTTTTGGTAACTGGGGATGGCGATTTTTTACCGGTTGTTAAAAAAGTAAAAGAATTGGATAAAAATGTGGAAATATGGGCTTTTAAATATTCACTAGCTAACACCCTAAGGGAAGAACTTGAAGAGGATAGAATAGTTTACCTTGATGATATCTTGAATGAAATAGAGCTGTAACTTAAGTAATAGTTTCTAGAATATGGTCAAATGATTAAATTTTGTATTCAGAGCTTTTTTTATAGTTATGAGAAAATCTCTCTTCTTTCTGAGTCTAATGTCACAACATTGGCAATATATCTCATCTTCTAATTATAATAGAGAAATCATATCTTTAATAGCTCTACTAACCAAATAGAGCTGTATATTTCGAGCACCCCCGATTATTTCCTGAACTTTAGCAACTTCTAATGCTTTATCAATCCGCAAGTTATCTGTAAAAGCAATACCTCCACACAACTGTTGAGTTTCGTAAGAATTTTTTTTTTCTATTTGGAGGGTATAGTGCTGATTCGGTTCACTTTATTGAGGAAGATAAGGATCAAGTAGCTACATTAATATATCACATAATCTTAATGAAATATACAAGACAAAAATTAAATTAAAAATAAAAAGAATGGGGAAAAACATGAAACAATTTTTTTTGGATTTACTCGTTGTAAACTATATAGTAAGTAATGTTATCTTTGTTGTTTACCAAGTATTAATATTATTCCGGATAGGTGTTTTAGCTTTTATGCATGAAAGAGCGGGATTAGGAAATACTGAATTAGGGCTGATATTTCCTACACTACTGTTCATAGGAATGTTTGTAAATTTTATTTCATCATATTATACCTATCACTCAAAAGTAAGTATAGCTATGTTATTTGGTATAATAGGGCTCAGTATGTCATGTTTAGTTTTTATATATTTCTCCGTGTTCTATTATATTATATTTGCGCTGTGGATGGTTATAATTGTATTACCCTTTCTGCTTATTTTAATTATGAGCATAATTTTCTTAATTTGTTCTAAATTTATCCATTTTACTGGAGAAGAAAAATTAATCAAGAATACAATATTGGATTTTTCTACAGAATTAGACAAGCGCAGAAACACAGGCTCCAGTGACCCGAGAAAAGACAGAATTACGTTACATGATCTTTCTAAAAGATGTAACATAGATGAAGATTCTATAATTTACTTTATAATGCAGATGATTAAGAACAATGAAATTAATGGGGCTTACTTCAAAAGCTCGAGAACTCTTATTTTCAAACATGAAGTTGATATGATTAGATTTAATTCTTTAATGGGTGACTGACATGAATCGAAAACTAGCAATGGTTATAGCCGTCCCATATTTGATCTCTCTGCTATTGTATGTATCAACAGGTATCTTTATCTATTTCGTTAAAGCAGGAGATTATCCTTTTCCGGGGATATATTCGTCGAGATTTATATTTGAAATTGTACTTTTTCCTTACCCGGTTTTTTTAGGACCAGTTACATTTCTTTCTTTAGTTGCTTCACTGGGATTTGTCATAAAACTCAAATTGAATAAAGCCATTATCCTTGGACTAGTAGGCTCATCTTTAATGGGATTTTTTTTAATTGGATATTTCATCGCATTCTCTACTGTAGATTTAGTTATTTACCTTTATTTCCATCTGGTTCTGTGGATAATTATATGTTTGATTAATCTATTATTAATAATTTTCAGATTAAAACCAAGTAGAAATGATATAAAAATAGTAAGGCGCACAGTCTTAGAATTTGGTGTTCAATTTTCTATTTTACAAGTCAAAGAAATCTCCGAAAAATGCAAAATTGATGATAAAACAGTCTTAAGAGTTATTAAATTAATGATTAGAAATCATGAAGTTTATGGAAAATATTACTCGAAACATAAACTCATTTTGTTTGATTATAATGAAAATAATTTGAATATCGAGAAATTAATTGATACATTTAACTCATATAATTAATTACTTTTAGCCAAACCAGATTCTCGGAGTGTTTAATCTATGTACATGTAATCCAAACATACTTTTTTTTATTTTTATTTTTATAATAGAGATAAGTGAAATCATAAGACACCATTTTAGCATTATACAATTCATTGAGAAAGTAAAGATTTTTCATCCTTTTCTTTGTTTTCTTTTTTCCAATAAATCGCGTAATTCTTTCATTAACGCTTTCCTGGGATTTTCAGGATGTTCTTTATTAATTATGGGGGCTGATGGTGGGGAAGCGATAATATTTTTTTGATTTTTTGTCAGTGTTTTTTCAAACGCAACAAATCGCGTTTCCAACGAAGTAATTTGTTCTTGAAGCGAATTTAACTTATTATCTATTATATCCGTCACTTCTAAAAATAGACTGAACATATTTTCGAAGCTATCGATAGTTCGATTTATTTTGTCTTCTAAGGGAGTTTTCCTATTCTGGTCAAAAATTTTCAATAATTCTTCTGTCATTTTTTTAGCCTTTTTTTTTAATCGAATTGAAGCAATAAGCGACGAAACTTAAGTCTTGCTCCATAGTTAAGTAATAAAAACCAATATATATTTCTATGTTGTTTTAACATTTGGGATTAGGGGGCCCTATCTATGCTTTCTTAGGAAATGTCCTCAATCTTAGAATCGTTTCATCCCCCTTGGCCCAGTTCTTCAGATTAGCCAATCTTTCACCATGATCTCCATGTTCAGGATGATCGAATGCTTGTTGAAGCTTCGTACAAGGTAGATCTGGGCAAAAACCACAATGAAGATATCCCTTATCATAACAGCATTTTGCTACAAGACATTCTCCATAAAACATCTCTCCTTTACATATTTGGCATCCCAAACAGTTAGTTTTCTCTTTCCATTCGCATATCCCACAATATGCCCCACACATACCTATTAGTTCTTTATCCATTAGTCAATACCACTTCTTTCAGTTATTATTGGGTAAAATTTACTTATCATGATAACTATAATGTTGTATTTATAATTAAAGCTTAAAATCTTAATTATAATAGAGAAATCATATCTTTAATAGCTCTACTAACCAAATAGAGCTGTATATTTCGAGCACCTCCGATTATTTCCTGAACTTTAGCAACTTCTAACGCTTTATCAATCCGTAAGTTATCTGTAAAAGCGATACCTCCGCATAACTGTTGAGTTTCGTAAGAAATTTTATGAGCTAGGTGTGAAGCAAGATATTTTGTACCTGAACTAAATGCTGCGTTGTATTTAATGAACTTTTGCTGATCGAAATGTTTCCGTTCAATTGTCTTGTTATACTCAGAAGCTGATTTGAGGCCAAGTTCTGTAGCTGCCATAAGTTCAGTAAAATTCTGGGCTTGAGGAAGTGAAACTCCTTGGAAATCGTATAGAGGTCGGCCAAACTGAATTCTTAAGTTTGTATATATAAGTCCTGTAACCGCAGTTAACCACGCAATACCTAAACTAGACCCAATGATGGAACATCTTTCTGCTATAAGTCCAGAAAATAGATTTTTATAACCTTGACCTCTGTCTCCAAGAATATTTTCTCTCGGGATTTTCACAGAATTAAAAAGACTTTGCCCAATTTGTACGCGTGGAACTGATTGAATGCCAAGTCTATTGGTTTGTAATCCTTCATATCCTCTTTCTGCAATTGCTTGATACATTGTTCCGCGTGGATCTAAGGCGTCCGAAACCCCATATACTATAAAATAATCCGCTACTGGACCATTAGTCGTATATAATTTTTCTCCAGTGAAAATTACGTGATCTCCTTTATCTTCAACCTTCATCTCCATATTTACCGCATCAGAACCACGTTTTCTTT
>Ga0255055_10002911_pt1 | contig 11781 bp, 4 predicted proteins | sample JV7_2_27_MG_FD_188633 | JGI IMG/M metagenome (GOLD analysis project Ga0255055, IMG submission 188633) | Seawater microbial communities from Jervis Inlet, British Columbia, Canada - JV7_2_27 | ecosystem: Environmental > Aquatic > Marine > Inlet | place: Canada: British Columbia | collected... | reverse complement strand
TCCTCGGCGACGGCAAGAGACCGCAAGCGCAGATTCAGGTGGGCGTTGTCGATAGCGATGGACGCCGCGGTGGCGAAACGCACCAGGGTGTTCTCGTCCTCCTCCGAGAATTCGACTGCGGTCTTCTTCTCCGTGACGTAGAGGTTGCCGCGAAAGGGTCCCTTGCAGATGATGGGCACCGCCAAAAGCGAGTGCATCTCCGGATGGTGGGGTGGGAACCCGGCGCTGCGCGGATCGCGATCGACATCGGCGACCCGTAGTCTCTGACCCTGTCTGAGAACGTGACCCAAAAGGCCCTTGCCCTCGGGTGGAGCACCGATCAGCTCCTTCTCCTCCTCAGAGATGCCCGAAACCATGAACTCCTTGACGATTCCCTTGTCGTCATAGACGGAGATCGCTCCGTATCTGGCCTCGAGCAGCTGGTGGGCCTGATCCACGACCTTTTGCAGAACCGTGCCCAGGGAGACCTCGCCATAGATATCCAGAGCCGCCCAGTGCAGCGCCAGCAGCTCGCGGTTCTGCCGCTCGAGACGCAGCTGCATCCGCGACACCATGTCGAAGACGGCGCCGAAGAAGAAGACGCCGCCCACTACGATGACCAGGTCCATGACCAGGCGGCCACCGAGCGTGTCGAGATACGGTGCCAGCAGATAGCGGCTGAATTCGACGAAGACGAACAGAATGATGAGGGTGAGAAGAAAGGTCCACTTGAGGCGTCGCAGGGCCCCTTCACGGCCGCTGTCGGCACGAATAGCGGATGGGGGAGGTGTCGCGTTTCCTGGCTTGAGATCCGCCATGACAAGAATCACCCTCGGGCTGCCTGGACCCGGCAGCGCAAGCTGAAGGCGATTGTATTAGATCCCTGGGGTGTCGTCAGTCCGAACGGCGAATCTTCTTGGAGGCGAAACCCAAGAGCGAATAAAACGGACACCAGCCGAGCAGGCCGGTAATCAGGGGAAGAAACCCGAAGATCTTGAACACCGCACCGACGAGACCATCTCCGATGACGAACCAGCCAAGGTAGATCATGACCAGCCCCAGGAGAATGCGCAGTGCTCGGTCCCATCCTGCTTCGTTGGTGTATTGCATAGCGATGCTGGTGATTTCTTTACTCCTCCGTCGAAATCCCTGTAGACCTGGCTCATAGCATGCCGTTTGGGCGAGGTTCGCGCCACTGCCGGATGGGTAGTTCTGTGTCGCCGACAGGTGGTGCTAAAACCCTTTGTCTGGGTGGCTCGCAGCGAATCAAGCACCACCCCAGCGGGTAGTGCGAAGAAGGGGGACAGGATACTTTTTTCGGCATGCGGACAACGCTGGGCTAACTCCGCCGATAGAAAGTATCCTGTCCCCTTTCTTCCCTAGTTCGCTAGACTCGGGGCCGCCCATGCCCAAGAGATCCGACATCCACTCCATCTTGATTCTGGGCTCGGGGCCGATTGTCATCGGCCAGGCGTGCGAGTTCGACTACTCGGGCACGCAGGCCTGCCGGGCGCTGAGGCGCGAGGGGTATCGGGTGGTGCTGCTGAACTCCAACCCGGCCACGATCATGACCGATCCGGAGTTCTCCGATGCCACCTATGTCGAGCCTCTGGTGCCGGAAATCGTGGAGAAGATCATCGTCAAGGAGAAGCCGGACGCGATTCTGCCGACGGTCGGGGGACAGACCGGCATCAATCTGACTCTGGCGCTGGAGGAGCAGGGCGTCCTGGAGCGCTACGGCGTCGAGCTCCTGGGGGCGGGCATCGAGGCCCTGCGGCTGGGCGAGGATCGACAGCTCTTCAAACAGGCGATGGAGGAGGTCGGCCTCGAGGTTCCGCGCAGCGGCTACGTCGGGGATTTGGACGAGGCTCACGAGATCGCCGAGGCGATCGGCTACCCGCTCATCATCCGTCCCAGCTTCACCCTGGGGGGGGAGGGTGGCGGCACCGTCTACAACCGCGACGAGCTGGATGACATGGTGGCCACAGCGCTCGACGCCAGTCCAGCGCGGCGGGTTCTGCTCGAGCAGTCGGTGCTGGGATGGAAGGAGTTCGAGCTGGAAGTGATCCGCGACCGCCTCGACAACAGCATCGTCATCTGCTCGGTCGAAAACGTCGACGCCATGGGGGTGCACACCGGGGACTCGATCACGGTGGCACCACAGCAGACGCTTTCAGATCGCGAGTACCAGGAGATGCGCAACGACGCCTTTACGGTGATTCGGCGTGTCGGCGTGGCCACGGGCGGCTCCAACATCCAGTTCGCGGTCAATCCCGCCACCGGCAAACGGGTGGTGATCGAGATGAACCCACGGGTCTCGCGCAGCTCGGCGCTGGCCTCGAAGGCGACCGGCTTTCCCATCGCCAAGATTGCGGCGCTGCTGGCGGTGGGCTACACCTTGGACGAGATTCCCAACGACATCACCGGCGAGACCTTTGCCGCTTTCGAGCCCTCGCTCGACTACACGGTCGTGAAGATCCCGCGCTGGGCCTTCGAGAAGTTCCCCGAGACGACACCCCAGTTGGGCACGTCGATGAAGTCGGTGGGCGAGGTCATGGCCATCGGCACCACTTTTCGCGAGGCGCTGATGAAGGGTCTGTCCTCGCTCGAGCTCGACGGCACCCTCGCCTCGCGCGAGGATCGAATGTCGGACCCGGTGCGGCTTCGCCGACGCCTTTCCACTCCCAATTGGGAGCGGCTCTTCGCCGTCTTCGCGGCGCTGCGACAGGGTTGGACGGTCAACGAGGTCTCCGCCGCTAGCCACATCGATCCCTGGTTTCTGCGCGAGATCGGCCGCATCGTCGAGGTCGAGACCGAGCTCGCGTGTTGGGATCTGAAATCGGTCCCGGACGAGCTGCTGCGCAACGCCAAATCCACCGGCTTGAGTGACCTGCGAATCGCTGGCTTGCTCGATGTGCCGGTGCCGGCGGTGGTCGAAGAGATGATCCGCCGCAGGATCGAGCGGGTCTACAAGCGGGTGGACACCTGTGCGGCCGAGTTCCCGGCCCGGACCCCTTACCTGTACTCGACCTATGGCGCCGAGGACGAGAGCGACACCGATGAGCGGCCCAAAGTGATGATCCTCGGCTCGGGTCCCAACCGCATCGGCCAGGGGATCGAGTTCGACTACTGCTGCGTGCACGCCGCCTACGGGCTGGCAGAGGCCAGCTTCGAGACCATCATGGTCAACTGCAACCCGGAGACAGTCTCCACCGACTACGACACTGCCGACCGGCTGTACTTCGAGCCGCTGACCTTGGAACACGTATTGGCGATCTGCCGGCGGGAGAAACCCCAGGGAATCATCGTGCAGCTCGGGGGGCAAACGCCGCTCAAGCTGGCCCGCGGTCTCGAGGCCGCCGGGGTGCCCATCTGGGGGACGTCGCCTAATGCCATCGATCTAGCGGAAGACCGCAAGCGCTTCGGAGCGCTGTTGGCAGAGGAGGGGATCCGCCAACCGGAGAACGGCACCGCCATGTCGGTGGCAGAGGGAATCGAGGTGGCCCGGCAGATCGGTTTTCCGGTACTGGTGCGGCCGAGTTACGTTCTGGGTGGCCGGGCCATGGCGATCTGCTACGACGAGAGCACCCTGGTGCGGTACCTGCGCGACGCCGCCGAGGTGTCACCGGGCCAGCCGATCCTCCTGGACCGATTCCTCGATGACGCTTACGAGGTGGATCTCGATCTGCTGGCAGACGGTAAACAGGCGGTGGTGGCTGGGATCCTGCAACACATCGAAGAGGCCGGGATTCACTCCGGCGACTCGGCCGCGGTACTACCGCCGCAGAAGATTTCCGAGGCCGATCTGAATGAGATGCGCGACACCGCCCGGCGTCTGGCGCTGCGTCTCGGCGTTATCGGCCTGATGAACGTCCAGTTCGCCATCCATCAGGATCAAATCTATGTGCTGGAGGTGAACCCGCGGGCCTCACGCACTGTGCCGTTCATCGCCAAAGCGGTGGGTGTGCCGCTGGTGAAGCTCGCCGCCAAGGTCATGGCAGGAAGCACCCTCGAAGAGCTGGGGTTTACCGAGGAGCCGGAAGTGCCCGGGATCTTCGTCAAGGGGCCGGTCTTTCCGTTTCGGCGTTTTCCCGGTGTGGACCCGGTACTGGGCCCCGAGATGAAGTCCACCGGCGAGGTCATGGGCAGCAGCCCCTATTTCGGCAACGCCTTTGCCAAGGCCTGGATCGCGGCCGGGCACCAACTACCGCTCGAGGGCGCCGCATTCGTCTCGGTAAACGATCGGGACAAGGAGGCGTTGGTGCCGATTGCTCAGCGGATCTCCGAGCTCGGTTTCGAGATTCTGGCTACCGAGGGAACCTCTGAGTACCTGACCGAGCACGGCGTGCCGGTCCGCCGGATCAACAAGGTCCACGAAGGCCGACCCAACCTGGTGGATCACCTGATCAACCGCGAGATCGACCTGGTCATCAACACCCCCCTGGGTCGTGAATCGCACCAGGACGATGCGCTGATCCGCCAGACCGCCCTTAAATACGACATCCCCTGCATCACCACCCTCTCCGGCGCCCGCGCCGCCGCCGAAGGCATTGCCGCCCTCCGCGAGCACGGCCTGAATGTAGCCTCCTTGCAGGAGCTGCATTCCCGGGAATATTCGTCTCTGACAATATGAATTCCCACGTTTGAATCTTCTGCTAAGCTCCAGAGCCTCAGAAACAGGGAGCCCACGGAGCGTCTGCTCCGCGTGGCGCCACAACGAAAACGGCGCCCTTCACAAGCCGTGACCTTCCTGAGGGGGGAAGAGCGACTCATGCGGCGCAGGGAAGACGAGGAGGAGTTGAGATGCGATACCGCAATCTCGGTGTAGGAGTCTGCGCACTATTACTGGCCACAGGTATGGCTGCGATCTTGGTAGCGCAAGACGACCCGCCAGAGTGGGTCTATTTCTCGAATGAAGAGCAAATTCTGAGGGTCGACCCCAGCAGTCCCTGTATCGACGATCCAGGTTGTGTCGAAGAGGTTCTGTACACGGCTGGTGCAAACTTCGAGGGGCTCAATTTTGGCCCCGATCAGCTGTTGTATTTCTGTGATTCTCAGAATGGTCGAGCTGGAAGGATCGACACGAGTGATCTTTCCTTTCCTGTTGAGATCTTCTATGACGTCAATCAAGTAGCCGGGCCGGTGCAGCCCCAGTGCGGCTGGTTCACCCATCTTCTGGACTTCATCGCCTCGGACAAGAACTCTGCGGCAATCTATGCTTTTGGGGGCCTTGGAGGCGACCCCTTCGTAGTCGGGACGCACCTTGTCGCTCCGACCCCGATAACCGTCACAGGACTGGGTGCGGGCGGCTTGGACGGACTGACTCAGTACATCGACGGAACGCTTCTGGTCGCCCGTCCGGGGGCAAAAAAGGTCAAGGGAGAAGTGGTGAGTGTCGAGTTCCCCGGGTTTCTTCCTAGCATGGGCAATTCGAGCTCCGCCTCGACTTTCGTGGGCAACCTGAAGGGCGCCAACGGTGTAGCGGTCAGCAACGGCTATGTATTTGTCTCTTCGGATGCGGGGGTGACGGGTTACGCCGGGAACGGCGACGACAAGGATGTGACCTGTAGCTTCGCCAAGAAGCTCGATCCCACTCACCTCGCCGCGACGGTCAATGATCGGTTGTACGTGGGGCTGAAGGGCAAGAACGCCGGTGAGGTCGTCGAGATCATTCCCACCTACAACGCTGCCGGCATTCTTGACGGCTGCGGGAGCCCGACTCCGATTGCCCGAGTCAAGGTCGCCGATGGATTCTCCAAGATGGTCGGTGGCGTGGCGGTGACTCCAACTGCTGTCACCGTGGACGATCCAGTCGCGGTAGGCGAAAATCCTGCCGGATCCGGTCGCTATGAGTATCGCTACGAGTTCAACGGCTCGAATATCTGGGAGCTGTCGGCTGGTGCAAGTTGCGACGCCACAATCGAGGCCGTGCTCACACATCCGGCTGATGTCCAGAACGCTATCGAGAACATTGAGTATGATGAGAATGGTCAGGGAATCTCCAATCCTCTGCCAGCGAAGCCGGTTACGTTCTTTGGCGACAACGGCTATTCCTGGATCTACTCTCTCAGCGGACTGCTTACCTGCAGCGATGATTGCGCAGATACAGATCCCAACACCTGTTGTGCCTGGGATCCCGGGACCTGTGATCCGCCCGTTGGCGACGAGTTCTACCGGCATCTGCTGTTCGGTTACGCTCCTTTTCTGCCCAACGTACGGATCGGCGTTTGTGAAGATGCTCTGGACCCGGCTGACTGCGCCTTTATGGAGCTGACGATCGCCGTCAGTACCAATCAGGACCTGACCACCGAGGATCCGGTCGGCGGCCGACGGAGGACCGGTTCCGATTACTACTGGGTCGATCAGAGCACGGATACCCAGACGAATCCTGGAGTGTGGTGCGGCTTCGAGTCACCGGTCAACAACACCCGCGTCTCGGAGGAGGATGCTTGGGAGGTGGATCCGTTTCCCTCCGAGTTCGATCGGGGAGACAACATTCCGATAAAGGGTCGGCTCGCTGAGGTGACAGAGTACGACAACGGCGATCCTATCTACAACTGCCAGAACGGTCCGTTCATCAAGGAGATGGGGGACGAGGACTATCCTCTGGGGCCCTTGCTCTCGGTGGCCAGGGTCGATGCGGACGGCAATCTCGTCGAGATCATCAAGCAGCTCTTCCCCAACGGAAGTGGCCAGCAGGAACCGGCCTACTTCGACAGCCTGGGGAACGCCACCGGTCAGTGGCACTACAACCTGGACTCCGACAACCTTGTAGAAGGTTGGTACGAGATTTGGGTAGCGTTCCCGTTGGACAACACCGCGATGGTGGTCACGGATATCTACATCAACGACCCCTTCAACTGACGGTCGCTGTCAGTTGCGAGGTATTCGGCGGCGGGCCCAAGTGGCCCGCCTTTTCTTGTCTCTCGCTCAATGGGAAAGGCGCTCGGTGGAGAGGTTTATCCAGCCGTATCTGTGATCGAGGAGAGATCGGCCCGCTCGACAAGACTGTCACGCCCCGACTCGTCGCGCAGCTCCTCAAGCAACGCGAGGGCAGCTTGTTCATGCTCGCCGGCGGCCTCGTCCTGACCTTGCTCCCGCAGACCCAGAGCCAGCTGGTGATGAGCCACCGCCCCGAGGTCTTTGGGTGTCAGCTCATCGCCTTCAGCCAGGGCCGAGGTCAGAGTGTTGATTCCGGCCATGTTGCCGGCAGCGAGCTGCGCGATCCCGAGGTGTAGGACACATCGACGCTCCAGAACCCGTAGCCCGAGCCCATCGGCTTTGGCACAAGCCTGCTCGAGTGCGGTAATCGCCTGTCGGCTTCGGTTCAAGGCGATATCCACTTTGGCGACATTGATTTTCGAGGTGAGCTCGCGCAGTGGATCCCCACTCTCTCCGGCAGCTTCGGCCGCCTTCCGAAACGTCGACTGAGCGGCCTGGTAGTCGCCGAGATAATAGGAGCGATCACCCTCGAAGTTGAGCACCAGAGAGAGCACCCATGGATCTTGCGACTCCTCGGCTAGCGTCGACGCTTCGGCAAGCAGTGCTTCAGCCTCTTCACCCGCACCGAGCAGACTCAGAAGGTGGCCCTGCCAAGCCTTGGACTCCGCGAACCAAGAGCTGCGGTCACCTAGCTCGGCGAAAGTGTCGGCAGATTCCGTGATGGACTCGAGTGCAGCGCCAAAGCGACCCTGAGCCGCAAAGACCTTGCCGATGTAGTAGGACTCCAGGGCGGCTCCACGCTCGTCCTCGGCACTCCTGCGCAGCTCGAGCGCTCGCAGGTAGTTCCCGAGAGCTCGGTCGAACAGTCCGGTGATTTGGTAGGTCTCACCAATGTTATGGAGCGTATCGGCCGTCTCTGTGGGGAGCTCGAGCCGTTCACGGATCTCGAGAGCGCGTTGATAGAAGACGAAGGCGTCGTCGTACTTCCCCTGCAGGTAGTAGATCGCGCCGATGTTGTTGAGCGCCAACCCCTGATTGAACTCGTCGTTCATCTCGACTTGGATGCGCAGAGCCCGACGAGTGAGATCCAAGGCTTCTTCGTAATTCCCGAGAATCCGCTCCATGTCTCCCAGGTTCATGAGGGCTACACCGACACCCTTGTGGTCACCAATGGCTTCCCGTAGACGTATGGTCTCCTCGTAGTTCTGTCGGGCTTGCTCGAAGTCGCCCGCCAGGTCCTGAAGGTAGGCAATCTCTCCGAGACTGGAAGCCATGCCGCGCTGATCGCCGAGCTCGCGCTTGATCGCAAAGGACTGCTCGAACTTCTCGAGTGCCTCGGCAGATCGGTCGAGATTGGCGTAGGCCAAACCCATGCTGTGTAGAACGTTGGCCTCGGCCTCTCGGTTCTCGACTTGGACCGCCAGCTCGAGCGTGGTATTCAGGGTCTCGAGTGCGCTTTGATCGTCTCCTCTGAGGGCGAGGGTGCGACCCTTGGCCAGCAGAGCGCTGATGTTCTGGGGGTCGGCCTCTAGCGTTTTGGAGTAGTGCTCGTCCGCTTGGTCGAAGAGGCCCTCACCTTCGTAGAGGGCACCGAGCTCATAGTGCAGGTCGGGGTCATTGGGTCGATATCGCAGGAGATTCTCGAAGGCCTCGGTCCCTTGTTCCAGATTGCCTGTGATTCGCGAATCCGCTGCCAGGATCAAGTGACGCTCTTGGGCTGGAAGATCTTCGCTGAGCTCGACAGCTCGTGCTGACTGCTCGCGAGCTACCTGACCGTGACCGATGAAGAGGTTGGCCTCTCCGAGCTTGGAATGGGCGAGAGCGAACTCCGGATCCTCGATAACCGAGGCCTCGAACTGGGCGACCGCATCGAGGTTGTTACCCTGACGGATCAGCTCGAGCCCTTGGAGGTAGTGGCGCAGCGCTACGACGGAGTCCGAGGAGGGTTTCAAGGCCCTCTCCTCTAACTCCTCGACACGATCAGACGAGAGCTCGAGGTTGTCTCGTACTAGTCCTGCCAAACGACCAACGGACTCGAGCAGCTCGCCCTCGTTCGCAGCCTCGACCTTGACCGGGGTTCGGATTTGCTGTGCCACGTCCTCCACTGTGGCATCGATTCGGATCTGATCGGCCAGCTTGATGAATTGTCCCCAGATCAGCTTGTCGGCGTTGGCGTACTCCGCGATCCGACGCCGCTCGGCGGCATCGAGATCGCCTCTCTGCGTCATTCCGAGATCTCGGAGAATCTGATGCAGCCTGTCGGGAGAGACCGTCCTCAGGTACGCCGACTGTCCGACGTCGGTCAGGAGCATGTCGGCCAGGCCGGTGCTGAGCCAGGCGACATCCTCCGCCCCCGAGGCGTTACTGAACGGCAGGATTGCGAGGCTGGTGACGTCCTCTGCCGCAACGGTCGCCTCGACGACTTCCTCGGGTTGAAGTCGGCTCACGATCTGGACGACGGCGAAGACCAGGGCGACGGCGAGGACCAGCGCTCCGATTCTCATCCAGGTTCGGCGCTGCGTCGACCGAGCTACTGTGGTGATGTGGCGCATGCCGACGGTCATGCCCCGGGGCGTGCCGCCACGCCACAATTCCAGGTCCTGGAGCAACTCTCGGGCTGACTGATACCGCTTTTGCGGTGAGATCTCGAGGCATCTGGCGATCACGCTGGCGAGGAAGCCGGGTACGTCGGAATTGACCTCGCGCACGGACTTGGCGCGGTCCTGGGTGCGCGTGTACATGGCGGCCATGGGGGAGTCGCCCTCATAGGGCACCTCGCCGGACAGCAGCTGGAAGAAGATGACGCCCAGGGCGAAAAGGTCGGAGCGGGAATCGACATGCTGGCCCTTGACCTGCTCGGGGGACATGTAATCGGGCGTGCCGAGGACGGAGCCAGTCTGGGTCATGCCCGTGGTCTGAACCGAGCGGGCGATGCCGAAATCCATCACCACGACCCGCCCCTGCCTATCGATCATGATGTTATGGGGCTTGAGATCGCGGTGAACCACCCCCTCCTCGTGCGCCTCACCGAGTGCCATGCAGACCTGCTCCATGATCTCTACGGCCTCTTCAACGGGCAAAGAGCCCTTCTCTTTGAGGATCTCGTGGAGGTCTTGGCCCTCCACGAACTCCATCGAGATGAACTTGATGCCGTCGGCCTGCCCGAGGTCGAAGATGCGGATGACGTTGCGGTGGGTGACCTCGCGAGCCAGGATGATCTCTTGCTTGAAGCGTTGCAGGATCTCGGGATCGGTGGCGAGCTCGGGCCGAATCACCTTCAGGGCGACGGCGCGGTCCAACTCGACGTCCTTGGCCTTGTAGACCGCCCCCATCCCCCCCTCACCGAGCATCTTCTCGATTTCGTATCGCTGGCCGAGCATTCTGCCGGGCTCGAGGGAGGTGGCAGCAAGCGGAGTCGCTGCAGCCGCCTGGGCTGGCATGCTCCACCCACCCGCAGGCGACTCCCGTTCAGCCGGCGGTTCGCTCTTCTCTGCGGACTCGGGTGGAGGGGTGAACAGCTGTGTGGCACCATCCCCGCCGTCATCCCAGAGCGTTTCACCTTGCGGGTCGAGAGGCCTGCCGCACTCTGGGCAGTCCTCCGCGTCGCTCGGAATCTGCTCGGCGCAAAAGGGGCATTCCATCATCAGCTACCCCAGATTACTGTAAGAAAACACGCGTGAAAGTCCGTCCGGCAGTTTAGCATGCGGACCCTCTTCACTCGATCTGAGAGAATGAGTACTTCCCTGACTTTGTGACCAGGAGTGGCAACATGTCCGATACCCGGATTGAAAAAGACAGTCTTGGAGAAATCGAGGTGCCAGGCTCGGCGTACTACGGTGCCCAAACGGAGCGGGCACGGCAAAACTTTCCGGTCAGCGGGCTTCGATTCCCTCGTCGCTTTATCGCTGCTCTCGGGATGATCAAGGGTGAAGCTGCGTCCGTGAACGAGGAGCTGGGGGCTCTGGAGCCGAAGCTGGCAGAGGCGATCCGTCAGGCGGCGGGCGAGGTGGCCGATGGGAAGCGAGACGATGACTTCCCCCTGGATATCTTCCAGACCGGCTCGGGCACCTCGACCAACATGAATGCCAACGAAGTGATTGCCAACCGGGCGATCGAGATCCTGGGTGGGGAGATCGGAAGCAAGACCCCGGTTCATCCCAACGATCACGTCAACGCCGGGCAGTCTTCGAACGATGTGATCCCTACGGCGATTCACGTGGCTGCCTACGGTGCTGTCGCGGAGGATTTGGAGCTGGCCCTCAAGCATTTGGCGGGCGCTCTCGAGGCGAAGGCCCAAGAGTTCGATGATGTGGTCAAGATCGGCCGCACCCATCTTCAGGATGCCGTGCCTGTGCGGTTGGGGCAGGAGTTCTCGGGCTACGCGCAGCAGATCCGCAACGGGATCGAGCGGTTGGAGGCAGTCAAGCCCAGGCTGGCCGAGCTCGCCCTCGGGGGCACGGCCGTCGGCACCGGTCTCAATGCCCCTCCCGACTTCGCGCCCAAAGTAATTACCCGATTGGCAGAGCGGACCGGGCACCCGTTCACCTCGGCCCCCAACAAGTTCGAAGCCCTGGCGGCCAAGGACGCGGCGGTGGAGACCTCGGGAGCCCTGAAGACGATCGCGGTCTCGTTGAGCAAGATCGCCAACGATCTTCGCTGGCTGGGCTCGGGTCCGCGGACCGGAATCGGGGAGATCACACTTCCCAGCCTGCAGCCCGGCAGCTCGATCATGCCCGGCAAGGTCAACCCGGTGATCCCGGAGATGGTTCTGATGGTTGCGGCCGAGGTGATGGGTAACGATGTGACGATCACCGTCGGCGGGATGTCAGGCAACTTCGAGCTCAACGTCATGATGCCGGT
>Ga0255055_10002910_pt1 | contig 11784 bp, 10 predicted proteins | sample JV7_2_27_MG_FD_188633 | JGI IMG/M metagenome (GOLD analysis project Ga0255055, IMG submission 188633) | Seawater microbial communities from Jervis Inlet, British Columbia, Canada - JV7_2_27 | ecosystem: Environmental > Aquatic > Marine > Inlet | place: Canada: British Columbia | collected... | reverse complement strand
TTCTTTCGAGATACTAGATACTAGGATACGAACAACTAAATTGTATATAGTTAAGAATTAGTTACGTGGTTGTTTGGTTGGTTAAATAGGTGTTGTTAAATAATTTTTTAAACCAGCTAACCAAGTAACCAGATAACTAGCTAACAATAAAAAGAAGAGGGGGCGAATGTTTAATGTTAGAAATTTTTGAAAAAGGTGGGTTCTTAATGTATCCCATCTTTATATGTTCGTTGATTGCTGTTACTATTTTTTTTGAGAGGATGTTCTATTTAAAGAGCGTTAAAACTAAAAGTAATAGATTTGTTTTGCGAGTTAAAAATTTAGTTAAAAAAGGGAGTATTGAACTGGCTATTTCTGCATGCCGTAAAAGTCCCACTCCCATTTCAAAGATTATGTTGACCGGTCTAATAAAATTTGGTCAAGGACGAGATGAGATGAAAGAGGCGATTGAAGATAGTGCCAACCAGGAAATTCCTGTATTAGAGAGAAATTTATCTACGCTTTCCACTATCGGCAATATTACTCCATTATTAGGGCTTTTAGGAACAGTATTTGGTATGGTTAAGGCCTTTAATGTAATAGCGGTTATGGGAGTAGGTAAACCAGAAGCATTGGCAGGAGGAATTTCTGAGGCACTGCTTACCACTGCCTTTGGATTGTCGATAGCTATACCGACTATCGTGGTTTATAATTATTTATCTCACCGAGTAGATAAATTGATAAGAGAGATGGAAGTAAATTGTGTAGATCTTGTAGATCTTCTAACTTATCAGGAAACTAATCATAGTAAGATTATTAGAGATAATAATAATCGGGGTGGTGAAATAGAATATGAAGTTTCCTCATCGGAATAAAAAGAGTGCTCGTTTTGACCTCACCCCCTTAATTGATGTAGTTTTTCTTTTATTGATATTTTTTATGCTGACTACTACTTTTGTGAATTTAGAAAATAGAGTAAAAGTTAACTTGCCATCTGGAGACTTTGCTGCTGCCGAATCATCAGAAAATATTATTGTGACCATTACCGAAAATAATACTATTTACCTTAATGGGAAACTAATAGACCCTTTAAAACTTACCGAAAGTGTGGCTACGGAAATAAAAGAGGAACCTGAAAAAATAGTAATTTTAGAGGCAGATAAAAATGTGCTCCATGGTAAGGTAATCAGAGTAATGGATTTGCTTAAAAAGGGAGGGGCGGAAAAAATTGCCATCGCTACCCAACCCGCGGAGATGAAATAGCGAGTATATCGTATATTGTATATCGTATATCGTGAAGAAAGAAAGAAATTGGAGCCAGAATATTTAAATAGCGTAGAGCGGGTAGAATACAGTAATAAGTAATGAGTAATTAGTGACAAGTTACGGATTGCACGTTTCAAGTAAAACTCAGGTTGGATAAATCCGACCCCTACAATAAAAGCAATATTTTACATGAAAAAGTTTTGAGTTTTGAATTATGGCTTTTCGCTTTAAATTTTTAATTTAATCAGGAATTAGGATAAGCATCTTATTAATCCAAAATTATACGCTATATACCGTACGCTATACGCTAATTCTGAGCTAACGACTAATTTAACTGGTTAACTAAATTGATTGGGAGACTGGCAGATTGGTAGACCGGAAGACTGGCAAACTAAATTAATTGGTTAATTGGACAATTGATAACGAGGTGTAAATAATTCGTGCCTATAAATAGATATAGAACAAAACGCTTAAAACAGAGCAAGAAAAGTTTTTTAGGGAGATCATTTTTAATCTCTATCATACTTAATATTATATTATTATATGCTTTTGGAAATATAATCGCCTTTGACTTTACCGGACCATTACCAGAAGAGGAGATTATCTTGGTTAGTCTGGTGGAAATTCCAGCACCAAAACAGCCGGTATCTAAGAAACCAGAGATTACCGAGGAAAAAACCATTGCTCAATTGGAAGTTAAACCAAAAGCTGAACCGATTTCGCCTGAACCACCCAAGATAAAAGAAGAGACAACTGAAACAAAAGTAGTAAGCAAGGAAGAATTAACGGAGGGAGCACCAAAGGTAGAAGTTAAAACTCCTGAGATTGAAACTGAGCCAGTGTCAGTGGTTCCTCCAACTCAAACTAAAGAATCTTTAGGAGAGGACATAAGTGTTTCTACTGAATATTTTAAACAGACTATAACTAGCAGGAAAGAAGTGAAGGGAGAGATATTCGAACCGGGCGAATCACAGCTCCAAGTTAATTTGGGTGAAAAAGAAGAAGAAAATATCGAAGCAACTTATGGTACTGTGGTAAACCCAGGAGAAATTACTACTCTGCCGGAAGTAAAGGAGAAAGAATCTCCTTTTGGCAGCCGACCACTTTCTATTATGGTAGAAAATTCAGAAGGATCCAGGCCACAAAGCGGCTTGAATAAAGCTAATATTGTCTATGAAGCTTTAGCGGAAGGGGGAATTACCAGATTTTTAGCTATTTATTATGACCAGGACACCGAAGAAGTTGGACCTATAAGAAGTGCAAGACCTTATTTTGTTAGTAAATCTTTAGAGCATCAGGCGATTTATGTCCATGTGGGTGGAAGTGAAGAAGCATATAATTTTATTAAAGAAGAGAAGATAGATGATATAAATGAGTTTGTAGATTTTCAGCCCTTCTGGAGGTCTCAAGACCGGAATCCACCTCACAATTTATATACCTCTACCATAAAATTGAGGAAAGAAGCCAATAAATTGGGTTATATCGAGATGATAAAAAAGCAGGAATATCAATTTGAAATTGATAGAAATGAAATCTTAACTGGTAGAGAAACTGATTATATAGCAATCCCTTACAATAGCAACTATACGGTTAGTTATAAGTACCTACCCGAATCGATGAAATATTTAAGATTTATGAACGGCGAACCTCACATAGATGCCAAGACCAAAGAGCAGTTAGCGGTAGATAATATTATAATTCAATTTGCCGGAACAAAAATTATTGACGAAGAGGGGAGACTGTCGGTAGATTTTGTTGGTAAGGGAACAGGATTATTATTTTTTAAAGGTAACTCAACAGAAATTACCTGGGAAAAGCCGGATCTGAGAGCAAGAACCCTATTTTTAGACGGAGAAGGGAATAGAATAGCTTTAACTCCGGGAAATGTTTGGATTCAAATTGTTCCTTCAGATTTAACGGTAGAATATTAGGAGGTAACATTTTGTGCCAGGCACTAAATGTTACCTAAGTACCAGAATCTCTGGATTTGTAAATATTATGAAGAAATTAGAAGAAACTTTAGAAAGTTTTTTAGATTATCTATCTATTGAAAGAGGTTTAGCTCAAAATACTATAATCTCTTATAAGTATGATCTGATAAAATATATTACTTTTTTAAAAAAGAAAAAAATTAGTTCTTTTGATCAGACCAATAAAGTTTTGATCAATAATTTTTTTGTTTATTTAAGGGGAAAAAGTTTAGAGATTAATTCAATTTCTCGTAATCTAGTAGCAGTAAAGATGTTTTACCGTTTTTTATTGATGGAAGGACTTATCAAGGAAGACGCCACCAGTCTGATTGAATTTCCCCGGGTGAGCAAAAGGCTTCCCCATGTTCTGAGTTTAAGAGAGATAAATCTTTTATTAGATGAGGCTAATTTTAAAGGTAAATTCGGGTTAAGAGACCAGGCCGTACTAGAATTATTTTACGCTACTGGTCTAAGGGTGTCAGAACTGATATATTTAAAAATTAATGATCTAAATATGGAAAATCGTATGCTAAAATGTCTGGGGAAAGGTTCTAAAGAACGGATTATTCCTTTTGGAAATAAAGCATATCAATCTTTAAATTTATATTTGGATAGATCAAGGCCAAAATTAGTTAAAAATCCGGATGAGAATACTTTATTTTTAAATAATCGGGGAGGAAGGATTTCTCGACAGGGGATATTTTATCTGGTAAAACTATATGCCCAAAAAGCAAGGATAGAAAAGAAGGTCACTCCACATACTTTAAGACATACTTTAGCCACTCATTTATTAGAAAATGGGGCAGATCTCAGGTCAGTTCAAGAGATGTTGGGTCACTCAGATATTTCTACTACCCAAATTTATACTCATGTAAGTAGAAAGTGGGTTAGTGAGGAATATTATAGGGCGTTTCCGAGAACATAATATAGCGTGGAGCGTATAGCGTTTAGCGTATAGTAAAGAGAGAAGAAGAAGGAAGCCAGAAGCCTAATTAGTATATAGTATATAGTATTTAGTGAAGAAGGAAAGAGATAGAAGCCAAATTCGTATCTTGTATCGCGTGAGATTAGTTAGTTGGTTAATTGGTTACCCGGTTAGCTAGTTAAGAAAATAAAAGATAAAAATCAGTAGTTAGAAGATAAGATAATATCGAGTATAGAATACAGTAATGAGTAATATGTGATAAGTAATAAGACCATAGTTCTGAATTTTCAAAAACAGGTCACATATTACATATTAGTCAGCTTACTGATAAACTAGTTAATTAAATTGACTGGAAGACCGGCGGACCGGTAGACTAATTTAACTGCAAACCGGCTAACCAATAAATTAAATAACTAAATTGTTTAAAGAATAGAGGAAAGAGAACAATAGAGATGGAAGATTTAAAAGCAAAAGTCACAGAAAGTGTAGAATTTATTAATCAAAAAAGTAAGATTAAACCAGAGATTGCCATTATATTAGGAACGGGATTAGGAAGACTGGCAGAAGATATTAAGGAAAAAGAAATTATTCCTTACAGTGAGATTCCTAATTTTCCCGTATCTACAGTTCAAAGCCATAGCGGAAACCTGGTTTTGGGAAAGTTAGGCAATAAAGAAGTAGTTGCCATGCAGGGTAGATTTCATTATTATGAAGGTTATAGTCTAAAAGAGGTTACCTTTCCGGTAAGGGTGATGAAAAACTTAGGTGCAGATTTAATTATTATTTCCAATGCAGCAGGTGGGATGAATCGCTTCTTTAAGAGAGGGGATTTAATGCTTATTACTGATCATATAAATCTATTTGGAGATAATCCTTTAATTGGACCCAATGATGAAGAATTAGGACCAAGATTTCCTGATATGTCCGAGGCTTATAGCCAAAAACTTATTGAGTTAGTTAAGAAAGTGGCTTTAAAAGAAAAGATTAGATTGCAAGAAGGAGTATACGCAGGTTTAACCGGTCCTACTTTAGAGACCTCTGCCGAATATAGATTTTTAATAAGTATCGGTGCAGATGCAGTAGGCATGTCCACAGTACCAGAGGTTATAGTAGCTAATCATATGGGAATGAAAGTACTCGGAATTTCCTGCATTACCGACTTAGCCATAGATGGAGTAATAGAAGGGGTGAGCTTGGAAGAAATTTTACAAATTGCGTCTAATGCTGAGCCCGTCATGACTAAATTAGTAAAGAAGGTAATTGAAAAAATTGATTAATGATGGTTTGAGAGTAGCTCTTCTATCTGCTTTGCCCATTACCGAATTAAGGGGGGCTATTCCGATAGCTCTAACAATTTATAAAATGCCGGTTTTTTCGGCTTATATATTTGCGGTATTAGGGAATATAATTCCGGCAATTTTTTTATTGCTTTTTTTAAAACCTTTTTCTGAATATTTACGTCAGTGGCATTATTTTAATATATTTTTTGAATGGCTTTTTAAAAGAACACGTCGGAATACCGAAAGAAAATTCGAAAAATACGGAGCTTTATTTTTGTTTTTTTTCGTAGCCGTTCCTCTACCTGTAACAGGAGCATGGACCGGTTCAGCTGCTGCATTTATTTTTGGCATAAGGTTTTGGTACGCCTTCCCTACAATACTGGGAGGGGTTATGGTCGCCGGGGTAATTGTTACTTTAGCCAGTTTGGGAATTATTAATTTTATTTAAAATCGTTAGTTGGTTACCTGGTTAATTAGTTGATATATTAATATCAAACCAGCTAACTAGTTAACCAGGTAACCAACTAACGATAAAAGAAAGGGAAAGATGAAAACTATCGAATGGAAAGACGGGAAAGTATTTCTTATTGACCAGAGAAAACTTCCTTTAAAATATGAAATAATTAATTGTTCCACTTACCAAGCAGTAGCAGAAGCTATTAAGAAGATGAAAATAAGGGGCGCACCGGCTATTGGAGTGGCGGCTGCCTTTGGCATAGCCCTTGCTGCTTATTCTTCAAAAGCAGATACCAATAAAGAATTCAGTTTAGATATGGAGAAAGCTAAAAACTGCCTAGCCCTTACTCGACCCACAGCAGTCAATCTTTTTTGGGCTTTAGGGAGAATAATGAATTTGATTAATATAAAAAAAGATGTTGATTTATTTGAATTAAAAGATATAATCTTACAGGAAGCCAAAAATATTGCCCGGGAAGATATAGAGATAAACAAGGCAATGGGAAGATACGGAGCTTCACTAATTAAAAATGGGGACAGTATCCTTACTCATTGCAATGCAGGAGCTCTGGCTACCGTAGATCATGGCACTGCTTTAGGAGTGATTCGTACTGCCTTTAAAGATGGAAAGAAGATACATATCTATGTCGATGAAACCAGACCGGCATTACAGGGGGCAAGGCTTACCGCCTGGGAATTAATGCAGGAGAAAATTCCCTTTACTCTGATTGCTGATAATATGGCTGGCTTTTTGATGTCACAAAAAAGGGTAAATTTAATCATAGTTGGGGCAGATCGTATTGCTCGAAATGGTGATGTGGTAAATAAAATCGGAACTTATTCTTTGTCTGTTTTAGCTAGGGAAAACAAAGTCCCTTTTTATGTTGCTGCTCCGATATCTACTATTGATGTATCGTTAAAATCAGGGGGAGAAATTCCTATCGAAGAGAGAGAAGCTAAAGAAGTCACTCATATATTTGGTAAGCAGATAGCCCCTACGGGAGTAAAAGTATTTAATCCGGCTTTTGATCTTACGCCCCATGGATATGTGGAGGCTATTATTACTGAAAAGGGGATTATTAAAAAACCTTTCGAAGAAAATATTAAACTAGTTTGCTAGTTTCTTGGTTACATGGTTAATTAGTTAAATTCAAGTAGATAAAGATTTATAGGAAACTAAAAACTAACTATCTAACCAACCAATTAACCAGCTAACCAAGTAACCAATTAACTAAACAAAGGAGGAGAAAATTGGATCCAGAAAAGCTTATTATTTCAGGAGAAAACAGATTACAAGGTACTGTAAGAATTGACGGAGCAAAAAATTCAGCTTTGTCTATTATGGCAGCAACCTTATTAACTAAAGATGTTTGTATTTTAAGGAATGTCCCTCGTCTTACCGATGTGGATACTATGGCGGCGGTTATAAGGAAATTGGGGATTAAAGTAGAGTGGAGAGGAGATAATACCCTCTATATTGATTCTGATGATTTTAATAATTGCGAAGCCCCTTATGAATTGGTTAAAATGATGAGAGGTTCGATTTTAGTGATGGGGCCGCTTTTGGCTCGTCTAAAAAAAGCAAAGATATCTTTGCCCGGTGGTTGTTCTATTGGTGCTCGTCCGGTTGATTATCATATAAAGGGATTTGAAACTTTAGGTGCCCAAGTTGAAGTGGAAAAAGGTTATATTGAAGCAAAAGTTGATAAATTAAAAGGAGACGATATATACTTAGATTTCCCCAGTTTGGGGGCGACTGAAAATATAATGATGGCTGCCTGTTTAGCAGAAGGAGTAACTAGAATTGAAAATGCAGCTAAAGACCCTGAAGTAGTGGAATTAGGACATTTCTTAAATAAGATGGGAGCTAAAGTTAAAGGATTAGGGACTGATTTAATTGAAATAGAAGGAGTAAAAAAATTACATGGAGTTGATTATACTATAATCCCTGACCGCATTGAGGCAGGTACCTATATGATAGCAGCTGCTATCACGGGTGGAGATGTTTTAATAGAAAAGGCTGATCCATTATTATTAAAACCATTGATAGTGAAATTGGAAGAAGCAGGGATACGAATTGAGCTAGAAAAGAATTTGATTAAAGTAATAGGACTAAATAGAGTTAAAGCAGTGGATATTAAAACTTTACCTTTCCCTGGATTTCCCACCGATATGCAACCCCAATTTATGGCTTTATCCTGTGTAGCAAAGGGTACCAGCGTTATTACCGAGACTGTGTTTGAGAAAAGATTCGTTCACACCGGAGATTTGATAAGGATGGGAGCAGATATTAAAGTAGAAGGGCACAGTGCTATTATTAAAGGAGTAAAGAAATTAAGTGCTGCCCCAGTAATGGCCTCAGATTTAAGAGGTGGAGCAGCTTTGATATTAGCAGGTTTGGTAGCAGAAGGAACCACTGAGTTAAGTAGAATATATCATTTAGATAGAGGATATGTGAAGTTAGAGGAAAAACTAAATTCCTTAGGAGCAGATATTAAGAGAGTGAAAGAGTGATTTAGTTAATTAGTTACTTGGTTATCTAGTTAGCTGGTTAACCAATTAGCTAGTTAACTAACTAACCATTTAACTAAATAGAGGAGGAAAAAATAAACATGCTAGGAATGGATAGAAGTCTGGGCATAGATTTGGGTACCGTAAGTGTCTTAATCTATCAGAAGGGGAAAGGAATTGTCCTTCAGGAACCTTCGGTAGTCTCTATTTTAAGAGATAGCGGAAAAGTTTTAGCTGTGGGAGAAGAAGCCAAACAAATGTTAGGAAAGACACCGGGAAACATAATTGCTATTCAGCCCATGAAGAGTGGAGTTATCGCCGATTATGAGATAACAGAGAAAATGCTGAGTTATTTTATCAGAAAAGTTTGTGGTAACAGCAAGGTGTTCCGTCCTCAGGTAGTAATTTGCGTACCGTCGGGAGGAACAGAAGTAGAAAAAAGAGCAGCGATAGAGGCGGCTATGCAGGCTGGAGCAAGGAAAGCTTATTTAATTGAAGAACCAATGGCAGCAGCTATCGGGGCTGGCTTAGATATTAGCGAACCTTATGGTAATATGATTGTTGACGTGGGAGGAGGAACCGCAGATATCGCCGTTATCTCTTTAGGAGGAATCGTGGTAAGTGAATCATTGAGAGTAGCGGGTAATGATTTTGATGAAAATATTATTAAATATATTAAAGAAAAATACAGGTTAATGATTGGTGAAAAAACTGCTGAAACTTTAAAGATTGAAATCGGTACAGCAATGGAATTAGAAGAAGAATTATTTACCGACATAAGAGGGAGAGACTTAGTTTCCGGTTTGCCCAAGAGCATTTCGATTGGTTCTAATGAAGTGTTAAAAGCCATTTCTTCTTCATTGAAGACGATAATAGATGGAGTTAAAACAGTTATGGAGAAAATTCCTCCTGAATTAGCTGCTGATATTGCTGATAAAGGAATTATTCTCACCGGTGGAGGAGCATTGTTGAGAAATTTCGATGATTTGTTAACTGAAGTGACCGGGATACCAGTTTATTTGGCTGAAAATCCAATTTCATGTGTTGCTTTAGGCGCAGGGACAGTTTTGGACAATATTCATGTACTAAGGAGTGGATTGGTAAGTTCGTACAAATAAATTGACTATTAGCCAATTTATTTGGGTTACCTTGTTACTTGGTTACCTAGTTACCCGGTTAATATCAAATCGGCTAATTAGATAAACTTTTATCTTGTATTTAAAACTAACGATTTGCATCTATATTATTAACTAACTAACCAACTAACTAGCTAACCATAAAGAAGGAGAAAGATGAGGTTAAAATTAAACAAAATTGTTATTATTAGATTTATTTTAATTTTAGTAACTTTCTTTATCCTGAGTGCAGGTGCCACTTTTTCTAATGATTTATTTATGTTAATCTCAGAGATAAAGCCGGGGATGAAAGGGATAGGAAAAACCGTTTTTCACGGAACGCAGATAGAGACTTTTCAGGTGGATATCATTGATATAGTTAAAGGCGAAGGCGGAATTAGTCATTTTATATTAGCCAATTTAAGTGGAGATAAGATTAAAGATGGTGGCGGTATTTCAGAAGGGATGAGTGGCAGCCCGGTCTATATAGATAACAGATTGATTGGAGCTGTATCTTATGCTTGGGAAATGAGTGAACATAATCTCTGCCTTGTAACCCCCATTCAGGAGATGCTAGAAATATTCAATCTCCCCTATAATAACAGTCATACTACATCGCAAGAGTACAAGATCAATAATTCTTTATGTTTTACGAGGGAAAAAGCAAACAAGATAATAGTGAAAAATTCTGTGAAAAACAATAATTTTTCAGAATTAGTAGACCGAGAGGAAATTATCTTTTACCCCGTAATTTCACCGATTATTATAAGCGGCATTAAAGGTAGAACTTTAGAGAGATTAAGCAATTCTCTAAAAAAATTTGATCTTATGGTTGTTCAGGGAATCGGATTTAGCGAAAATAATGATATAAACTTTCAAGAAGTGGGAGAAAGACCTTCCAATAAAATAGAATCCGGTTCTGCCATAGGAATACAATTGACTCGAGGAGATGTCAATATTACTTATATCGGAACAGTAACTTATCGAGAAGGAGATAGGGTACTGGCTTTAGGGCACGCCTTTTTGAAAAAAGGTAAAGTTTCATTTCTTCTTTCTGAAGTATATATCTATCATAGTTTGCCTAATATGGTTATGCCCTTTAAATTAGGTGCTCCTTTAAATTTAGTAGGGAAGATTGTCCATGATAGAGAGGCAGGCATATTGGCGATACTGAATTCTTACCCTCGAATTATTCCGCTTAAAATACAGGTAACGAATATTAACACAGAACTATCTTACCAAACAGGAGTCCAGATAATAAATGATTATGATCTGTTAGAGCCCCTGGTTTCTAATATAACCGTACAGGCTATAGATAATGCTCTGGATAGAATAGGATTAGGAACCGCTCAGGTAGAGATAGAGATAAAAGGTGAGAGAGAAGGGCAAGAACTTATCCGGAAGAACATGTACTACAGTTCAGATGATATAGCTATTCAGGCTATCACTGAGATGCCTGAGATTATTGATTTAATGGTAAACAATTATTTTGAGATGGTAAATTTGACCGAGATAAATATCGATATTAAGATAGATAATAAAAAGAAGATTGGTAAGATAGAAGAAATTGTATTAAAAGATTCCTCAATTAAGCCAGGAGATTACATTGAAGCGAAAATTAATATTAGACCTTTTCGGGGAGATTTAATTGAAAAGACGATGACTATTCAGATTCCTTCCGATACACCTCCAGGCGAAGCTTTATTAATAGTAAACGGAGGAGGAGAGTTAGATAATCAAGAAGAAGAGTTTGTTAATAGCGGTACACAGGATTACAAAAGTTTGGAAGAGATCCTTAAGGATATTTCTGATAGGTCAAGAGGTAATCAAATTATTGGAGAAGTAATAATTTATTCAGATGAATTAACCTATGAGGGAGAGACCTCCGAGGATAGCCTAAAGAAAAAGGAAGAAGAAGAGGAGGATTTAATAATTTCTAAGATCGAAACAGATATGGTTATAGAAGGATATTTGGAGGTAACCTTTACAATTGAAAAATGAATTAGTCGTTAGCCTTAAATACAAGTTTTCAGTTTACAGTTTTTAGTTAATAGTTGCAAGATACAAGTTGCAAGTTTATTTAAATATCCATTTACTCAATCAATTTAGTTAACTAGTTAGTCGTTTTAATTTTATTTCCTTAACTAAATAACCAACTAACCAACTAACCAAATTAATAAATTCGGATGGAAAAAGATGAAAATAGTGGCTTTAATTGCAGCTGCCGGTAAAGGTAAGAGAATGAATGCCAGGATAAGTAAGCCCTTTATTCCTATTTTTGG
>Ga0255055_10002909_pt1 | contig 11784 bp, 9 predicted proteins | sample JV7_2_27_MG_FD_188633 | JGI IMG/M metagenome (GOLD analysis project Ga0255055, IMG submission 188633) | Seawater microbial communities from Jervis Inlet, British Columbia, Canada - JV7_2_27 | ecosystem: Environmental > Aquatic > Marine > Inlet | place: Canada: British Columbia | collected... | reverse complement strand
ACTTCCCGGAACACGTGAAAGGCGGAGTACTGGCAACCAGGGAAACGCTTTACATGTTAAAGGAAGAAGAAGAACTTGAGTGGACATTCTTAAGCCCGCCAGCCTCAATCGCCCCCGGAGAGCGGACGGGGCGTTACCGCGTTGGGAAAGACCAGCTTCTTAAGAACACAGAGGGCGAAAGCAAAATCTCCACGCAGGACTACGCCGTTGCCATGCTCGATGAACTTGATCACCCGCAACATATTCGGGAAAGATTCACTGTCGCCTACTGAACTTCCGGAACACCATGCCAGCTAGGCCTACTACAAATCAGGCATTATGTCTCCTGAGTACTTGGCTAATTCGGAGTATAATAGGTTGAGAAACCGGAGCACAGGTCTATATGCTCTTCACGGCATAATAATAAAGCGGGAGGTATATAAACATGCCAGTTGTTCGTACACCAGATGAACGTTTTGCCAGATTGCCTGATTTCTCTTTTACTCCACACTATATCGAGGTCAACGGATTGCGTGTACATTATGTTGATGAAGGCAAGGGAGAGACCATACTCTGTTTACATGGCGAACCATCGTGGTCATTTCTATACCGTGGAATGATTACCCCCTTGTCGAAAAGACACCGTGTTATAGCTATGGACTTTATCGGCTTTGGCAAGTCTGATAAGTTCACCGAGCGGGAGGCATATACCTTTGAGATGCATCTGGACACGCTGATGGGTTTTATGAAGGCGATGGACCTCGAGCAGATCACTGTCGTGGTACAGGACTGGGGTGGGTTGATCGGTCTGGCTGCGGTCGCTCATATGCCGGAACATTTTGCCAGGCTTGTTATCATGAATACATTCCTGCCCACAGGCAAGAGCAAACCCAGCGAAGCTTTCCTGGCCTGGCGCAGTTATGTTGAGAATCATCCTGATTTACAGATCGGTCGATCCATACTTGGTGGCATGGCTCATCCCGAGAACATTACTAAAGAAGTCGTGGCCGCTTATGAGGCGCCTTTCCCCGACGTTACATATAAAGCTGGGGCTGCCATGTGGCCACTCCTAGTCCCCATTAGCCTGGATGACCCCGCTTCCGCCGAAATGCAGCACGCTCGGGAAGTCCTGTCGAAGTGGGACAAGCCCGCCCTGGTCATGTTTTCAGATAGAGACCCTATTACCGGCGGTGGTGACAAGTTCTTTCACTCTCTCATACCGACAGCCAAAGACCAGCCGGAGATTACAATCAAAGACGCCGGGCACTTTCTTCAGGAAGAGAAAGGCGAGGAAATATCTCAGCATATACTGGACTTCATAAAGAGAACGCCCGTTGCCTAGTATTTCGGCTGGTCCTATAGGCTAGACGAGTTCCCAGGAAGCCATATCAATCAGGCCTCCCTTTCAGCTTTCCTTTGTCACACTGAGTAGTTTCCGGTCTATTTGGCCCGATTTCGTCCTGGGCAGGCTGTCAACAAACCTGATTTGTTTGGGCACTTTATAATCGGCTAAGCTCTGACGGCAAAAATCGCGTATTTCGTCCACTGTAGCATTTTGTCCTTCCTTAAAGACGATAAACGCTGTGGGTATTTGCCCTTTGTAATCATCAAGGACACCGATACAGGCCGTTTCGGCTACTGCGGGGTGCTCCAGGAGAACCTCTTCAACTGCTGCAGGGAGAATTTTGACTCCCCCTGAGGGTACTATAATAGATGACGTTTTCTCTATAAACTCCAGATAGCCCTCCTCATCCAATTTGACCAGGTCGCCAGTATGAAACCAACCATCTTTGAGGACTTGGGCTGTGAGTTCAGGTGATTTGTAATATTCCTTCATCATCCAGGGGGCTCTGGCAACAGCTTCACCTACACTGCCATGGGGTAGTTCCTTGCCTTTCTTATCCAATACTTTGAACTCAGCCAGTGGCTTCCCTGCCGTACCTAATTTGCGGTCACGAAAAGCCCCTATAGTGACTATTATCAACTCGGTTAGTCCATATATTTCACACACAGTTAAGTGAAACTTTTTCTCAAGCATCTCCATGAGAAGCGCCGAGGATTTTGCTCCAGCAGTAAGTACCCCCTTTAACGAACTAAGATCACAGCTCTGCATTGTCTCTTCGTCTATCATAGCCATGGCATTAAAGCTAGCCGGGACGCCTATAAGCAGGGTTGCTTTTTCTCTCTCTATGGTATCCAGGATACTTTTGGAACTGAAATGAGGCAGGATTGCTATGGTGGCTCCCGCCCTTATGGGCATGAGAACAACCAATCCAAATCCAAGAAGATAATTAAAAGGGAGCAAACCTAAGACAACACTGTCTCTCTCCAGTTCGAATTTTCCCACCACTATGGGCAGAATTGACATGAACGACGAGTGAGTATGCACTACGCCCTTGTTCTTTCCCAGCACGCCCAGAGTGTAAAAAAGGATGGCTTCATCCTCACCTTTTATATCGACAGAGGGTGATTCAGGCGAGCTATTGGCAACCATTTCCTTGTAGGCGTCTGTATCAATTTCGAGGACCTGTTTCAGCAGGGGGCTATTGGGTAAAATCGAAGACAGCATAGGAGAGAATCTTTGTTCGGTAATCAGGATTTTTAAATCGGATTCACGGAGTTGAGGCTCAAGTTCGGGCGCTTTAGCTCCGGCATCGAGAAGCACGCTGGCCGCTCCAGCTTTAAGCGCTCCAAAGCAATTCATAACCCAATCAGGGGTACGGGACATTAGAATAGCAACGTGGTCCCCTTTCTTTATTCCAAGACTGATAAGTGTGTTGGCTATCCTGTTGGAGGTTTCATCCAATTCACGGTAGCTAACCTTGCGAGAGCCAAGGACGATGGCCGTATTCTCTGGCACCTCGCTGGCAGTTCTTTCCAGCATCTGCTTGAGATTCACGTCATTCATTGTCTCCTCCGCGATTCTATGGATTTAAAGTAGGATTATGAGCCAATTTCCCATTTTCTGTCAATGGAATTCCAGTGGTACCATTCTAATTAAGTTTAAGTACTACTTCCCCAGAATACTGCTTTCTGTGAATGGAAAGTTGACAGCACTTTGTCAGCCGTCTAAAGTGTCAGATTGGCGCACGTTGACCCCTTTGCTCCAAGAGTCTATGGAACCAGGATACGTTACGCTATACAACTCTGGCGAATTAGAGCGCCGTGCACAAGCACTTGAGGTTCGTTTGGCATCCTGCGATATCTGCCCCAGGGAATGCCGGGTCAATAGGTCAAAAAACGAACTGGGCTATTGCCATTCAGGGCGTCTGCCCATAGTCTCGGCGATCTGTGGCCATCACGGTGAGGAGCCCGCTATTTCAGGAACCAGAGGGTCGGGGACAGTTTTTTTTGGCAACTGCAATATGAGGTGCGTTTATTGTCAGAACTACCAGATAAGCCAGAACTGGAAAAAGCAAAGATCAAATGAAACGGACTGCCATACCCTGGCTGAAAAGATGCTCTACCTTCAGGATGGACTGGGCTGCCACAATATCAATTTCGTTTCGCCATCCCATTTTATTCCCCAGCTCCTGCGGGCAGTTGTGGAAGCGGTGCCCATGGGGTTGCAAGTGCCGCTGATTTACAATAGTAATGGCTATGATTCTATCGCTTCTCTCAAAGAACTGGATGGTGTAATTAATATCTACTTGCCTGATTTGAGATATGCCTCTGATAGACGGGCCAAGAAGTTCTCACATGCCCCGTACTATGTAGCACGGGCCCGTCAGGCTATTAAAGAAATGTATCGACAGGTTGGAGACCTGTTAGTAGATAAATCTGGCTTGGCAGAGAGAGGATTGATAGTGCGACATCTTATTCTGCCCTACGGGCTGGCAGACAGTGAGGAATCGTTAGCCTGGCTTGTTCGTGAGCTTTCTCCCACGGTGACGGTCAGCATAATGTCTCAATACATGCCGATGCACAGGGCTTCGCGAATACCACTGCTTTCTCGGAAGATTACAATTGAGGAGCATGAAACGGTTCTCAAGCTAATAATCGACCTGGGAATAGAAAACGGCTGGGTGCAGGAAATGGGAGCAGCAGAGGAGTATCTCCCTGATTTTGAACGAAAAGATTACCCTTTCTCCCCCGGAAAGCTCTCAGAACGACATACCGCCTAGGTCTGCTACAAATTATTTGTCATATACGGGGAATACTACTTGCAAATATCTATAATTAGCAGTTAATATAATATTAATTTCTATGAGCATGCATCGGCTGAAGAGATTATAAGCCGAAATATTAAAGGAGGTATCAATATCAATGGCAAAAAGAGAGTCAAAAGTATCAGAAGGGCCACCGACCCCGCCCGCGTATCCGGTTAGTTTGGCCATCGACTATCCGGACAGAGCCCTTAATCGGTTGACCTCGTTCTTCAGGATCTTCACATTAATTCCAATCGCTATCATTCTGTCTTTGGTAAGTGGCGCGGGTTCTGGTTGGGACAGAGTGCATGACTGGGAGTGGCTATTCGCTGCCGGAGGTATCTTGTTTCTAGCAACCTTACTCATGATTCTTTTCCGGCAGAAGTACCCCAGGTGGTGGTTTGATTGGAATATAGCATTGACCAAGTTCAGCGCACGTGTTGGCGCCTATATTGGTCTGCTTACAGATGTGTACCCATCAACTGACGAAGAGCAGTCGGTCCACATCGAGATCCCATATCCGGACGTCCCAAAAGACCTGAGCCGTGGGTTACCATTAGTGAAGTGGTTTCTAGCTATCCCACACTACATCGTCCTGGCCTGCTTGGGAATTGCAGCCATCGTTTGCGTGGTGATAGCCTGGTTTGCCATCTTGTTTACCGGCCGCTATCCTAGAGGTCTATTTGACTTCGTAGTTGGTGTATCCAGATGGGGACTGAGAGTAGCTGCATACGCTTTTTTGTTGACAACGGACCAGTATCCGCTTTTCAGTCTGAGATAGATTTAGCCGGCGAATTCCGGGGACACCGATACCAATTGAGGCTAACGCAAACTGAGTATTGTGTCCCTGGATACCGCTATTCGGGTGGTTCTGGCTGCACCTTGGTCTGGGTCCTCGCTGGTGACCCCCAGATGTAGATGAAACTTGGGGAGGCACGAGTGTCTAAGGGATCTTGCTTATACTAAGTAGCCAGGCAGAGCAAGTCATTTTTTCCCGGTGACAAACAAATATGAGGCAGATGCCGCGCCGGATTCTGCTATTGCTTCCTTAACCCTTTCCCCTTCCTCCATCAGGCGCATCCGGGCCTCCAGGTCCGAATGGTTCTCAATTCTCTTGATTGCATCGTCAATGTCCTCGGTGATTTGGTGAATGGTTGCCTGGTTTCTCGGGTCTTCACACTTATATTTCCTCTCGCAGAACAGGCAATCAACGGGATGGGTAGAATCGAAGATCTCGATCTCGGTCAACTTCAAACTGTGGGCGATGTCCCTGATTTCCTGCATCGTTAGTGTCTTGTTATGAGTGATGCCTAGCAAGGAGTCTATTCTTGCCTCCCACTCATGCTCAAGTTCATCTGCTTTCTGTGCCTCTGTTTGCTCTCCATCGCAGTACGCCTCCTGAAGTATGAAGTTGCCACCCTTCCTGAGCACGCGCTTCATCTCGGTCATCACTTTGCTTATACCTGCAAGATGGTGCAGGGCATGAGATATGCACACGGTGTCGAAAGACTCGTCTTCAAATTCCAGGTTCTCGGCATTCATCTCAAGAAACTGCACAGCCTTTCCTTCAAACCGTTTTTTGGCAGATTCCATATCTTTCTTTGATTCATCCGAAGGACAATAGTCGATTCCGATGAAAGAATCGTACGCTTTCAGGGTTTTGACAAGAGTATCGATGAACCCTCCTTTTGCTGTGCCGACGTCCAATACCCTGCCCGCAGAAATCGTCCCCAACCTCTGCGCTATCTTAGCTGCGTTGGATGACGCCAATCCCTTCGGCAGGTCGTTCACGTATGGTCTTCCTTTTTGCTGCTCATCGTTCGCCGTATTTGGATTGTGCAATTGCGGATCTTTTTCTGGGTACGTCATACTCATCACCTATGCTTCGCATTATTTCTTGGCGGCTTCTGTCGCTTCCAGCCGCTGAAATTATATCCTATAGCAGTAGCGATTGGCTATAACGATAGCGGCTATCTATCGTGTACGGAGCTGCGGCGAGTCTTGGCCCGGCCAATCTTCAATAACAAGCTCAGGCATACGCCTGGCTCATTGCGCAACATTGCTCGCAGATATTGCAGAGCAGGCCAATTGTGTGTCACGAAGATTTCATCTCTGTTTAATCTACGGTGGCAAGAAAAGACTACGCTCCGCTACGTGCATAGCTTTTCCCTCCATATTATGTAGGTCTACGACCCAAAGATCATGGTGATGTTTGCCCCACTATGGTAAAGAGGATCCTAGATTCTTGCATGCCCGAAAGTCCCGCAGTATTATTATGACGAGAAACAGAGGATTTATTAGTGAGATGAGAAGCAACTATCAGATAGTGCCGTTTACAGCGGATCGCCTCGGAGCAGCGGTCGAACTATTCATTTGCAGCTATCGTCGCGAGCAGGAAGAAAGTCCGTTGCTCCCCTCAGAAGCAATCGATAACGCGGAGCGTGTCTGTGATGCTATGAAGCCGCTATTGTCGAATCCCGGAGTGGCTGTTCTCAAAGATAGTCAGATGGTTGCGTTCATGCTTTCGGGTTATCGGTTTCCGTTTAAGGGACAGAAGGCCATCATTGTACCCGAGTACTGTCACGCATCAATCCTGCCTGATACAAGGGAACTCTACCAGATCATGTATATGCGCCTGGCAAGTGAATGGGTTCGCGATCATATACATTTGCATATCATAGGGCATTTCGCGCACAATTCCATCCTTTGGGAATCGCTCTATCAACTCGGGTTCGGCGCCATCATAGCCGAAGCACTAAGGGATCTATCTCGGGTTCAAGGTGCGAACACCAAGGACATTGTGGAAGAAACGGATATAGAAAGGCTTGTGAATATCAGCATTGAGGACAGCCGCTACTACCGGGATGCTCCGATCTTCATTGTCAAGGAAACGGAGGCAGACGAACGCAGGGCGATTCTGGAATCATCCATACGTGAAGGAAACGCTTATTTCGCGTTCTATGGGAGTGATGGGGCAGACGCATATCTGGGCGTAGGCGAATCAGCCTCCGGAACATTGAAAGAGGGATTTCTCCTCAGAGACACCTGTACCACCCAGATTAAGAATGCCTTTGTGAAGCCACATATTCGAGGAAAGGGGATAGGCAAGTCTCTCCTGCAGCGTGCTGTGGATTGGTCCATCGAACACGGATATAATCGATTGTTCGTCGAATTCGAGACAGCCAACTATTTTGGAGGGAACTTCTGGCGCAGGCACTTCACACCGTACCTCTACTTCTCAATGAGATACATCGATAACACAATATAGAACAGATCGAAAGGTCATGCCTGAGAGAAGGCGGGGGCAATTTGGCCATGGCGCATCGAGTCCCCACCCACCACTACTGACTTGCCCCTCAGCTTCAGGTTAGATACTTGGTGCGCAGGAACGAACGAGACGTGAAAATCGGGATGGAAGATACAGTGAGCCGGGAAGCAGTCTGTGAACCAGGATACGGAGCGGAAAGAGCTAACGTTGCTTGGAGGAGTGGCTCGACAGTGCTGACCAATGCCGCTCCGTTGCAGTTGGTTGCAGGCCGCGTACAGAAGAGGAAATTGCATGATAGTATATGACATTGTTGGTAGCTGTGAATTTACGGGACCGTGGTCATGCACGAGCCTGCTAATGCTGCGGTAGATATGTAGATATGAAGACGGGCCCAGATCGGATATTAACAACATATGTAGAAACTGAACGGCTGTATTTGCGTGCTTATAAGGCAGGAGACGGTCCTATGTACTATGCCGCCGGCATGCGTAATCGGGACCATCTGGCAGAATTCGAATCAGACAACGTGCTGATGCACCTGAAAAGCGAAGAAGATGCAGAGACAGTTGTCAGGGGATTGGCCGCGGATTGGATGGCTGGTGATTGCTTCTTCATCGGCATCTTTGAGAAGGCCACGAACAAATGGTGCGGGCAGGCGTACGTGGAACCAACTAACTGGGAATTACTGGAATTCACAATCGGATTTGTGGCCGACGTGCACTGTGAGGGGAAAGGATATGTCTCAGAGGCTGTCAAGGGAGTTCTGGAGATGTTATTTGAAGACCTCGGTGCCTATCTGGTAAAGAGCGAATGTAACGAGAGTAACATTCGCAGCTGGCAGCTCCTTGAGCGGTGTGGTTTCAGGCGAGAGGGCTACATTCAGAAGGATGGAGGAAACGCCGATGGATCGCTGAGCAAGGATTGTCTGTACGTTCTTTCGCAAAAAGAGTACCTCAATCGTTAAGTTGATCCATTATCGGGTATTCCTGCGCCAGGTGAGTTGTAGGGTAACTGGCCATGGGTTTCAGGCCAAACCTCGACATGACTCACATTATCTGTGATGACGACGGAAAGACGCTGCTGACCTGTACTATATGACGGATTCTAGGGTAGCAGTAGGTAGCCACATAGTAGCCTCTGACTTGATTGCACGGCACAGCCAAATGCTTGGTCAGACAGTGAGCTCAAGAGAACCGGGCAAGTGAGACACAGCATCTGGCCTTCGCTCAGATTTCCCACTCTCTTGCCCAAAGGTTGATGTCGAAGAGTTTCTTGAAACCCATCGACATATAGAATGGTTGGTCCGATCCCACCGTGGCAATTGTCGCGCCTTCTGCGCCGCAACGTCTGATGCCTTCTAGTACTACCGCCGTCCCCAATCCCATGCGGCGATAATCGGGGTCCGTGCAGACCGGCTCGACACAAGCGACTCTGTTAGCGCGGTCCTGCCACATTCCACAGTAGGAGGCATAGGCACCATCCGGGGCTACCGTGACGATGTTCAAGTCCTTCCGGTAGTTGGGCGCCGATTGCATCCTCTCCCTACCTGCAAGCTCATCGACTGGTGGTTCTCCTGGGTGGTCGAAGCCCCTGTGCAGCACCCGATGGAGTTTATGGAGGTCATTCGCGTCGGCGAGGCTTTGCAGGCGAAACCCGTCCGGCAGCTTGATGCTCGGGAGTGGGTTACGTATCTCAAAGATTGACCAGAAATCTTTGGAGCCTTCCACCAAGCGATAGCCACGTTCCTGGACAATTGACTGGAACCTGATATCGAAATCATTGACCCAAATCGCAATTTTCCGTTTCCTGTCAGAGTCTTCAACACTGAGATATGTCTCGGCATATTCCAGCATCTTCGGCCTTAGATATCCTAAGTCAGGATGAACCTGGAAGAAGATTTGCCCGGGATAATGCTCGAAGTGTACCACGCCGACTATACTTCCACTGGATTCCCAAACTCCCGTGTTGGAGAAGGCCGTCTCCAAGCTCTCGTCAAACAAGGGATGGTAGTGCATGTACTCCCAACGCGGTTGTAACCAGTTCTCGTGCCGATCGCCCGGTAGGTACGTATCAATTAAGAACTGCCCCACCTTGTCGTAGTCAGCGGCGTGTTCATATCTTCGCACGGTGGTGTTCATACCCAATGTGGTTCGTGAGTAGATTGGCTGGCGCAGTCTAGCACGGCAGCCGACTACAGGTCAATGGCGGGTCTTGAGCTAACTATCCTTCCTACTAGTTGCTGCAGATTCTTTGCTTTATTGTCGTGCCCCGTTCATTGCAGTGGGACAGTGCTTCAGGCTACTCGGGTCGTTCTGGCTGCACCTTGGCCTGGGTCCTCGCAGGTAAGCCCCAGATATAGATGAAACCTGGGGAGGTACTCCAATCGAAAGCATCGCCCTTATCATAGGTGGCCAAGCTGTAGTCATAGAGAGAATAGGGCGACTTTCTACCCACTACCTGGCAGTTGCCCTTGAAGAGCTTCACCCTTATTGTGCCGGTGACGTATCTTTGCGTGCTTCCAACATAAGCGGCCAAGTCCTGACGCATACCCGTGAACCACAACCCGTTGTAGACAAGGTCGGCATACTCTGAGGCAACCCTAGCCTTGAAGCGGAGTTGCTCTTTGGTCAGCACTAAATTCTCCAGGGCCTGGTGAGCTTTCAACAGGACTACGGCAGCCGGAACCTCATAGATCTCCCTGGATTTTATGCCCACCAGCCTGTTTTCCACGTGGTCAATACGGCCTATGCCATGCCTGCCAGCCAGTTCATGGACCTTCTGGACAAGGGAGACAGGCTCTACTCTTCGGTTGTTGAGGCTCAAAGGTATACCTTTTTCAAACCCAATCTCCAGATAGGCCGGCCGGGCCGGCGTTTTTTCCAGAGGCCTTGTCCACAGGAAGACATCCTCAGGTGGTTCATTCCAGGTATCTTCGAGCACACCACATTCAATGCCACGGCCCCACAGGTTCTCGTCGATGGAATAGGGGCTAGCCTTGGTAACAGGGATGGGAATATTATGAGCCTGGGCATATTTGATTGCTTGCTCCCGGGTCATCTTCCATTCCCGAGCCGGGGCTATTATCTTCAGCTCGGGGGCCAGCGTGGCTATGCCCACATCCATTCTAACCTGGTCATTGCCCTTGCTCGTGCAGCCGTGAGCAATCATGCTTGCCTTTTCCTTTTTAGCCGTTTCGACTAGAAGTCGGACGATGAGTGGACGTGCCAGGGCTGTGGATAAGGGATACTCTTCTTCGTAAACGGCATCCGCCTGGATGGCCGGGAAAACATATGACTTAACGAAGGTTTCTTTGGCATCGATGACGAGCGCCTTTATGGCTCCAACTTTGAGGGCTTTTTGTCTGATGGCATCGAGGTTGGGGACATTGCCGATGTCTACGGTAAGGGTGATGACCTTCACTCCGTATTTTTCTTCAAGCCATCTTATGGCTACGGATGTATCCAGACCCCCGCTGTAAGCCAATATCACTTTATCTGCCATTTCATGACCTCCCTTTCACTCAATTCGGAAGCCCCAAGTCCTAGAAGCCAAACAAATCCAAGATCCGAATGTCCAAACTTCGTCTTTTGACCAATTGATACTATCTGAAATTCTGTGCTTAGGACTTCTCTTTTAAGGAATCTCTTAGAATGGCTACCGCCTTGTCCACTTCCTTTTCAGTAATGATAAGGGGCGGCATAAAGCGCACGGCATTGGGCTTAAGTCTGTTGACCAATAAGCCTTTATCGAGGCAAGCCATCAGCAATTTCTCAGCAATTTCTTGGTTAAACTCCAAAGCTATGAGGAGCCCCCGACCTCTCACCTCAGTGATAAAATCAAACTGCTGCTTCAAGCCCTCCAGTTGGGTCATAAAGTAATTTCCGATACGTTTAGCCTGTGCCGGTATATTGTGATCGATGACGTACTTTAGGGCAGCATAAGCGGCGGCACAAACAAGCGGGTTGCCGCCAAAGGTGGAGCCGTGTTCGCCCGGGGAAAAGACCGAGACCTCTTCCTTAGCTAAGAAAGCGCCAATGGGCACGCCGCTGCCCAATCCCTTAGCCAGAGTCATTATGTCCGGCTCGACTCCATACTGCTCATAGGCGAAGAGCGTCCCTGTTCGACCGGCCCCCGTCTGGACTTCGTCCAGAATGAGAAGGATGCCCTTCTCCCGACACCAGCTTTGCACCTTTTGGAGGTAGTCATCATCAGGTATGTTCACTCCACCTTCTCCCTGGATTGGCTCCAGCATTACAGCACAGGTCTTCTCACTGGTGGCCCGCTTGATTGCCTCGATGTTGTTATATTCCACGTTGAGGAAGCCGCCTGGCAGGGGTGTGTAAGGTTCGTGAAATCTACTTTGTCCTGTGGCCGCGGTCATAGCCAGAG
>Ga0255055_10002908_pt1 | contig 11785 bp, 9 predicted proteins | sample JV7_2_27_MG_FD_188633 | JGI IMG/M metagenome (GOLD analysis project Ga0255055, IMG submission 188633) | Seawater microbial communities from Jervis Inlet, British Columbia, Canada - JV7_2_27 | ecosystem: Environmental > Aquatic > Marine > Inlet | place: Canada: British Columbia | collected... | reverse complement strand
AGCCAGATGAAATCCCAATCTTTCAAGGTAAGGCAAAAGCTGGGCATCTTTAAGATAATCGATGACGACTTTGGAACCGGGTGCCAGGGACGTCTTTACAAAGGCCGGCACCTTGAGGCCTTTTTCAACCGCTTTTTTGGCGACCAGCGCGGCACCCAGCAGGACAAACGGATTCGATGTATTGGTGCAGGAAGTGATGGCGGCGATCACAATGTTGCCGTCGCATAGTTTTATCTGTTCACCATTGTAAACCAGTTCACATACCTTCTTTTTGGGGGAACACTTTTCCTGTCGGGTGGTGCGGCTGCCGGATTCGTCATGGTACTTGGAAATATGGGCCACATCGGCATCTCTCTCATATTCGCATCCGAGGATGGTGGCAAAGCTGCTTTTTAAATCGGTCAGGCTGATTCTATCCTGGGGTCTGGCCGGTCCGGCCACCGATGGGACCACCTGGGTCAGATCCATTTCAAGCACTTCGGTATATTCGGGATCCTCGCTGCCGGAGTAAAAGAGCCCCATGGCTTTGGTGCAGCTTTCGACTATTTCAGCCTGCTGTGCCCGGCTGGTCATCACCAGATAATCGATGGTTTTCTCATCTACCGGGAAAAACCCCAGGGTGGCACCGTATTCGGGCGTCATGTTGGAGATCGTGGCCCGGTCGGGAAGGGTCAGGTTTTTCATCCCGGGTCCGAAGTATTCGACAAATTTTTCAACCACCCCATGGTTTCTGAGCATTTCAGTGACGGCCAGCACCAGGTCGGTGGCCGTTACACCTTCCTGTAATTTACCTACCATTTTGACGCCGATGACTTCGGGAATCGACATGGAATAGGGTTGCCCGAGCATGACTGCTTCGGCTTCGATGCCGCCGACACCCCAGCCCATGACACCGATGCCGTTGATCATGGTGGTGTGGGAATCGGTGCCGATCAGCGTATCCGGGTACGCAACCTGGCGATCGCCATTTTTTTCGGTGATGACGACCCGCCCCAGATACTCGAGGTTAACCTGGTGGCAAATTCCGGAATTGGGTGGTACCACCCTGAAGTTATTAAAACTTTTCTGGGCCCATTTAAGCAGTTCGTATCGTTCGGAGTTGCGCTCATATTCCTTGGCCACGTTTTTGGTGAGAGCATTCGGTTGACCGAAATAATCCACCTGCACGGAATGGTCGACGATTAAATCGACCGGCACCAGGGGATTGATTTTCGTGGGATCTCCGCCGAGATCTTTGACCGCATCGCGCATGGCCGCCAGATCAACCACCGCTGGGACCCCTGTAAAATCCTGCATTAGGACGCGGGCGGGGTGGTAGGGAATTTCCTGGGGCACGGTGTAATGCTTTTTCCACCGGGCGATATTAAGAAGATCTTCTTCTTTGACAACATGACCATCCAACTTGCGTAAAAGGTTTTCTACAAGAATTTTGATTGTATAGGGCAGTTGCGCGATTGCTGCGATCCCCTTTTCTTCAAGACCGTTAATATCATAGAAATGATAGTCTTGACCACCAACCGTAATCTTTTTCCTGTAGTCTGTTCTTTCCATGTTTGCTCCCTGCACCCCGACTGGGTAAAAACCATTTGGAAGTTACTAATGAGTTCATTAAGTAACCGATATCAGATGGATTCGTTTCGATCGCGGCTGGAAGCCGCTCCCACATTTTCATCATCGAGCTGTGGGAGCGGCTTCCAGCCGCGAGAAATCGATCATGTCGAGTAGCTTTTGTTTTTGTTAGTAATTGTTACGTCTTAAATGGCGGATGTCTTCTCTGCCGGCAACGATAACGTCGGTTGCCAGTCCTAAAAAGAGGCCGTGTTCAACAATTCCCGCCCGATCGTTTAAGCGGGACACCAGCCCGTCAGGATCGGAGATTCGGCCAAAATGAGAGTCTAATATAAAATTTTGCTGATTTGTGAGGAAGGGAGCATTGTTTTCATCAAGCCGCAGCGTAACCAATCCGCCGATGGATCCCAGAAAAAGCTGCTCTGTCTTGCGGGCGAATGGAACCACCTCAATAGGCAAGGCCCACTTGGTGCCCAATTGAGGAGAGAGTTTGCTTTCGTCGACGATGATGATATTTATCCGACTGGCCTGGGCGATAATTTTTTCGCGCAGAAGGGCACCGCCGCCGCCCTTAATTAAATTCAAGTCAGGGTCGACTTCGTCGGCACCGTCGATGGTTAGGTCGATTTCAGGGTGTGTTTCCAAATCGGTCAGGGGTATATTCAGCCGGCGAGCCAATTTTTCTGTTCGATCAGAGCTGGGAATCCCTATAATGTTTTGCAGGTCTCCGGCTTGTATTCTCTCAGCAATCCGCTCAACGGCGAATTTGGCCGTGCTGCCTGTGCCAAGTCCAAGCACCATGCCGGATTCGATCAAATCCACCGCCTGGATGGCCGCCTTTTTTTTTAATTCATCCTGGAAGCCCAATGATTTCCTCCCCTTGTTTTGAAACCACTTCTGTTGTGTCACAGAAAAAACTTACATAAGAGCCCGGGCAAACGTACACAAAGCGTTATAAGGTTAATTCTTAGCTCCGGCCAAGGGAGGTCAGGTCATTTCCTGCGCAGGCCCTATGCTGCTCAGCTGCTCAGTCTTTACGCCGTGCACCGATATTTGGGATGTTGCCGGTGTATCCTCGCACTTAAATAAAATATTGCCAAATCCCAAATATCGGAGCACACTGCAACAGCATAATTCATAGGGCCTGCGCAGGAAATAACCTGACCTCCCGGGGTTTGGGCAATTACTTCCGGGACACAACACTATAGCGGTGCGCTTGGGGTATAGCGATTATAAAAGAGGATGAAATCCATTGAGGACCCTATGCCCCTTGCCCTCTGCGCTATGTGCGCAAAAGGCGTTCGCGTTTTTCGGCAATGCTTTGCAGCAAAGCATCAAATGGTTTCGCAAATGCGACGACACCATCCTCCTGCAGCTGTCGGGTCACGGCTTGTAAATCAATACCCAACTTCGCCAGTTTGGCTATTTGCTCGCGGGCATCCTCCCCGCCCTGCGTGAGGGTTTCAGCAACCTTGCCGTGATCCATAAAACTGTCTAAAGTTGCCCTAATTTCTATAGTTCTGCAAGCTTAGACATGCTTTTTCCCTCCGATATAATTTTGTTTGCTATAGCACCATTGTTTAAAATCGTCCACTGCTATTTCTATGATCCCCTTTTACTTTTTTTATGATTTTGGGGATAAAAAAGGAGAATACAAAAAGGGCTATCGAGAAAAAAACTTTAAAGGATATCAGCTCGGCCCAGTTGCCGGATACCCAGACCTCTTTGAGTGTTCCGATAAAAAAAGTGAATATAAATGTCCCAACCATGATACCCAGTCCGGTTCCGAAAAAATAATCCCGGAAGTGAACTTTGGTCAATCCCATGCCGAAGTTCATGGGCGTGAAAGGGAAATATACCAGGCGCAGATACAATACGGTGGCAAAACCGTTGCGCTCAATGGCATCGTCATATTTTTTCAACCTGTCACCGATCAGTGAGGCGGAGAATTCTCTGCCAAGGGTTCGACCGATCAAGAAAGCCGCACTTGCACCGGCCATCGCACCGAACCACACATACACAAAGCCCCAGTAGGCGCCGAAAATGGCGGCTCCCAGGCCGGTCAAAAGAGTTCCCGGCAGAAACATACATACCCCGACCGCGTAAATCATTATGAATACAAGCGGGGCCCACAAACCGACAGCATCGAGAAAGTTTCCCAGGGCGTCTGCTGTAAGATAATTTCTAACTGGCGTGAAACGGACGACAATGATGGCCAACACAATAAAGACTAATAATATGAGTGCTTTAATGACTGCTTGGCCGCGATTTTTTGATGATCCTGCTCCGCTGGTTTCCATTATGGTGTGCTCCTGGCCTAATTGGGCAATAAACACTCAATTAGGCGTTACTTGGCATGTTAATTGTTATTCGTTATTAAAGTGTTGTGTCCCGGGAAAAACTTACTAAAGAGCCCGGGCAAACGTACTCAGAGGGTTATAAAATTGATTCTTAGCTCCGGCCAAGGGAGGTCAGGTTTTTGCTGCAACGGCATAATTCATAGGGCCTGTGCAGGAAATGACCTGACCGCCCGAGGGTTTTGGCAATTACTTCCGGGACACAACACTGCTTTGATCCCGGTTTATATATCTATGATCCTTGAAACTAAAAATCGAATTCTATTTCTTTCATTCTATTAACAAATAACCAATAACCAGTAACCCCAAGCCGTTTATGTGCAATTGGGGTTCTATACACTGTTTTTCTCGACGATGGCCTGAGCTGCCGTCGGCCCTGCGCTGCCCGCCGGGTAAAAATTAAGCATTTCTCTGCGATCATTGCAGCTTTCACACTCATTTAGGATAGGGGTTAAAAACGACCAGCATTTTTCAACACCGTCCTGCCGCCAAAAGAGCGTTTGATCGCCTAACATGCAGTCGATAAGGACTTTTTCATAGGCATCCAGGATGGGTCCGGAGTAGCTTTGATGATACTGAAAATCCATGGTGACTGTGCGCAGGCAAACCCGGGCGCCGGGATTTTTGGTTTGAAAGGTCAAGGTGATTTTTTCTTCCGGATACACCCCCAGGGTTAATCGATTGGCCACAATGGTTTTACCCAGGATATGGCGAAACATGGAATGGGGGACTGTTTTAAACTGAATGGCGATTTCAGTAATTTTTTGTGCCAGTCGTTTGCCGGAAGACATATAAAAAGGAACACCCTGCCAGCGCCAATTGTCCAGAAAAACTTTCATCCTAGCGTATGTCGGTGTGAGTGAGTTGGGGTTCACACCGGGCTCTTGGCGATAGCCGGAAACCGACCGTTCATTGATCATACCGGCCGTATATTGCCCGAGGACGAGGTGGTTTTGCAATTCGTCTATTGGAAACGGCCTGAGCGCCCGAAAAACTTTTCCTTTCTCATCCCTTACCAGGTCGGCTTCGAAACGGGAAGGGGGTTCCATGGCTGTGAGGGCCAGCAACTGCATCATGTGGTTTTGAAACATATCCCTCAAAACTCCGGATTGCTCATAGTAACCGGCCCGATGCTCCACGCCAAGGGTTTCGGTTGCCGTGATACTCACATGATCAACGTATCTTCGATTCCAGATGGGCTCGAAAAGCGAATTGGCAAAGCGAAACATCAATACATTCTGGACCGTTTCTTTTGCCAGGTAGTGATCGATTCTGAATATCTGGTGCTCTTGAAAATATTTATGCAGACTTTGATCGAGTTCCACAGCCGTCTGTAAATTGGTGCCGAATGGCTTTTCCACCACGATTCGAGACCAGCCGTTGCCGTCGACCTGCTCTGCGCTCAAGCCGGCCCGACCGATCATCTCAGCCACCGTCATGTATAGAACCGGCGGTAGGGCAATATAGAAAATTCGGTTTCCCCGGGTGTGATTTTGACGGTCGATTTCTCTCAAAGATTCGGCCAGTCGGCCGTAGGAATCAAGGTCTTTGTAATCGATCGTTCGATAATGCAGGGCCGCTGCAAAGGAAGGCCATCCGTCTGGTTTAAACATGCCGGCTGACTGCAGGGCCGCTTTCATCTTTTGCCGGAAATCCGAACTGTCGAGATCTGTGCGTCCGCAACCAGCAATCTGAAACGGTTCCGGCAGGCCCTCGCTGAGATAAAGATTGAACAGAGCCGGTATCAATTTGCGGGCGGTTAAATCTCCGGTTGCCCCGACAATAACGATGGTGCACGGATCAATGGGCTCTGTGGCCACACATTCGTCCGGCGCGATTCCCAGATCCGGTGTGGTGACCGAAGCGATCGCTTTCAGTTCTGCATTCTGATCGGAGGTGGTGTTTTCCATAAGAGACAATCCTCACCCAGTTTCAGGTTCCAAGTGTCAGAACTTGAGGTTCAAAGGTTCAGGGTTCACCGTTCAGGGTTGACGTTTTTAAACGCTTGACGGCAGGAACTTCTCAACCTTTGAACCCTGAACCCTGAACCTCGAACCTCCGGACCCTGATACCTTCAATTTCTTCCCAGCATTTTGCAGGCTAAAACCTCCTAAGCCTTTAATATTAATCGTTACTCAACGCAAGCGTCTTCGGCGCAGGCTCTTCCCTTCAGATGAAAGAAAAACTTCAACCCCTTTTGCACCTTTTCGGAGAATATTTTCGGTGAGAAATAGGTGCCGGCTACTTTTTTGTTGATTTCCCCGATGGTCGGGTAGGGGTGCATGGCCGCCGCCAGGGTGGAGAGTTTTACTTTTCCGTTTAGTACGGCTACCCATTCACTGAGCAAATCACCGGCATGGGGACCCAATATCTGGACACCGATCGGCTTTTCTTTCTCATCCAGGAGCATTTTAATTTTCCCGATGGTCTCTCCTTCGGCCAGACTTCGATCATTGTCTCTAAATTCTTCCGTCCAGACATTATATTTGATTCCGGCTGCCTCAGCACTTTTTTCATTCATGCCGATGCTGCCAAGAGGCGGATCGGTGTAGGTGCACCAGGGTAGAAATGTATAGTCGACCTTGCGCGGCAGCCGGAATATGGCATTGCTTATGACAATACCGCCTTCATATCCGGCGGCATGGGTAAACTGAAAGCCGCCATTGATATCCCCGGCGGCATAAATGTGGTTGAGGTTGGTTCTCAGACGATTATTAACCTTTATGCCCCGGGGCGTGTATTCTACCCCTATTTTTTCAAGCCCGAGATCATTGATGTTGGCGCCTCTTCCCAGAGCCACCAGAACGGTTTCGGCTTTCAGGCTGATGGTGCTGCCTTCCCTGGTTTTAATCTTGACCTCTTTTTCACGGCCCAGATCGCTGACTTCTTCGATTGAGCTATTGAGATAAAAATTTACGCCTTCTGCGCTGAGAACCTCTTTGACCGCATCCGCCATATCAGCATCTTCTTTTGCCAGGATTTGAGGTGCCATATCCACCACAGAAACTTTGGTGCCCAGCCGACAGAAAGCCTGGGACATTTCGGTGCCGATGGGACCGCCCCCGAGCACGATCATGGATTTCGGCAGGTGGTCCAGGTAAAAAATTTCTTTGTTGGTAATATAGTGAATTTTATCAAGGCCCCTGATTGGCGGGGCCACAGGAGAAGATCCGGTGGCAATAACCCAGGTTTTGGCTGAATAAGTATCCCCGTTTAACCGAATGCTGTGCTCGTCTGTAAAGGTTTGCCGGCCGAACTCCACCCGGGCACCCAGTTTGCAAAATCTTTCTTTCGAGTCGTGGTGCTGAATGGTGCCGATTACGGACTTAATTCTATTTGATATTTCCCGGAAATCCACCGGCGGTACATCCACGGGAGGCAAACCGAATTTTTCGGAATTTTTCATCCAATGGTAGACATGCGCCGTTTTAATCAGGGTTTTACTGGGCACGCAACCGAAGTGCAGACAATCACCCCCCAACTCCTTTTCTTTCTCAACCAGCAATGTTTTTGCACCCAGCTGGGCGGCTCCGGATGTGACCGTCAGGCCGGCGGCACCACCACCGATGACACCGATATCGTAATCATAGTTTGCCATGTGGACCTCCTTATATTGCTTTACACTGATTTTATCCTGTTTGGTTTTCAGATCTTTTTTTAAATCTTTGTCGTGTGGTTTTTAAAAAACTTACATGAACAATTTAGCCATTTCTTCAGGCTTGGCAATAGAGTTGGGGATTTTTTTCAGCACCGAATTCCTCTTGTGTGAAGCACGGGATGGTCGTTGACTTGCGATATTAGAGTTCTTATTTTGATAAAATAATATAAATCGAAAGGAGATTTGAAAATGCAAGAACGCAGCGGAGTTATTACCTTTCAGGGGGATCCCCTGACTCTGGCCGGAACTGAGGTCAAAGTCGGAGATTCTGCCCCGGATGTAGAAATGTTGGGCAATGATTTGAGCCCCGTAAAACTTTCTTCTTTTAAGGAAAAGGTTTGTATCATATCGGTTGTGGCATCGCTGGACACGTCTGTGTGCGACATGCAAACCCGCAAGTTCAACGAAGTAGCCGGCAATCTGGGTGATAACGTAGTCATACTTACGATCAGCATGGACCTGCCCTTTGCCCAGGCCCGCTGGTGCGGTGCTGCCGGTGTGGATAAAGTTGTCACTCTCTCCGATTACCGGGATGCGGCCTTTGGCGAGGCTTATGGGGTTTTGATTAAGGAATTGCGTTTATTGGCACGGGCAATTTTTGTAGTCGACAAGGACGGTACCGTGCAATATATTCAACTGGTTAAAGAAGTCTCGGAAGAACCGGATTATGAAGATGTACTGGGCGCTGTAAAAAAATTGGTTTAATGGTGCTGGAACCCGATGGGTTGCGGGCGGCTCCCTATGAGCCGCCCCAGATCTAAGGAAATTAACCATACTGCGTGTACTCGCTGCACACGCTTTTAACTAATATCGTCCACCGGCGTTAATAACTTTAGCAGTTTTCCGCCTTATCGGAATTTCCTAATGTGAGCCTTTTTATTTAGCCATAATCCGGGTCCGAGGGGATATCCGCTCCGGGGCTAACAAAAGTAATTCGCCCGGCCGTTTATCCATCTATTTTTAGAAGGCTTACCATGAGCAGAAATTCATCAGAGATGTCCTGCCTTGACAAAGTCTTCAAAAATACGCTAAAATACCCGAAATACTTTAAATTTTTGCTTTAACCGTTTCAGCTTGTGGGATGTATGCCTGATCAAAAGAACCAGACTGATCCAAGAACCGACTCTGAGGATTCCGATAACTCATTGGACAGGGGCGGCCGGCGCCGTTTAGCGGACCGCCGCCAATTTTCTTCATCCGATCATTTCCCGGAGAGACGCAACCTGCGGCATCGTCGCAGCGACAACGATCGCAGGCGTTTGCAAAATCAAAAGGTCAGAAAAAAGCTCGAACGTCGCCAAATATTTAAAGAAAAATATTCAAAGAGTTAGATTAAGGAATCAGTGCACTTGCATGGGGCGAAGCCCCTAACTTATTTCAGGTCGCATGGGTTTACCTTATATCTATTTGACCACTCGCAGCTTATGCGTCTGCTGCAGCTTTTCCCAGAGAGCGTCTATAATAATACCCACGGCATCTTCTTCGTGTTGCAACACATTTTTGGCCGCCGATTGGCAGGATTTCAGCAATTCCCGATTTCCCGACAGCAGGCCAAAATTATTCATAATATAACGGCCCAGGGTCAAATGAAGATTTGGCAGTTCGATTTGCGACATATTGGCAACCGTGGTTTTATCCTTTAACGGCATATTGGATATTAATCGAGCAACTGCCTCGTTCACGGTTCGAGGCGCAGAAACCGGGGGCTCTGTTTGGGACTGCAGCAGGTCCTTTAAATTTCCTGCTCCGGCCATACTGCTCTCGGCCAGGCCGAGATAATAGGCACTTTCTAATATATTTGATGCATCTCTATATATGGAGCGGTCTTTACTGGCCCGGGGTCCGGCAACATTTAAAATATCAATTTCTTTTTGCATAATCCATTGATTGATGGTGATGGCTGCCTGGAAAGCGGCCGTCCGGCTTAGATCGATGTGAAGCCACGGGTGATCATGCTTGAGGGCCATTTCGCGGGTGTATTCAGAGCCGCCGGTCAACGGACCGCGAGATATGATCAGCGTCCCGTCTGCATCCGTCACATTTTTTTCGGTGCGCTCGGCATAGCTGGAGCTTTCGGTCTCCTTCAAATTGTATTTATCCGGTAGCGGCCCGCTTTCGGTGATCCTGCCTTTCGGGACCCAACCTCCATGGGGGAGTGCCAATTTAATGGCCACATCGAGGGCGGCACGATCAACACCCGTTTGTCCACCTGAAATAATTTGTTTAACCATTACTAAATTTTCAATGACAGAATAAATCTGCCGGTTTGCTCAGCGCCATTGGCACTGTTGCGGTGTGCACGAGGAAGTCTCAGCAGGTGCTCTATTTTAGAAATCCAGCTGCCATCACCAAATTCCGCTTCAGGAACCGCCATACCCGGCATATGCTGTTCGATAAAGTTTACCATCGGACCGGATTCATTGTAATTTGACCGGGCAACGTATCCGAATGGAATTCCGGCATGGTAAACTTCAGCCAGGGTGCTGTATCCGACTTTGCCGATGATTGCATCGCAGGCGTTGACCAGGTCCGGATGGTAAAATTCACTATGGTGCGGCAATATGACCAAATTATCGTAGATTTTTATTTCCGGGCCGGCCCCCGGCATCACAAACTTGATGTCTCGTAGTTTTCTAAGCGTTTCGAGGAAATCATAACTTTGCGGAATACCGCCCGTGGTAATCAATACCATCTTTCCGGCTGGGAGCAAACCCAATCGTTGGCGGATTTGATCTGTGGCCAGTCTCGGCTTTCTGCTTACCGGCGCGGTTACCAGGTCAGACGAACTACGGCTGCATACCGGTTCGGTTTGAATATGATAATCAGCAGATTCAAAGATGGGTTTCAAATAATTAATGTGTCGATTGATACTATTATCGACAGTTGCATATTGCCGATAGATCCAATCCCAGGTAAAATTTTCGACCAGGACGGAGGGAATTCCGGCTTCTTTGGCGACCAAAATGCCCAGCGGGGCAATATCGCAGATGATTATTTTGCATTTAAGCCGTCTGATAGTTTGCGAAAATTCAGCAAGGCGCGATGGGGTAACCGGGTAAAACTCGTTTAATCTGCTCAGTGTATTTTCAAAGTCGGATTGAAACGGTGTCTTTTGTGCCAGACCGAAATCGGTTAACAGACGATGACATTTGAACGAGGCGGACAATGAATCCCGAAAGAACCAGGAAGGTACCGTGGTGAAAATTTCAAATTGAACGCAAGCGTCAATTTGCGAGATGCCCTGCATCACTGCCGCTGCCCGGGCGGCGTGACCAAACCCATGGGATGAAATAAAATAGGCAATGGATTTTAGTGGCATTTATTCTTCGATGACGAAATGCGCACGTCTGTTTCTGGCCCAGGCTTCTTCATTCTGACCTCTATCAGCAGGGCGTTCCTCGCCATAGCTGATAGTGGTTAGTCTTGATTTTTTTATTCCCAGATCCACCAGGAAGGCACGGGCACTCTGAGCACGTCCTTCTCCCAACGCAAGGTTGTATTCGTTGGTTCCCCGGTCGTCACAATGGCCTTCTATGGTCACCGTTGCATTGGGATTTTTCCTCAGCCAGGCTGCTTTTTGGGTTAATATTTCCTGTGCCTCCGGGGCTAAGCGAATACTATCAAATTCAAAGGAAATATCTTCGTTTTCGAACATGGATCTCTCAGTTTCCATCCGCTCCCCGGCCTGCTGTTCGCTCAGGCTTTCCTCTTTAAGGTTTTCTTCCCTCAAGGCTTTTTGCCGGGCCTCTTCCTCAGCCCTTTTACGGGCCTCTTCCTCGGCGCTTGTCGTAGTAGACGGTTCTGAACTTATTTTTGACTTGGTACAGGCCGAGAATGAAAAGATTACCAGTGCCAAAAGGGCCAGGGCTATAGCTGTCCAATGTTTTTGCATTGTATGATTCTCCTTTTTAAAAAATGCGAGTGAAGCAAAAGCGAGACATCCAATTATAGTATCTTAGAAATCAAATTTTTTCTTTTTATTGAATAATTTATATATCATGAAAAGCAAATTGTCAAAACATAGGAGGCAGGTGACAGGGGAACATCAAAGTAAATCCTAAACCAGTTGAATGAGAAAGTTTTATAAAACATTTTCATGTTTTTCATTAAGCAAGTAATTTTCGTATATTCAGTCAATTACCTGTAATATACGTAGCCTTGTGAACCCGAAACCCGTATCCCGCAACCCGCAACTCGTACC